>TARA_R110000764_G_scaffold34055_2_pt1 | contig 12308 bp, 16 predicted proteins | sample TARA_R110000764 | Tara Oceans TARA_R110000764 (sample SAMEA4398111) | marine metagenome | biome: Polar Biome; feature: [SRF] surface water layer (ENVO:00010504); material: water (ENVO:00002006), including particulate matter (ENVO:01000060) such as... | depth 5 m | reverse complement strand
GTTGTCCCCGATGGAAGATTAGCTTGGCCTGTCGTAGCTGTGGCCTGAACGGAGGCGTCAGCTTTAACGCCCTGTGCAGCCGTAGCATAGTCGGCGGAACTAAACGCCTTGACCTGTGCGAGATTTGTAACCTCACTGTCCATCAACGCACCAGCGGCAGTGACGTTAGCTGTGTCAGTTACGTTTGCACCAGCTTCAATGCCGTCTAACTTGGTCTTATCGCCATCGACAAACGAACCCTCAGAGGGAGGCTGTTGGATGTCCCCTCCAGAGGCCGTAACAAACACCACAGCGCCGCCGGAAAGGCTTAACAGTGAACCAGTGGAGCTTTCCCCTAACGTGCGTGACAGAGTGGTCCCAGACGCCGTGTAGGTGCCTGAACCAATCTCCCAATCCTCGCCGTCCTCAATCACATAGCGGACAACATTAGTGTCAACTAATCCAGCGTCAGCAAACGTCTGGTATCCACTCTCAGCGGAGCCAAGCGTGATTGTACCTGCGCCAGTTGTGGCAGTGGCTACTTTGGCTCTATTTACAAGAGTGACCATTATTTACGCCTTATGCTGGATCGGGGATACGAATGTCGCTAGACGTTAAATTAAATTCATTTCCAGATGTTACCACCTGAGATGCCGATAGGTCGCCCGTAGCAAGTAGGCGATTGCTTGACGTGTCAGTAATAGCGTAGTGCGTTGCCGTTCCCGTGCCAGTTACCGACGCGTTAGTAATCGCAGCCAATGTAACTTTGCGGCCATTTGGCGAGGCGTCAGCCGGGGCCGAAATGCTGATGCTGGTCTTGTTACCAAGCGTCAGAGTGCTTGTCGCCGCAGCATATGTAGTTGGCTCGCTTGAGCAAATATCTACGCGGTTGGCTTCCGTTTCCAACACGGTCAAGCCGCTATCAAACACGCGGTCATTTAAGGTTGCCATTAGTAGCTCCTGATTTTCATTCTGTGGCCAGTACCGCCAAATTTCGCCTTATCGCTGTCAGTATTTATACCATCAATGGCACTTTGAAGCAATGCAGCCCAAATTTGGATGCGAGAATCATCTTTCAAGTAAGGTGCGCTGTGAACCAGCGAGCCATACAAGTAGGCGTCGGGATAATAAGTCAAAAGCCAGTTGGCTGTGTTTGCGTCACTTAACGCGGTTGGCTTGCCGTAATATACCATCTCAAGCGTCTGATCCTTAGACGGCGTAGGCAAAAGCTCAATCGAGCCGTCGGTTATTGCGTAAAACATAGAATTACTTGCAGCATTGTCAGAATGCTCACGTCGGTCCAGCATTTGAGCCTGGCTTAACATCTCAAGTCGCGTTGTAGTGCCGCTCGTCATGCTAAACCTAATTGGCTCAAGAAAATCTTGCGGCAAGCCAGTATATTGCGTGCTGACGATTGCAGTTGAACGCTTTTCCATGCGCCAGTGACGCACTCGACGGTTGAAGTTAGCTTCAGCCAGAGAAATGAACGTGCCAGTGGTGCTGGCGAGGTCATCGCGGTTTAAAAAATCAGCGATTGCCGTTTTTAGCTCTGCGTAGGTTGTAATGCTCATTTTTTTGCGATCTTTTTGGCTGTAGCTGACAGTCCACTCATGTGGACTAGGAGCTTGCTGGTAGCAGTGTGCTTTGCGCCGGACATAAGATTGCCGTTGGTTTTGTGAGTTGCGCCCGTATGCTCACGGCCACTCTTGAAATAATGCTTTACACCTTTAGCCATTAGTACGTCCTCTTCTTCGCCAAAATCCCTGTGTGGAGTGTGAAGGCCACCCGGAGCTACTGCCATTTTTTTTCATCCATATACCGCTGAAGCATCCTCATCTCATCCGCATCCGGCATTCCGCTAACCTCACCCGTCCAAGGTGACATCAATCCAGCCTTCTGATCCGCAAAGACAGTGTTTCCCCCAGAGGCCGACCTGTTAGCCATACCATATGGGCCTGAATTAACCCAGCTATTTTGACCTCGCGTCTCGGATGTCATCGCGCCGCGCGCTTCGGGACTATACATTCTCGAATGCTCCAGAAACGCACGCTCCTCACCCTGACGTCTAAAGAACGGATTCCCTCCACCAAAATGCCCATAAGCATCATGTACAGCGCGGAAGGCATCATTTGCGACAGCGTTGTCTTTGTCGCCAACGCGGCCAACGCTCTTCAAAAGTGGGTTTGTAGATGGATCGAACGCCGTGCCAGTGCCAAAGCCAAAGTCAGTGGGATAGACAAATAAACGTCCGTTTTCCACTAAATCTTGATAACCTAAAGCCGGGGATGCAGCATATGGGTCACTCATGCCTTCTTTGAGAAACTGAAACTCAATTCCGCTGTCTTTTAAGGATTTATATTGACCTAGAGTTTCCTGAATCATCGCGTCGTATGATCTAGCCACCAGTGGGTCTGACGGGTCATTTGGCATCATGTCGTATGCCGCCGCAATAAGACGGCCACGCTCCTCACTGAACTCGGGGAACTCATCAAACGCCCGCGCATCTACACCGACCGACTGCATGTAATCCCTTGCCGACTGCTCAATAGCGTTAATAGGCTTTGCGTCATAGCGCTGCCCACTCGGCATCCCCACCGTGGATGGCTTGCCTTGCGGCCCTGAATATCCAGACTGCGGGGTCAACTTGCCCCCAAGCATGTAACTTTTAGCAGCAGCCTCACCCACAGACCCGCCAGTGCCAGTCAGCGTATCAGATAAAACATTTCCCGCAGTCTTTGTTATTGGACCAGCCATTCTCGCCAAACCCATAGGGGCCACAACTCCAGCCGTCTCCAAAGCGCTGCCCAAATAATCACCCCGCTTAGCGGCGTCCATTGCGCGGATCGTGCCCGATACCGGACTGACAGCATCAACAGCGCCGAGCAATCCCCTAAACTTATCCGGGACGCCCGTTGGGCCGAGATAATAGTCAGCCGCCTCGCCGACCTGACTAAGCAAGCCCTCAACAGCGCGAGTGTTACCATCACGGGACTCCTGCGAAAACAGCCTATCCAAAATACCAGCCATTAGGCCACCCCTTTTAAATTCCGCCGCAGTGGCTTACCCCACGTTGACGCCTTGCCGCCGAGTGCAGTCGCAGCGTCTGACGCTAACGTAAGGCACACAGCGTCCGCCAAGTCAGGTGAGGCCAGACCACGCTTGCGCATGTCGTCCTTGCCTTCAGCCTTCATCTTGCCGCTGCTAACAAAACTATACCTGATCGACGTCAATTCTGCAATAAGTTGCTCGTTTCGTGGCAGCTTGGCCCCGCGCTGCTCAAGCCAGCCCCGCATCTTAAACCACAACTCAGCCCGCAAGTTCGTATATGTATCCTTCATGCTGGGCGATTCAGCCACGTTGATGCCGCGCACAGGCAAGCCAAGCTCGCGCAGGCGATCCACAACTCCGCCGCCCATGCCGATCACGTCAACCATAATCTCACTGGGCCGAATGCTCATCGGCAGGCCATCATACTCAGCCTTCACCCGACCTACAGTCTGCATCAAATCCAAACCCTGCCAACTGTTAATCTCAGTTATCGTATTCCCTTGGCGCTTGGCCAACGCCGTCTTGTCCGAACCAAACCGCGCAACGTCTAAACCCCAGATAACCGTCGCATGGTCGTCAGGCTCAATGTCACGATAAACGGCGGCATTGACTAAGTGAAACGGCACAATCGTGTCGTCATCCGCCAGCGGAAATTCACCAAGCACCCTGATCCGGTAAGCATTGCTTTCCTCGCCGTATCGCAGCCTCATCTCGTCGATAAAATCACGCGAAACCAATGGCGACTTAACGCACGACCAATGGTGGCACTTCCAACTGCCCGACAGCCGCGTCTGCGTCTCGAAGAACGTACCGCTAGATCGCGTAGGGTTGGACGCCAGCAACGTCACCGCACTGTGGCCAGACATAGAGCCAGCCGCCGCCTCGAAGACTTGCTCTGGGACGCCCGACGCCTCATCCACAACCAACATAACATTCGCAGAGTGAACACCAGCCAACGCCTCTGGCGTTTCAGCCCGGCTTGTCCGAGCCGAAATAAAGCCCTCCGACGGCGCAGCAAGCAACGACACCCGGTCATTCTTCACGTCAAGTATCGGACGCAACGCCTCCGGCAATTCATTGATCCAGCGCTTCAACTCAGCAAACAGCGCATCGAACAACTGGCCACTGGTCGGCGCAGTCACCACAACCTTAAACGGAAACCGCGTCATCGCAAACCAAAGCATAGCCCACGAAAACGTCGTCGACTTCCCCGTACCATGCCCAGAGCGAACACTAATCTTGCGCTCGCCATTGGCAATATCAACAAGCAACGCCTGCTGGTAATCAAACGGTTCGGCACCCAAAATCTCACGCACAAACGCAACAGGGTCATCCCTATACGTCGAAACAAAGTCTACTAGCGGGTTGGCTTCAGTCATTTTGTTCTCCAATTCTGATAGGTTTACTGGATTTGATTAGCTAAAAAATTTGCGATTGCAAAACCGCGCGGCGTTGCGCTTCGAATGTCTTTGGTTTTCTTTGATTTGCCCCCAAGCTTCTTATGCTGGGCGCTGTATCCCGTAGGCTTACACGTTGGCAGCTTTGGCGGCATACGATACCCACCACCCGTCCACAGGCACGTTTTCTTTGTGTAGGCATCGTGTGGCGCGATATACTCAGGCCAACGCGGGTGCGCCGCCTGTTCCTCTGGGATATATTCGCCAAATTCATAAGGGTGAAACGTGTGGTTAGGCTTACGCCATTTAGTAGCCAACACGCTCACAGGGTTTTCGATCATGTAAGGTACGCCCAGCGCGTCAAACAGGTCTGCGCATATTGTGGCGTGATTAACAGCCTTGGTCTGGAAATCTGGATCAGCTTTTGCCTTGGAAGCGAACCACGCAGCCCCGCTAACGGCCATGTCAGTGCAGACGGGCCACGCCATGCCCAACACCACCTTGCGGTCATCAAAGCGCATGAAAATGTCTTTGTGTGTGTTGAAGTCGTGCAGGTCTGCGTGAAGGTAGCTAATTGAACCACCACCCGCAAAGAATTGTGTGTTCTCGAATGTTGGTTCTGCGTCTACGTGTTGGATATCAAAAGCGTGGCATTCATAACCAGCCGCCGCCCACGGTTTCAACGCTTCGCCTGTGAAGTCGTAAAGTGATAGCACAACACCTTTAGTCATTTTTTCCCGCCTTCTCAATAAAGCCAAAGCCACCGCCGTTGGCTTACACGTTGGCAACTTTGGCCCCTTCGTATGTATAAGAAATCGTTTTTTTGCAACATACAGAGATTCGTATGTCGACAAAAGTGCTATTCTTCTTGGCCAGCACGCTTACGAGGTCACTCATCGTCGCCACCCTCAATCTCAACAATCGTCGGCGTCACGTTGCGCATCTGGCGTAACGCCTGCAAGTGCAAATCGCCAATATTAACCGTGACGACATCACCCTTCGGCTGGAAGCGCGCCGCATCGTAAACACCCGTCATCCATTTGCGCACGCCAATCTGCTCTCTGGCCGCCGCGACGTGCGTCGTCGTCAAGTCAGGCCCAACCAAGTTATCCGCAATCTCCAGCGCCTCGTCAGCCATCGCGTCGGCACGAACCTTGCGGCCCTCCGACAGCGCGCGCCTGAAGTCATCATTCGCGTTCAGCTTGCGGCTGACAAACGAACGATCCAAGTCCAACTCCTTGGCCAGCGTCGCAACAGTCCCGCCATCAGCAACCCACTGAAAGATGAAATCAGACCCACTGATGTCCTCATTTGCCTCGCGCGCAGCTATCTTTGCCATCGCCGTTATGGACGTAAACAACGCCCGCTTCTTTGGTTGACCAGCCATGCTTGCTCCAATTTTTCAAAAATTTTTCTGACCGTAACATTATTTTTTTATTGAGGGTAGGGCATTGGTTGGCTCACGTTTGATGCCGTTTTCTCAGAAATTAGTATGTGGGTTTATACACACACACACCCGCCGAAAGCCGAGGCCGGGTGGGGTGTCAAAATACCCCAAATCAGGCCAGATCGACGCGAGTGACTTATAATCAGCATTATGTTAATAAACGGATTCAATGATTTCAATGACTTAGCCAAACTGGACTTATAGCTAAATATGATTTCGCATAATGTTGACTGAATGTGGGGTATCGTGATACCCGCGCGCACATGTACGTGACCAGCGTTGCTGTGCGTCAGCGCACCTCCAACACATGCCAGCATATCAGCCTACTTGGTCCGACCGCTCGCCCTTACTACGTCAAATATCATCTCATCCGCATCCATCACGGCTTCCTCGTACTGCTCGCGCATGTGCATCAACACGCTTGCGAGTGCTGACATCACGACCAGCGGATCGTCGCCTTCATCGTCAACGAGGTATTGCGCCTCGGCAAACAGATCAAGAGATAGTTGCACTGTCCGCTGCTTGTCGTCGTCAGTCATCGTATCACCTTACAAAAATGGCCCCAGCATTACGCCAGAGCCTTAGTTGAGACAGTGTGGGCCAACAGGGAGGAGAACAAACGCCCGCACAAGCTAACCCTACGACCAGCGCCCACTAAAAGTCAAGCCTGTCCTCTAGCGATGTCGGCGTGTACCTCGTCACCTTCGCATCTGGGAACGCGTTGGCTACAGTGTCAATGGCCGCCATCATCTCGCGCCACTGGTTCTCCATAATCGCGCAGACATCCGACACATGGTACACCAGCCACGTCGGCCAGCGCTGGCGTATGGCTGACAGCGAGCCACTGATGACGAAGCAGTATACCTTGTCGCCACGCTCACACAGCACGCCGTCCACAGCGGGCGGCTGATGACCGCTTGCCCTCGCGTTGGCGTCCATGACCTCAAGTGCCTTTATCAGGCTCTCTGCCGCCGCCACGGTCAGCGCGACATCACTCGCGCGCATTGCGCAGTCCAGTTCATCCTTCAGCTCCCTGTATCTCACCGCGTAGGCTGGCGGCACACATTCGGCCAGCGTGTCGCCCCACACGGCAACTGAGCGTGCCGACGCGGCGACGTACGGCCTGACAGCAGCATACACCAGCGGCGCGTATGTATCCGCGTCGGCCTCGCGCTTAAACGTGCCACGCTCTGCCATCGCCTTTTTTGCTGCCGCTGACTTTGGTTTCGCTTTAGTTGCTTTTGCCATTGTACCCCACACCATCTGACCTGTGCCTACGCTGCACTCTTTTTTTTTACATTAAGCCAACCAAGCAAACAACTGCCCGACTGCTCCTGACTGCGACTGTGACTTGTTCCCGCGAAGCGGTAAGGAACAATTCACTGGCGCTGGCTGGCGCTGGCTCGCAGTTTAAATAATAGCGTGTGACGGCTTTATGCCGACACTCATTTTAACGTAGTGCCTAGATGGGTTGACAGAGTGCGCCAGTGCTAGTAAAATCTCGGAGAGATTTCAGTAAATCCAGTGGCGCATTTGCCCACACAGCTTCCATTCGGGGGCTTTTTTTATGCCTCATTTAAACGCAAATGCGCCAGTGAAATAACCCACTGGCGCACCTTTATGTCAACCTATTCAAACACTTGTAAACTTGTGCGCCACTGGACATTTTACCCGTTTCAGCACTGGCGCACTTGATTGTTAGGCGGTTGGTTTACTCATATTACTGTTCCCCTACTCTGCTGACCGACTGCACGCCCTTACGCTCCTTGCGCTGGCTTGGGCTGTGATATGTGATCTCCTCTAGCAAGCCCGTGTCAATCCACTCCTTGATGATGCCGCGCGCCTGCACTGATGACTTGTTGTCTGCGGACATCGGGAAGTTAAAGTTGCTGACGACTGTGCCAGCGAACCTGCTGCGGTCCTGTGGGCGTGAAGAAAACATCTCGCCCGACTCTGGGCCAGCGTTGATGAGTGACAGCATACTGTTGACGATTGGCGTCGTCATGCCCTCCCACTTATCAGGCAGCTTATACTCGCAGCAAACGCCTACGCTTTCTCCATTGGCCAACGTGACTGACACCATGCGACGATAGACGCCGTTCTCCGCTGGCGGTGCCAAGTTGGCCTTGCCATTTTCCACTCGGAACAGGCCGATCACGTCATCTGGCTCCAGCCCCAGCTTGTTCAGCTCTTCCTCTGTCAATTTATTTACAACTCTTGCCGATCGGGCTGCGCCGATAAGTGAACCTGCGCCGCGTACTGAGTCAACTGTGGACGCCTCGCCGTTTGACTTGCGAACGTGGTGGACCAAGTGAACCGCCGCTGTTGTTTCGCGTGCCAACTTGCGCAGCATAGCCACGACGACCTGAATGCTACTGTTTGAGTTTTCGTTGACTGCGTGCGTGCTGATGAACGGGTCAATGATGACTGTGCCAATGGCATTTTCGTTCACCTTATCGCGCATAAAGTTCAGCAGCGCGTCGTTCTGCACGATGCCCTCGCGCCCCTCGGCGGCCAGCATGATTGAGATTGTGTCCTCGCCGTCCATGAATAGCTTGCCTGCGATTTGCTCATGCGAAATGCTGTAGTGCTTCATGGCTGCGGCCAGTCGGATTTGCATTTCGGTCAGGTCATCCTCCAGATTAACTATCCAAACAGATGTCGGCTCATGCACCTTTTCGCCCAGCAATGGCCGGCCCGTCACGATTGCCAGTGCCTCGACCATAGCCAACGATGTCTTGCCGATGCCACCAGCCGACGCCGTGACTGTCAGGAAGCCACGAATATACGTGCTGCCATAAATCCATCGGCGACGCGGCAACGTGGCCTCGTCAATACGTGCAACAGGCGTTGGCCATTCCTGCGGCTTGTCGTCATCGTCAATCATGTCTGACTTCACCTCTGGCAGTGTGTGCTGTTCGTCTGGGATGTAGTCAAAGTCATCTAGGTCTTCACTGACGGGCGCGTCAATCTGCTTGTTGACCTCTTCAAACGGGCTTGGCTTTAGCTCCTGCCCGTAAGCCCTTACGGCGCTTGTGAAGTCTCCAGAGTGGTCAAAGTGGACAAACAGGTCAAATGCGTCACCCCAGCAGTAATTTTCCTTGCCTGTGCCGACGCCAGCGGCCAAGTCGCTGCCCGACATGCTGACCCAGTAATCGCCAAAGCATTTCGTTGCGTGGCTGCCTGATGACTGCATCGGGCTTTTGTAGCTGCCGGATGCGCCTTGACGCTCATAGCCATTGGCCAGCAGCATGTCCTCAACAGTATGTCGCGCGTTAAACTCGTCAACTGGGTCAACATTGTCAGGATACTGCTCACGCTTTGCCAGCCTGTCTACTGCCCGGCGCTCACGGTCTGCGGCGGCACGCTTGGCGGCCATCTCCTCGTTCTTGCGGCGGAACACGACGGCGGCATTGATCTGGCCCGTGTGCGGCTTCAGAAAGCCCTGGCCTCGTTCCTTGCGGCTTTGATAAAACAGCGGCTCACCATTGAAGCGCCTGTCTGCTGGCACGTTTGGTAAATAGATGCACTGACCCGTGCGCGACAGCACCTCATCGCACGCAATATTGTGCTTGATGCGTAGCTGCTCAAACAGTGCCAACTGATAGTCAGCGTAATCAACGCCCGGCAACGGCTCGGCCAGCGGAATTAGCACGCGCCACTTCTTGTTTTCCTCAGTTGCGGAGCTGGATGAGTAGTAAAGCGCCGATGCGTTTTCTGTCACGTCTTGGACGGCGTTATGAAGCGTGTCGAGCGACGGATTGCCCTCATCAACGTCGATGGCCATCATGTGATACTCGCCGTTCAGACGTTGCGCCTCGTGGTTTCGGCCATCGTGTTCGCGGTATGAACTGCATATGACGAAACTGGCGGAGGTTTTGTCCAACGCTGTCGGAGCCTCAACAAGACGCCCGATCTCCTTGAGCGTGATGCCGTCGTACATCGCCGCGCTGTCGTGTACTTTTGTGTCCCGTGAACCGTGCGCAAGCAGCATGATTGGCTTGTCTGTCGGTGTGTTTTTGGTTATGCTCATTGTGCGGACCTTTTCTGACCAGTTCGTTTTTCTCTAAGTGAACCCAGCAGCTTCCCACAGCCGCTGGGTTCTTTGTTTTAGGGTGGCTTAAAACGGGATTTCGTCACCTAAATCGTTGGCCGCTGGTGCCGCTGCGATATTGGCGAACGGGTCAGCCGCTTTTGCTGGGCCAAAGTCGTCAAGTGAAGCGTCAGAGCCGCCCGACATTGTTGACGCCACTTCCTCGAAATCGTCTAGGCCGCCGCCACCGTACACTGCGTGAACAACCTGAACCGTGTCAATAAGCAACGAAATTCCACCTTGGTTGTCTGGGTCGGTCACTGGATATGCCTGGACCTTGATTGAGCCAGTTGAGCCACCCCAGATGTTTACGTCAGCCAATGGCTGCTTGTCGCCGCCGATGACTGTTGGCTTTGGGTTTTCATCGCCAGCGCTGTTGGTGCCGTTACGCTTTGCGCGGAAGTTGAACGTGCCGTCGTCGTTCTTGGACATGCCAAATACTTTGCCAAATGGCACCTTCGTCTGGCAGCTCTCGTAGTGCGCCTTTAGCTCTGCTTGCAGTTTGCCAGCGGCTCCTGCTTCCATCTTCCAGCCAATACTGTATGCAGCGCCGTTGGCACGCGGCGGGCATTCCTCGCTGCGCTTTTCTGCGGTGTTGAACTTATAAGTTGCGCCCAAGCGAGGGTACTGAAACTCCACGTTACGACACATTACGGGTTTGAAATCGGTCTTAGCCATTTGTTTTTCTCCTAAAAGTCTTCGTTGTCGGCTGATTCTTGCTCCAGCCAAGGTGGTGTATCAATCATGTTGATACCTGTCGAATAGCCCGTTTCGTACACGTTGGTTTCGCGGGCTGTCTTTATATCGCTGAGTGCCTTGTGCATCGCACTGTCGGCCCAAGCAACATAATCTGGTGTCAATTCAGTGACGTTAATAGCGAACGGTGCCGTCTTTTCAACGAAGACGAACATAAAGTGTTCGGCCTTAAAGCCTGCGCAGCGTAGCGTGTGCAGATAAAAAGCCGCCTGAATTGCGTATGAGTATTTGCGGATGTCAGCCTCAACTGCCCGTGGTGAGCTGTCTTGGCAAGTCTTGATGTCGAATATCGCACCCGTCTCAGGGTCGTAGCTGTCGGGGCGGCACTTGATGTCGAGACCAGTCAACGGGTCTGTGGCAAAGAACGACGCCTCGTTGATTGTGTCCTTGCCCTCCATTTTACGTCCCACTGGGTGGCTTAACACGCTGTCGGCCACTGATATAGCCAAGTCGTAGTCACCCGCAGTCAGCAACAGCTCTCCATAGGACTCTGCGTCTGCAAATGCTTCCGACCACTGCTTGCCACGACGGTCAGCGCCACCGCGCACGATATTCTGGCCGCCCTCTAGGCAGATGTCGTGGACGGCAGTGCCAATGGCCATTGCTGGTGTCGGCTTGAACGGTGCCCGGTGTTTCCAGTGTGCCAGCGATTTACCGTACACAGCTTTGACATCAGATGAGCTGATGGCTTCTGTCTTGTGGTATTCGGCATTGGATAGCTTGTCGGCGGTTATCATGCCATTTTCTCCCTTGCTATGAAGCAGAACGCCTCAAAATCTAGTTCGACCAAGTAAAGGTCGTTGCTCTCTGTCAGCGCAGACATCGGTATTACGCAGCGAATTGGCTTGCGGTCATACTTATAGATCAACGCTGGTATTTTTTCCTCACGCTCGGCAGCGGCACAAGTCTGCGCCCACCAGGCTGTCTGGCCGCCGATTGGGCCGTCCTTGTAGCGTTTAAGCTCCAGCGTAAACGGAAAGTCAGGGTCGCTTGGCACCAAGTCACCGTGCAGCCCTTGCCTATACTGCTCTAGGTCGCGCTTAAAGCTAACGCCAAGCTCATTAAATAGCATGATGGCAACCTCGCGCTCAAACGCTGCGCCCTTATTGCGCCCGTTTACCATTAGTCAGCACGCGGCGGGCTTGTGTGGTAGCCTGTATTTGCTGCATCAACAATTGCCAGCATTCGCATGTAGGCTGTCACGGTCAAACCCTTAGTCCGGGCAGACAGTTTAATCGCAGTATAAGTGGCCTCGTCCATGTTGATCTGTACGTTTTTCATTTAAAGTCTCCTTTTCTCCCGGCACCATATCAATTAAAAAACATTGCGCAAGTATGTTTTTTGCATTGACCTGCATTTGTTTTGGTCTTAATGATATTCTTACGTTTACTAAAATAAGGAAATGACAATGATAATCACAACAGCAGCAACGTGCATCGCAATGGCGGTGTATTATGAGGCGCGCTCAGAAAATTTGGACGGACAGCGCGCAGTCGCGGATGTCGTCTTGGCCCGCACATATCACCCAGCATATCCAGACACAGCCTGCGAAGTGGTCGCAGAGGATCGCGGAGACAAGGCTTATGAT
>TARA_R110000764_G_scaffold75563_2_pt1 | contig 12309 bp, 9 predicted proteins | sample TARA_R110000764 | Tara Oceans TARA_R110000764 (sample SAMEA4398111) | marine metagenome | biome: Polar Biome; feature: [SRF] surface water layer (ENVO:00010504); material: water (ENVO:00002006), including particulate matter (ENVO:01000060) such as... | depth 5 m | reverse complement strand
TACCAGACATCGTATTCAAATTTTTTATCCCAAGAAATAGTATTTCTTCCATTAACCTGAGCCCAACCTGTAATACCAGGTTTTACTAAATGTCTTTTTTTTTGTTCTTCACTATATAAAGGTAGGTAAGAGACCAACAGCGGTCTAGGTCCTATAAGGCTCATATCGCCCTTTAAGACATTTAGTAACTGAGGTAGTTCATCAAGAGAAGTACTTCTTATGAATTTGCCAATTACGGTCATACGCTTAAAATCTGGTAGAAGATTTCCTTCTTTATCCTTTTTATCGTTCATTGATTTGAACTTGATAATTTTAAAGATTCTTTCATCCTTTCCAGGTCTTTGTTGATGAAAGAAGGCGCTACCATTGTTTGCAATAGATAAAGAAACCCAAATGATTACAAATATAGGGCTCAAAGCCAAAAGTACTAGTGCTGCTATTGTAATATCAAAAAAACCTTTGAAAAATCTTGTATACATACAATTATCTATGATTAGTGCGCTAAATTACATATTAATAGATTTCTAAAAGGTAGTAAATAGACCAAGTACTTTTAATAAAGATTAAAGAGCAAATTTATTTTATCGAAAACTATAAAATAGAAGTTTATGAATTTTTATGTTCTATACGTTTGTATTCTTCCAATAGAGAATCCCATACAAAGCTTTGTTCATAACGATTTGCTATCATGGCTCTTGCATGCTTAGCCATATGCAATATTAACTGCGAATCTTTTACAAATAGAGTCATACCTTCTAAAAGTGCCTGTTCATCTTTTGACGGAACAATATAACCGTTTTTACCGTGTACAATAATTTCATTACTTCCGTTAATGTCCGTTACCAATGCAGGTAGACCCATTGCACCAGCCTCAAGAACTACATTGGGGAATCCTTCACGATAGCTAGGGAAAACAAGGGCATTTGCCATTGATAGATAAGGCCTGATATCATCTTTTTTTCCTACCCAAATTATATTTTTCTCAGTATTCAATAAATTCCAAGTGCTACTAGGTAAAACATCTGTTTCACCCTCGTGGGATCCTACAAGAATCAATTTAATTTTAGATTGCGTTTTACTAAGTTGAGAAAAGGAATGAACTAATTCGTTTATGCCTTTATCATTCACTAACCTTCCAATAAAAATAAAAACAAAATCATCTTCAGAAATACCTAGTTTATCTTTTTCGAATTTTGTAGACTCTTTAGGGAATAGGCAAGGGTCAAAGAAGGTAAGATCTTTACCGTTCACGTTGCCATTTGCTATTACTTTTAATGGTTTTTTAGTTACGTTATAATGTAATAAATCGTTTTTTACACCATTACCTTCAGGGTAAACGTTGGTGGCAAATGCACAAATAATTTTGTCAAATAAGAGTAGTAATTTTTTTAAAAAGCCAGTTTGCGTAGGGAATATTAAACCTGTAAAAGTGTGAGCTCTAACGGGTACCTTGGCAAAGTATGCGGCTATCATACTAAGAAGACCGGCTTTAGGGGTAATGGAATGTACCATCATTGGTTTTTCTTTAACAAAAAACCTGTACAGTTTAAATAATGAAATTAAGTCTTTAATGGGACTAATGGAGCGTTCTATATTTATAGATTCTGTTCGAATACCCTCGCGCTGGGAAACTATCTCCATGACAGCTCCTTCAGAAGCTACACCTATAACTTCGTAATATTGATTTAAAAACCGAAGTTGACCAGTTAACAATCCATATAACGAACCTGGCACTGCAGCCGTTCTAATTATTTTTTTTCTGGAATTATAGGGTTTAACTGAAGACATATTCTATGATAAAATGTGAGAAGTGTATAATTCTAAAATAGGTTCTCGTTTAAAATCTTGAATTCGTTTTTTTACGTTAATTCTACATTGTGTTAAGTAATCGGGATGTTCAAGACAATAAGCAATACTTTTCTGTAGCAATTGAGCATCACCTACAGCACTAAGAACCCCGTAATCCGTAATCATAATGTTATCAGATCTGGTTTCTTTGAGTTCCATAATTTCATCAGGCCCAGATTTGCAATTTGTTGTAATTATAGGAAGACCACATGCCATAGCTTCCATGATTACATTTGGGAAACCTTCATGATTAGAACTGAATATAAAAATATCTGCAGCTTTTAGAAACTGAAATGGGTTACTCTCGAAGCCCATTAAAAACACTCTTTCTGATATTCCTAAATTGTCTATTTGTCTTTCTAAATCTTCACGTAGCTCTCCTTCACCAAAAATATAAAGTCTAACGTTTTTAAAAGGAGCAATTGCCTCTATCATAAGTTGATGATTCTTTACCAACTGTAATCGTCCTACACTAACAAGATTTACATAACTAGAATTATACAGAGTGTTATTTGGTACAATTCCATCAATCTTCTCTAAATCTATAGGATTATAAATAACACCTGTTTTTTCTCGTGATACATTAAAATTAGCTATTAAATCTTCAGCGCTCGCTTTTGCATTACTAATAATCAAGTCTGCTTTCCGATATAATTTTTTTACTAAAAAGCTATTAATCTTACTTTGAATATCATCATAACCATATTGCATACTAGGGTAATTACGTTCACTTACCATGAGTTTGTAGGGGTGGTTTGTAAACCATCGAGCCATAATATTGATGTAACATGGTCTTGTTAATAGGCTAAATGAATGTGTTATTTTTTCTTTTTTTAAAAAACGAGCATATTTCCATGCCAACCACGGTAGTTTTAAGAATTTAATTAAGCCAGATTCAACCACCTCAGATTTTTCTAAATAATGAATAGGAATATTTTCTATGCTAGGATATACAATTTTTGTATTCATTAGAACTAAAACTACATTATAGTTTTTAGCCTGTAAATAGGGCAGGAGGTAAGACATTACCCGCTCAGCTCCGCCACCAGACATAGAATAAATAAAAATGGAAATTTTAATTTTTTTCTCCAATCTAATTTTTTTTAACGATTTCTTTAAAAAACTCTTCGTATTCGTTTAATATAATTTTTTTGTCAAATTTCTTAAATACAGAATCGGATACTGATTTTGAATCAAAATGCGGTAAGTTGTTTAGACGGTCAATAAATTCTTCCTCGGTGTCTACTAAAAAACCATTTACTCCATTTTCAATTATTTCTTTAGTGCCACCTGGTGAATCAAAAGCAATTGCAGGTGTTCCTACTGCACAACTTTCCAATAAAGCGTTTGGGAATCCTTCGGAAAGTGAACCTTGTATGAAGAAATCATTCTCACTTAAATAATCAGCAATTTTATTTGAGTATGGTATATGTTTAACAAATTGGCTTAGACCTACTTCGTTAATTTTATTAAAAATATCATCTTTTAAGGGACCATCACCTATGATAGTATAAATAAATGGAATCTTAATTTGAGATAATATTCTAATTATTCTTAAATGACCTTTGATCTCTACTAACCTCCCAACAGAAATAAATTTATAAATATCAGTTTTTAATTTTTCTTGATGTTTTATTTTAAAATCATCGGTTATGGGATTTTGTATAATCTTTATATTATTTTTTTCGACAGAAAATTCTTTAACACAATCAACCGCCATATCTTTTGATTGACAAATTACATAATCCATTTTCCGCAAAGCTATCCCTAATAAATCTGGTGTCCAGGACTTTTTTGCTTTGGTTTTTATATTAAAACTAACTTTAGTAATGGCTGCCTGTCTAGCAATATAAATGCTTTTTCTGAAGAATATGGAAGAAACTGCAATGGCAATATTTAAATGAGAAACAGTACTAATGACGATGTCGGGTTTTTCACCTCTTATTGTTTTAATTAATTTGGGAATAGAATGTAAAACTCTATCCTCATTTAAAAATCTAACATTAGATTTTTGAATGTTGTAAGCAATATCTTTTTCTTTACCTATAATAATCAAAATACAATCAAATGTATTTGTATCAAGATTATTAGTTAGAAAACTAATTACTCTTTCTGCACCACCAGCCATAAGATTGGGTATGAAAAATAAAATTTTTATTTTTTTAGTCATTTGATGAAAAAAGGTTTAATTCATTTCCAAGTTTCTCATCCCAAATTACTGGAATTATGGGTCTAAAACCACCATCATGGTGAAATGTTATTTCGCCAAAGTATAAAACGTCATCTACATCATACCAATCAATTCTTACGTATTTAAAAGGTTCGGCTAGAAGCTCTGATAACCTAATCATTTCTTTTAAGGTTTTTGGTTTTTCTAAATCTTCATTGCTTGGGTCAGTACTTTTACCATTTTCTTTTGGTGAAGACCATTTAAATTTTTCACGCTCCCAATCGGTGTTGTACCAATTTCTATAATGTTGGTCTGTTCCTCTACCCATATCTACACTTATCATTCTAACCTTACCGTTAAAACAATGTAATTTATAGTCAAAAGGGATTCCACCATTTTTATCTTGGAGTAATTTTTCTACGATAATTCGGGGTTCAATATTTTTATATTGCCATTCTCTAGAAACCAAATAATAATTTGATTTCAAACGTTTTTCGAACGATTGTTGTACATCTTTCCAATTAATCTTTGATTTGTCATGTACAAAAATACCACCACTACTATCATGATTAGCCTTTATAATTGAAGGGGAGTCGGGTATATTTTCTGGTACTATATCTTTAGGATTCTTTGAAGAAAAGTATAGGGGTACCAAATAATCTTCACCAATTATATTTTCTATATATTCTCTTACTAAATATTTGTCAGAGCATTTAGTATGTAAAGAAGTTCTGTCGTTTAATTTTAGCCAATTAATTTTTTCATTTAGGGTTTTCGGGTTTCTTAAATTAATAGGGTAACCAATATGGTGTCTAAACTTTAATTTTACTAATAGTTTGTCTGGAATAATGGGTAGTAAGAGATAATATATACTATTAAACAGTTTTTTCATATTGTTGTGCTGGCATTGAGTGAAAATTGAATGTATAATTCAATCTTATGGTATAGGGTGAATCTTATCAGTTTTTATAGGTTTCGATATGGATAAATCATTCAAATCTCTGATTTTTAAAAATATAAATATGGATAATGCTATACTCAGGTAGTTTGAGAAAAAAGTATGACTAACCATTAAGTTTAATAATATAACAATGAGTATGTAAATTAAATTAGGTTCTTTTCTGAAGTATAAAAAGCTATATTTAAACAGATAAAAATAGATGCCAATAAATATTAGAAAAGGAATTACGCCACTTTCTCCTATGACCATTAAATATGTATTATGTGTGCCAGGTAGTTTTTTTGTCTTCACTTGAAATGATTTGTAACCGTTTCCAGTGATAGGGCTATCAAATACATAATCATAATATAGTGCCCATGTTTGGTCTCTAGAATCGTTTTTGATAGTTTTAGATTTAACTTCACCTCCACCAAAGAAAGCAGTTAGTGCTTCAAATCTGTCTGCAGCAAATAATTTACTATCTGTAAAAGTAATAACTAGAATTAAAGCGAGAGCACCTATTACTGGGACTAATAAGTTTTTGCGGTCTCTAATAACCGCTAAAAAATTTATTATTACCCATATGACAATAAATGTTCTGGACAGGGTTAGGATGCCGGCAAGAGTAAATATTGCTTGACCTGCTAAACGTACACGTGAGTTTATAATCGTATACGAAATAGCTACCCCTAGTAAGCAAGTAATACCTGCCGAATTTGGATTTAAAAAAAATCCACTATATCTACCTTGAACAAGTCCATATAAAGCATTTGTATATGGAAAAACAAGTGCATTTAAAATTATACTTATAGCACCTAATAGTAGAATATAAAAAAGTTCTTTGTATGAAGATCGATACATTACTTCCGTTATACCTAGAATCAATATCATGAAACGAATGAACTCTTTAATTAATTCTATTTCAAAACCATAATAATTAAAACTGCTAATCGTAAAATATAAAATGGTAAATAGTAAAAAAGCGATAACTGGTTTTTGTTTCGGTTTAGATTGTATAAAATAAACTAGTAATAATAATGAAGTAAGAATACTTACAACTGATGATAATGAAGGATTGGTATACACCAATAAAAACCCTGGTATATTACATAATACCAAAAATAAAATTAAATATCTTAACAATTGTATTTTCAAAACAGGAAGAAATTATGTTTTCGTTAATTTAACCATTGCACCTAGATTATAGTCCCATTCCTCCGGTTCTATTGGTCTGCAGCCACTATCATGGTGAAAGGTAACCTCACCAAAATACAACTTATCATCAACATCATACCAATCAATACGAGCGTAATCAAATGGCTCTGCTAAAATGTTAGATAGAGCATTCATTTTTATAAGTTCTTTTGGTGGTGCTACTTCAAAATCAGCTGGGTCAGTTTGTCCGTTTTCTAAAAGTGCAGTCCATTTAAATGGACATCTGGTCCAATCAGTATAATACCAATTTCTATAGTGTTTATCTGTGCCTCTACCTATATCTACTTGTATCATATGAGCCTTTCCATTAAAACAATGTACTTTATAGTCTAAGGGTATATGACCGTCTTTCGTAATCAGTAACTTTTCTATTATTATACGTGGTACAATATTTTTATATTGCCATTCTTTTTTAGAATCGTAGTAATTTTTTTTTAATCTAATTGAGAATATACCTTTAAGTTCATTATAATTCAATTTTTCCTTTTCGTAAACAAAAATTCCGCCACTACTATCATGATTAGCTTTAATAATGGATGGAAATTCTGGAATATTCTCAGGTTTCAAGTCATTTGGGTCGGTAGTTTCAAAATATAAAGGAACTAAATATTCTTCGCCTATTTTTTCTTTAACGTAACTACGTACCTCGAACTTATCAGCACATAGGGTGTGTATAGGTCTTCTATCATATAATTTCAGCCAATTAATCTTTTCATTTAATGTTTGAGGGTTTTTTAGATTTAAAGACTTTTTTCTTCTTTTTTTATAATTATATCGTACAACCCATTCATCAGGCCATAAATTATCCTTGCTATAATGAAAAGTATAAATCATTAGTTTACCTAATAAGGTATTATGATAAACCCAAAAAAAAATTTTTTTCATATTGTTTTATTGTAATGTGGATTTTATTAATACGGAATTAAAGCCTATTTATTGTATTTATTATTTATTCTCTTGTTTTATTTTTTTTAAATACCAATACATGGTCATACTTTTTAAAACGGTAATAATGGTAGTACATAGGGCGATGCCAAAAACACCATAAATTTCTATGAAAATATAATCTAAAATTAAGTTTAAAATTAAAGCTACTAAAGAGATATATGCCATTATGCTATTTTTGTTGATGCTGGTAGCAAAATTGACCATAATCATACCAGCAATTTTAAATGGGATATATGCAAGAAATATTTTTTGTATAGTTGAAACCACTTGTGTGTCTTCAGCTGTGAATTCTTTTCTTTGAAATAGTAGGGTTACAATGAAATCTGATAGTAGAATACCAAAAATGGTAATAACTACTAGACCAATAAATACCCATTTTATGTTTTTGAATAGATTATCAAAAGCTAATTTTCTATTGGTTAAAACTAATTTTGTAAAATAAGGAAGTAAAACATTACCAAAGGCAACGAGTAATAAACTACTTAAAAAAGCTGGTATCTTTAATCCATAATTTAAAGCAGCGATTGACCCAATAACCAATTGAGCTGCGAAGAATTGATCCACTACGGAATTTAATGCGGTGAGTAAGCCAGAGCTAATTTTAGCCGGTAGCTGTTGAAATGCTATTTTTATATTATTATTTTGATAATCAGGTGTGCCTAAAACGATAAGTTTTTTATTTTTCGCAACAATTAATAAGTATATACAACTAGCGAATGCACCTACAGTAGTGCCCCATGCTAATAAAGTGTTTTTGTAATGTTCTTTAAAAAGAAATATCCCTAAAAGAATAAAAATCGGTGTAAAAATCCCTGAAAAAGAACTAAATCGATATTCATCATTTACATTTAATAACGCACCCAAAGTAGATGCAAGACCCCAAAAGAATATAGCGAATAAAAGGATAGGTAATTGCTCTTTTACTAACAAATAAAATTCTAATGACTTGTTAGGGTATAAAACTTCAAGAAAGGTATTGGTGGATAAGTAAGTTATTATCGCGAAAAATAAACTTACAAAAACGGTAACGAATAGACTGGTAGTTTGAAAACTACCAATATTTCCTTTTATCCCAATTTCATTTATATAGTTCGGTATGAAAACACTTTTGAAAGAGTTTAAAAATACACTATTAATTACACCAGGTATTAATATTGCTACATAGAAAGTGTCTAACTGAAGAGATAAACCAAAATTAGCAGCTACAACCGTTTCTTTAAAAAAACCCAATAAGCTAATAAAAAATGTAACTCCACTAACTAAAGCTAAATTTTGTAATACTTTTTTTTGAGCAATTTTTTTGATATTTCTTTGACAAAATTTTATCAGTGAATATACTTTCATTAATAATTAATATTATTAGAATTTTTCGAGTGGTAATTATGGAAATTTTATGAATTGGATATTCTTAGCCAGTTAGCCTTAAAAACGTATAATTAGTTAGAATATTATCAGTGGAGAAAAAAGCAGTTGGCTAATTGAGAGATATTATTGTTATAAATCAATTTATGAATTATTATTACAATGTTTTAAAATTTAATGAAGACATTTTTAAATAATGATTATTTGTTTTCTATTCAATTTCATTTTGAAATAATAACGTAATTTTCTCGGTAATAAAATGGCATATATTAGATTTAATAACTAATTATTGATTTCTGAGTGATTATAGTTCAAATTCTACATTTTATTAGTCGTCATTATTTTTTAGTTATAGGAAATTTAACCCTAGCAGTTAAATTGATACTTTAATTAATGTTACCGTAGTCTTGATTTTATGTATATTTAGTAATTTTATTCCTTTTATGAAAAATGCGAATATTATTTTTTATAAAATTAAGGTTTAATTTTTAGTTAAGTTCATCAACAAAATAAAATATGGTTAATTTTTATAAATGATAAAAATATATTTTTTTGCTGCTAAGCATAAATTGGAAAAATTTATAACTCAACTAAAGGTTAAAAGAAGAAATCTAATTTTGGATGAAAATATTACTTTTAAGGGTATACCTTATATCCAAATTCATAATGATGCTGAGATTCATATTTTAAAAGGTTCTACTATAAATTCTAAAAATGAAGGTTATCATTTAAATATGTTTGGACCGTGTAAGTTAATGGCAGATAGACCAAATGCAAAAATTATAATTGGCTCAAATTCTAGAATTCATGGTACTTGTATTCATGCAAGGGAGCGTATTGTAATTGGTAATAATTGTTTAATCGCAGCAAATTGTCAGATTATGGATTCAAATGGTCATGATTTGTCATTTCCATTAGTTGAAAATAGACTGAAGACTTTTGGCGAGAGTAAAAAAGTGATTATAGGAGATAATGTTTGGTTAGGTACAGGTGTAGTTGTCTTACCGGGCGTAACAATTGGTCATGGTAGTGTGATTTCAGCAAATAGTGTCGTTCATAAGGATATTCCGCCAATGGTTGTAGCCGGAGGCAGCCCTATTCGTATTATTAAACATTATAATTAATATTTATATCGTATCTAGGATTAGATTATACCATTGATTAACTACATTGCTTTCTTTCAAATGTTCTACCTTCATCTCAGCTTTTACACCTATTTTTTTTCTCAAACTTTCATTATTAATGAGTATTTCCATTTTTTCTGCAAAAATAGAAATATCATCAATTGGAGTTAAAAAACCATTAACTCCATCCTCGATTAATTCTGAAGGACCAGTTGGGCAATCTGTAGATATGCTAGGTAAACCCATATACATAGCTTCGGTAAGAGCATTTGGAAATCCTTCGAAACGAGAAGGAAAAACGAAAATTCTTGCGCGTAAATAATAAGATGAAATTTCATTTTCCCGCCCTATTAGAAATATTTTATTTTCCATACCTAATTCCTTTATTAAACTAGCATACTCCTTTCTCTTTGGGCCCTCGCCAACTAAATGTAATTGCCAGTTTGGCGGATTAATTTTACTAAATGCTTTAATAGCAATTTCTTGCCCTTTTTGAGTAGTTAGACTACCTACATTTAATATTATATTTTCTTTTGAGGGATTATGATTATTTTTAGTTTCAATATGAGTGTTCGAAATAGGGTTTGGTAAAATTTTTATTTTCTCTCCATTCATATAATTATTGAAGAAATTGAATATAGGCTTAGTTTGAACAACTAATATACTCGTTTTAGGGTAAGTAATTCTTCGCATTGCTTTCCAGAATTTAGATAGACTAGCACAAGGAGGGTAATTCCGTTCACTTACAATCACAGGTATGTTTATTGATTTTGCTGTCAAAATTGCTAAAACGTTAGACTCGGTCATAAAACCAATTATAATATCTATAGATTGATTTTTGCAAATTTTTTTTATGTTCTTATATAGCTGAAAGTTTGTCAGGAGTGAGTTTATAAGTTTATTGTTAGATTTAATCCTTTTGTCCTGACATGAGATAATTTTAATATTGCTTTTTAATTGATAAAATGGTTTATTGTTTATTAGAGTGATAATAGTAACATTGAAGTTATTGCACAATCCATTGGATAAAGTGGATACGACCCTTTCTGCACCACCCGAATTCAAAGAATAGATTAAAAAAGCAATATTTTTTTTCATTTTGTCTAAAGCTAATGGTGATTGACTTTCTATTTAGAATTTTTCTTAATACCTATAATTGACAAATCAACGATAGGATTTTAAAATAGCATTTAATTATTTACTAATTTTCAGTATATAACGTTGAAAATAAATATAAATTATTTGCAAATAAAAAAGACGTTCTTTTGAACGTCTTTTGCAATAACAATTATTATGTCGTATTATACCTATTGCGTTAATGAAGCAAAAAACACTTCAATATTTGTGTAACCATCTCCATCATGATCATCATTTGGATTTTTACTTAAATCTCCAAAATAGCTCCTTTCCCAATCATCTGCCATACCATCATTATCTGTATCATATGAAGAGGAATGAGAAGAGCTTGGTTTTACAGGTATAGATAATGAGCTAAATGATCCTTTGTTATTATTATAATCAGCGATGGCTTCTTTATCTGTATTGTCTTGAAATAAATCATTTCCTACACTGCTAAAGACTCTATTTTCAATTCCTGTAATTGTAGTTTCCCAATTTTTTATAAGGCTATTGTTCATTACCCTATTTGAGGAATTGTAATTGACTACATCTGTTCCTAACATCGAATTTGTATGAGGATTTAATTGAAAATTATCAGCTACATAAAACGCACCATCGGTTATTTTTGCATTTGGATTATTATATTCATTAGGTTTCCAAGAAATTGCAATATTACGGGGTAGATGATCTAAAAAAGATTTGTAAATATTTCCAATTACATCTACTCTATTTCCCCAGACCATATTCATTCCTTCTTCATAACCATAGGTTATGTTATTTATGAATTCTGAAGTTTCTTCATTTGTACCATAGCCAAGTAATGCATTTCTTTCGCCTGTATGAGACATATAGTTACCTATGAAAGAAAAATTAAAATTATTTCTTCCAAATAAAAACGTGTAACTGTTATTTGCATTGGTAATCATGGAATTTTGTATTGTAACATTATTTATTCCTTCACAACTAAGATTTTCGTCATCTCCATTTGATAATGACACATGATCGACTATTATATTTTTCATGTCGTAGTCAGAACTATGCCAATTTAATATTCTCAAACAATCAAAATCAGTGTCTATATTATCATTATTATTAACTCTTATGGATATATATCTTATAATTACTTCTTTACAAAAGACTTCAACACTGCTACGTCTAATTGTTATGCCGGGATAAGGCGCAGTCTCACCGGCTATAGTAACATTTTCTAAATTTTTATTTTTTTCTGGATTAGAACTTCCAATAAACAGTGGTTCTGAAAGATGTATATCACCCCCTACATCAAAAACTATAGTTCTAGGTCCAGTAGTTTCGATTGCTTCTCTTAAGCTTCCATTTCCATCATTATTAAGATTTGTTACATGAATTATTTTACCTCCACGCCCACCAATAGTGTTTTTCCCAAATCCTTCAGCTCCAGGAAATGCAAATAATTCACCCATTTGATTGTTTGTCGAAGAGGTTGTAGGGTTAGAGGAGATGGTAACTGTAGCCTCCTCTTGAGAAACGGTTCCCGTTTCTTCATCTACAACTTCTGCCGTGTAAGTAAAAATATCTTCCTCTGGAGTTGTTGTCTCCTCTGA
>TARA_R110000764_G_scaffold17080_7_pt1 | contig 12347 bp, 10 predicted proteins | sample TARA_R110000764 | Tara Oceans TARA_R110000764 (sample SAMEA4398111) | marine metagenome | biome: Polar Biome; feature: [SRF] surface water layer (ENVO:00010504); material: water (ENVO:00002006), including particulate matter (ENVO:01000060) such as... | depth 5 m | reverse complement strand
ACCAATACTTAAAAGCGTCTGGCATATCTGGCATATACTCCATCCAGTACCAGCCGCGATGATCGCCTCTAGCACCATCTCTATCGTTATCCCAATACCAAGCCCACTTAGGTAGATGAACTGGAAACCATGAGCCGATATTGCTAGGCACAGTGAATGGCACACACTTAGATTTATCTTTAGACTTAGGGAGCAGACAGACAAAAAGCCCAGCGATTATAAAAATCAACTGAGCTAGAAAGCCTGCAACGAAAAACGCCCCAGCTTTTAGAGCGTGCATTACATAACCTTTTTGAGCTGGGTAATTAAAGCCGCTTCGGTAGTCGCTTTATTAACAGCGGTTTGAATCACTGCATTGGCATCACGAATAACTTGGCGTTTAGCTTCTGCCGCTTCTGCCAATACTGGGACAGTCGCTTCAACATCTAAAGGTGCAAACTGCTCAGAACGCTTTGCTTTACGCTGTGCGTGTACAAGCTCTTTAGCCTTGGCTATATCGGTAGACAAATCAGTTTTCCAAGCACCGCGAAAAGGTGATTCTGCATACTTCTTATCAACCACTTCTTCATCTACAACAGTGTAAGTGTTAGTAGGGTTTAGCTTTGCCATACGCTCTAACTCACCCGCTAGAGTGACTTGAAACGCGCCTTTAGGAGTGTTAATTGTGCGTTCTTCGACAACAGTAATCGCAACGCCACCTTCTGAGTTTTCACATAATATTGCTTTAGTCATTGTTATATACCTTTGTTAAATTGTTTATACGCCGCCGAATATGGTTAAATTTACAATCGCAACGTCCTGCTGTGCAGCGGCTAAGCTAACAGTAAGCACCCGAATGTAACTAACACTTCTGGCCTCTCTGTATGGGCCCACTGTTCTGTCCATGTTCCCGCCGCCAGTGTTTTCCTGAGCCGTCCCGCTCAAACTATAATTAGCATTAGCCATATTGACCGCGAAGTTTGCACTATAATCTCCGGTTCCGTTATCGGTAATTGTGGCCACGTTATACGAGTCACGAATAGCCGGTGTACCTGTGCCATCAAAGTTCACCCAAGCCTGACAAAGTTGAGTATCTAATACTGGAGCCGCCGCGCCCGTCTCAAGTCTTGTAACGCTAACAGTTGAAGAAGTTAACCGGCGAGCTCTAAACGTAGCTGAGCCGTCATTAACAACCATGTTTCCCACTAACGTAACACCAACACCTAGAGCAATAGTCACATCAAAGGCAGCAAGGTTGATAACGGTAAATTCAAAGTTGCTGTTATCTACACTGCCAGATAACGCCGCTATAATTGCTGTAGCTGTGTCTGTTGTTTGTATTCTTGCTACTGTAGGCGTGATCGTAAACTCACCGCCAATTAACTGAGCCGCCGTAAGTGTTGCCGCGGCATCAGATAGAGCGGTATTTGTCTTAAGGTTTATATCGCCAGCCGTAGACGTAACCTGACCAGTAAATGCAGCACTAGCAAAAGTTCTTAGCTCTAACCAGTCATTACCTGAATCATATATTAACTCAACTCTGCCTGTAATTTGTCCAGCAGTAGGGTTAGTACCGTCATCCCTCTTAATATTCTTAACGCCTAGAGCGTCAATGTTTGCTGTAGACGCACCAGTATTATCATTAGTAACAACAAACGAATAAACAGCGCCATTGTCATAAGCAGCTATTGGCGGAGTAGTTACAGCTTTGGTCAAAACATAAGCATCAGCAGCACCGCTATCAGCGTATATGTTTGTTATCGAGCCATCTAAAAAAGCTGGGCTAATTACGTCATCAGTCTCAAACTCTCCTAGTGCCGTTACATCTGACCCCGTGAATCTTGCCTTTACTGGTATCTTGTTAGCCATAATTTATAGTCCTAATATTGGAATGTTGCTTGATGTTGTGTCGAATTTGACGAAAGGTAAAGTATAAACCCCTACAGAAAGCTCAATGAGTTGTATTGAATTAGCCGTACCGTCCGACTCTACAAAAGACAAAATCCCAAAGAAGTCAGTCGGTATGGATGCAGCAGCATTAGCCGCAACATTAGCATCAACTTCAGCAGCAGCCTCGCTAGCAGCAGCAGCGCCAGCACTAGCACTAGCATTAGTAGCATCGGTAGAAGCAGTAGCAGCAGCAGCAGTAGCAGTAGCAGCATCGGCAGCAGTGGAAATAACGGCAGCATTGATACCAGCGATACCAGTACCATTATCATTGATAAAGCCTGTGCCTGTAGGGTTCCATAGTAAAATATCACCAGCACTAGGAGCAGGCAGGGTAATACTAGAAGCTGACTGCTGTGATTCTTGAAACTGTATAGTACGAGTTGCTAAGTTTTCATTCTGCTTAACTAAAGACACTGTACGATCAATATCGTTGTTAACTGTTGCAGGTATGAAGTCACCGTTAGCCTGATAATCAACTGTCCGATCTGTAGGAATACCAGACACGATAGTAACTAGGCTGTTTAAAGTCTGAGGCGAAGTGAATGTGATAAACCCACCAGCATCATCACCTATGGTTCCTGAATCAACAGTGTAAGCAGTTGTAATGTCAGTAGCATCATTAGCCACCTGACCAACTGGAGTTACATAGACATTGAGATCAGTGCTAACGTAAATCTTAAACGTATAGTTGAATACTGTCTGAGATGCGCTAGACGTATATTCATTACGTGATGGTGATGTTGTGATAGTCAATTTATTGAACCCCTATTGCTTCGTTAACTTCTGATTCTATTGTGTCAAAACCCTGCCTTAAAATCGATAAGTTCTGCATGGGCAGTAAGCGCCTAAACGTTCTCGTGTCGCTCTCTGCCCATTCTTGCCCGTTAGACAAGGCGTTACCCATAACAGCAAAGTCATTAAGCAGGCCAAAAGAAGGCCCCAGAACTGTGTCAGCTATCGACCTTGACGCATAACGCGAAGCTGGAGCAGAAATCCCGAGTACAGGTCTCATGCCTAAATTATTGCTGCTTATCTTTTCTAGCGTGTTGTTTACTTCCATCAATATACCAAGTACGCCGCTTCTATCGATGCCCTCAATAACCAAAGCTTTAGGGTCGTCTGTTATCTCTCTACCTGCATCCCATTGTTTGAAAGTGTAAGCCATTGCGCCCATAGACACTAAAGATAAAACTCCCTGCATAGTGTACTTGTCTTGATTTTGTAGTGTAGATATTAACACTCTTTGCGTAGCCGAGAACATAAAGGTTTTAAATTGCAGCATTGTCTTGCCTAGCTCGTTAGACATAAATAGAGGCTTTTCTTGCCCGGGCATAATAATAACTCGATCAGACTCCTTGCGCATTGCCCCCTTCCACGCCCAAACTAAATCAGGGCTAGACCAATCTTTAGTGTTAGCCACCCATACGCCGTCAATTTCTCTGGCGTGTTTGTTCATTTGCTGAGTTATAGCGCCGTACGTTCCTTCATCTATTCCTAACTGGCTCATTCTTGGGTCATAGACGCCCTTTTTCATATCATTAATGAGTCTAGTTTGAAGCACTACAGCGTGTAGCTGCTTGACTCCTGCTGTCCACTGATTCATTAAGTTTATACTAGAGAACTTCTGCGCAGCAGTACGGACACCGCGCTCAAAAGCTGTGCCGCCCTTAGAATAATCAGCAACATCGGCCATAATTTCAGCTCGACCGCCCATTACGGCATCCATGCCCACACCCCACTCTTTAGCCTCTGAAGCTGCAACCTTAAAGGTCTTTAGGTTAGCCGCTAGCGGGGCCAAGCCATGGCGAAAGGTATTAACGATCCCTTCTGCTGCTACAATTCGAGCCACATCAGGAACAGACGAAGCAACCACGCCACCAAGAAGGCGCATATAATTTAAATCTCTAGCCACTCTAGCCGCTCTCATCCATATATTATTTGGGTCGCTCGGTATGCCATACGTCCCTTTTATCCTGTCACGCATAGCCGATAGATTTTTGCTGTCTCTAACCCTATCTTTTGCCAACTGTTTAGCTAATTTAGCGTTTCCTGCTTCTTGTGCGGCTTTTATCTTCTCTATGTAAGCCATATCGATAGCTTTTAATTCGCCTGTCATCTCAGCGTCACCGAACTCTTTTATAAGCTCAATGTCTGGGGCAGCACTTTTAATGTATCGGTATGCCAGTTCTTCAATATCATTCTCAAGAAAGTCCTCTACTAAGCTATCGTCAATATCAAAGCTACGAGCTTTAAACACACCCGCCACAGACTTAGATGAGCCTGCGCTATTCTCGCCTATCTTATAATCATACGGAAGCTTACCGTCTGGAGTGCTTGCTATACGGCCAGCTATTTCGTTGGCTAAATATTCAGCCTCGTCAGCGTCAATGTCTTGTCGCGTTCTTAGCCAGTTTGATACCTTTCTATTAAACTCTGGAAGATTACGAATTATCTTTTCTTTGTTCCATACTCTATTTAGGTATCTCTCTGCTGTTGTAACATCTACATCATCTGCTAGTAGTTTGGCTTCTATCGCCCTCTTCTTAACAGGTTGATATACAGCATTATCCCAATCGTCAGCAGACTTTTGAATGTGTATGTTTTCGCTTCCGTTTCTGATAGCTTTTGATACCGCCGAGTTAAATTCTTTACGGTTTAGGTTTCCGCCTTCTGTCCGATACTCTTTAAATGTTACATCATGTTTCTTAAATCCATCGTAGAAAAAAGTATCGTAATTCTTAATGCTTGTTTCTACAGACTGACGAACAGAGCCACCCTCAACATCAATAGGATTCTCGGCCAACCTTGCGCTAGCTACTCTAGTCAGCTTCTCTTCAGATGTAATAGTCCTGCTTAACGGATCAAAGCCGATAAACTTAGTTACAGCTCTAGCCAGCTTACCCCTAACAATAGGGTCATCCATTACTTGAGCGGCACCCATAGATTTATCACCCAACGGAGCAGAGGCATTTAAGCCATTAACTACATCGGGTTCAGGGTTCATTACCTCATCCATATCATCAAAAAGCCTCTGGGAGTCAATACCGTTATCTTCGAGCATCCCGCGTAAAGCTATTGGAGCAGCGCCAATGATACCGCCAAGAAAAGTAGCACCGCCAATGTTTACCGCTGCCTCCCCGTATGTTCTCGTAAGTTGGTCATGCAAAAGAAGGCTTTCCTCTGCTGCTGTAGTTCCCGTCGCTACTGCCGAAGTAGCGGCCGCACCTTTGAGGATTGAAGCGCCCCCACGATATGTAGCGTAAGCCGTACCACCAACGGGAATTAAGTTTATAGGGCTGGCAACAACAGGTATCACAGTTGCAGCAATACCGCCTTCTGCTAATAGCTGTCTATCGGCCTTTTCTCTGTTTGTCTGTCTGCGTACTGCGTCCACTTCTTCTGCTGAGTCTGACAGTATTGCGTTCTCAACAAACTGTGAGTCTTGCTTTTCTTCGTCTGTAAACAAGTCGTAAGGATTAAACCCGACATTCGTTACCACTGAATCAGGTAAGCCAGCCTCTTTAGAGAAGTAAGAACCTACAACATTCTCAAGCCTGTACGCCGCTCTCATCTGCTCTTTGAATGTAGATGTTGGCTCAGTGTCAAACTCAGGAGAGCCCATAGCTTTAGGCAGGGCTAACTCTGTATCAGGCGAATCAATAAAAGGCATTAAAAACCCCTCATATTAGATAAAGACTCTTGTATCTTTAACTCTGTGGTCATGTGATTTTTACGTCTTTCCAGCTGCTCTGTTGCAGTTTCAGACGCTCTAGTTTCTAGCTCTACCTGCATATCAGGAGCCCACCTTTGAGGCATAGTGAAAAGCTCACCATTAGGCAGAACAATCTTTACCATATAAGTCGGCACGCCTTCAGTAGCAAGCCTCGATGTTGTAGGGTCAGAAACTAGAATTATATTCTCTCGGTTAACCCCTTCAAACCCTTGATTTACGTCAGCATGAAGCTGATTCATTATGTATCGAGAATCTCCATCAGCAGGCGTATAGTATTGATCTGGGGCGTACTTCATTACTCGGCCTTCATACTTAGACCAATTTCTCTGAATAACTCCTTTAGTTGCATCGTTGGCCTGTGTGTCATCCATGCCAGCCTTTCGGTAAGCTTCAAACTGTGCGCCGTACTCTTTGCCCATTGTTGCGCCATTAATGTCATCAATAACGGCATCGCTTGACCAAAAAGTATTAAATATATCTTTTGCTGTTTCTCTGTATAAGCTCGGCTTGTCTTTTATAGCCTTTATCGCAATATCAACAGCCTCTATCCTATCCCTGTCTTTTGGGTCTGTGGCCTTCATAGCCAATGTGACAGCTTCTTGAGAGTCCATGTTTGCCATTAGATCAACTGTTATAGCTGACATTGCTCTTTCAGTTGGAGAGGCCATGCTATCAGCAACACCAGCAACACCATCAAGCCTATCAACAAGAGCCGCTGCTTCTGCTATCAGCTCAGGATTGCCAGAACGAAAGAATGAACTAGTCTGAGCCTTTAGTGTAGACGGTAATATTTTTGTCTTGCTTACATACTCAGCAATAGAAGCTTCTTTTTGTATAGACGTAGCTCCATCTAAGCTCGGCAAGAGGACATCATTGTAGTAGCTGTTAACTGCCTTCGGGTTTAGCACGGGTCTATCGTTGCCTCGTCTAGCTTCTTCTATGTCTGCGTAGTCTGCCTGCTTCTTAATTGCAACTTTGTCTTCTTTTGTCTTGGCTGACATTCTGTTAATTTTACGATTAAGCTCTGCCTGTTGGCTGGCTGTGTATGTAGACCACTCATCAGGAGTCCACCCTTTGGGCGGGGAGCCTGCTATATTATCAAGCTCTTTAAATGCCACTTCAAAACCTTGCTCGTCAGAAATAACATCAAACTTTAGTCTGTTCTCTTGCTCAATCGCTTCGTGTTGGTACTTCTTTAGAGTCTCGTTAGCGGCTTCTCTTGTCATCATGTTAGAGGATACGGCTCTATCTAAAGTAACCGACAACTCAACTAGGTTGCCTTTAGCTGCTGGGCTATCTCCTAATCTTGCATCTCTTGCGGCCTCATCTCCAAGGCTCGCTATGTTAGCGTTAAGGGTAGCAACAGCTTGTTTTCTGTTCTTAGCTTCGCCTGCACTTTTAACCCGAATAGAGCCGGTAGTTGTATGCTGATCAAACCTAGCTAGAATTTCAGGAAGCGCGACAGGGTCAACATCATTAACCAACGCCGCTCTATGTGCAGCAGTCTTAGATTTAAACGCCGCTATGTCTGTGGGGTTCTCTCTCTCGATTGCTGCCAAGTCCTCACGCACATCATTAGAGATGGATGCAGTGTAAGCAGACCTTAAGCCAGTGTTATAAGCCTTAGCAGTAACGCCACCGATAAACTTATTCTCAGTCATAAACTCAGGCTCTTCACCCTTAGCAAACGACTGTTGACCAGCTAGAGTAGATTCTTCAATGATAGTCTTCTCACGCTTGGCTATATTCTCTTGTGCTATCTGTTGAAACTTACCACTAAGCGACATTAAGCCTTCAGCCTCACCACCGCTAAGATTCTGAGTCTGTAGATTAACCTTCTGATTAAATCGTTCTGGCATTTTATGTGCCTCCTTGTGGAGATATGCCAAACCCTTGACCAGCTACACTTGCACCGGCCCTGAGTAGTCCAATTTGTGCATTAGCCTTAGCGGAAGACTCAGCAGCCTTGCCTCTTCGTATTCTGGAATCAGCCCCTAGTCTAGCCATTAGTGCATCGCGCTCAGAACCTTCGTCAGCTAGCCTTAAATCTTCTTCCAGTATCGCAAGTGGCGAACCTTCAAATGATATGCCGCTTGCGCCTGCTGCTGCTGACTGGCTTGACACGGCTCTTGATAGAGCATCGCGTCTATCGGCTTCTCGCTGACTAGCTGCTGTTTCTATCTGTGCTGCATCCACTTCAGATTCATAACGCTTAATTTTACCAGCTTGAGTCTGCTGATTCGCACTAATCAAAGCTGGAATTGCTACTAACGCCATTTGTGCCATGCTACACCTTCACTTCTAAATCTAGAGCCAATACCGTTAATGGGAATGGCGTTGTTTGTGTTATCTCTATCGTTGCCTCTAATGACCAACCTGATAGAAATACTCTTTTAAATTCTGATTGTGGTGTAGGAGCGTCAAACTGATTTTCACCTATAGTTTTATCGGCTAATCTCTGCCCATTGACTATAACACCATTAGACTCATATACTCTTATCGCACACCTTAATATACGTTTCTTCTGTGCCGCATGAGAGCCATCATTAAGGTTTATATTCAAAGGCATAGTTTTAATTATAGGCTGATACTCTAAGCCTACCTCAACCGTACCTGTAACAACTCTATCCAATGTAATAGCGCCACCAGATACAACCTTATCTAACTGAGCCGCGCCAACAGCTTTAACTTTAACAGTCTCACCGTTTAAGTGGGTCAATCCTGTAACCGCATCAGTGGCAGTAATAGTCTGTGAGATAGCTGAGTCAGTGTTTAAAGTACTGTCTGCTTTGTCTATGTAATAAGTGCCATCACGATTAACTAGGAGATAAAGATCTTCATCGACTACAGCCGCAGAGTTTATTGAACCCTCACACGACCATCTAGTAAAAGCCTGCACACCTTCAAATGATTGCGTATTAAATACGGTCATATCACCAGATGAGCTAATCAAATAAACATAGTTAGCATCAGACTCACCGCTACCCTGAGATACTACCAACTGATAAGGGTCTGCTATCAAGTGTGGAGCTGCTAAAGAAGTACTGCGAGACTCATTAGATTGAAACTCATCAATGTATTGAAACTGGTATAGCGCCTTTCCTGTTCTTTGTATAAACATGGTAAGACCATCAATTACGATAGGTCTGACACGCTTAGAGCCTAGATTCGTTTGAGGCTTAACCGCTACATTCTCAGGCGTGATAGGTGAAGCAGGAACATAGAACTCTGCTCCACTTGTGAATACTTGTAATGATCTATTAGAGATTATACCGTTAATAGAGTTGACCTGATCAGTGGCTAAAGTAACGTCTATGCCTTGATCATCTCTAGCTCTACCTGCATTGAAGTTAAATAAGTCGTTAACAGTAGAACCCCATAACGTAGATGGTCTTGAGCTTGAGCCACCGAACCACAGTCTAGCTTCATGGAATGTACACGTTCTAGGCCATCCCCTAGTTGCTGACCACACATCTTCTTTAGCGCTTGTTCCGTTAGTCACTGTAGATGAGACAACTTCAAACCCTGTGTTTTTAACTGATATTGGGGTAACTGTCATTAAATCCCAATTATCAGCAGAGTCACCACCTAAAGTTACTCTATAAGTATCAAGCGTAGAAACTGTAGATACACTTATTCCAGTGTTCCCAGTGTTCGGCAAGTCTAGCAGAGCAGTTGCTATGTCTGTTCTGTTTGTAGCGTCAGACGCACCAAATACAATCTCATCTGTAAGCACACCATTTAGGGATATTTTGTATCTATCCCCGAAGTTTTCAGAGGCAAAATTTATATCTTGAACCTCTGCCACTGCCGTAGGGCTGGACGCATCATTAAAATCATACTGAGGCAGATTGGTCAATGGTACAGCGCCCACAGTCCAAGCTGTATCGCTAGTTCTTTGGATTATTTGAGGGGCAAAGTCCTCATGCGTAATAATGATAGTGTCAGCAGATTGAATAAAATCAAAGTCTCTAATCTGAGTGATCGTTGTATAAGGGATTGTAACCGTAGCTTGTAACACGCCAGCTTTATAAACACGCATATTGTTAACAGTAAAGGCTAGCAGATAGTTCTGCTCAGTGTTAAAGCTGAAGTTCTCTAAGCGTCCATCACCTAAAGCAGTGGCTTGATATAAAGTCCCTGGTCGCTTCTTTAAGCCACCTTGAGGAATAGACAGAACATTAGTCGCAGTCTGTACGCCTTGATAGAAGGTATCTAAATCAGTGCGGCCTAACAATGTAGGGTCTAGCTCACCTTTTGTAAAGTTGCTTTGGGTCGTCCATATTCCCATGCTATACCGACCCCACTAAAGGCGAAGTAAATGAAGCGTTATAAGTAAAGCCTGTAAACAGTAGCATTAGAAATAGCTTCCAGTGAATGAACCTTGAAACCTAGCCTCTACAAATGGAGATGACTGTATTGATTCTTGTGGCTGGCCTTGTGAGTCAATGTTAGAAGCTTTAGCTAATTGGTTACTAGCCTTAGATTGATACATTGAAGCCTTGTTCTCATCTTCAGTAACAGCGATAGAGAACTCAGCAGCCATTTGATATTCCAAAGCCTTAACGCAATGAGCAGGTATGTTAGTCTCTGGAACGTCATAGACGTAACGAGCAAGTAAAGCATTCTGATTACTATATAAGAGTGCGCCAATGATTACATAATCACTGTATGGGAATATAGCCCATAGCCTGATTAGATCAGTAGGTATTTGATAAGCGTATTTGTAATTTGTTCGCACATCTGGAGCTTGTGAGAGTCTTGATAACTCCTGCTCTTTCATGGCGAATGACCACGGATGGTAACTTAATACCATTTCTTTAGTGGTGGGATACAAGTTAGCAGCAGCTTGAGCGCCTGCGCCTGCATCAGTGAAAGATGAGATAGGACTATCGCCTATCAATAACAAAGCATTTGATGCTATGTCTATTGCACTAGCCATAATACTACCTCAAAAAGAGGCCAACAATGCTGACCTAAAGAGTGATGATAAGTGACAGCCGCTAGTATTGGCTAACGACTGTCGATACTACTTAAGCTGAAGTTAAAGCTTCACCAACAGTTGCAACGCCTGAGCCGTTAACAGCCATTAGATTCAAACCAAAACCGTCAGAACAAATGAACATAACAACATCGCCAGAAGCCAAGCCGTAAGAGGCAGCAGCAGTGTTTAAATATCCAGAAGCACGAACAGCAGCTAATGTAGCAGTTTCGTTATACAACCAAACAGCACCGCCAGTAGAGTTACTACCTGAGATGCGTGAAAAAGTACCAGATGCAAAAGCCATACATTTCTCCTTCGAGAATTATAAATCTATTTTTAGTAAAAAGCTTCTGCTGCTTTTCTTACGCAGCAAGCCTCGAAAAAATCAATATGATTACCAAGGCCAATCTTCTTACCGTTGCTGTGGATATATGCCTCGTACCTGCCTGTGTCGCTTCTTAGTGAAACTCCAATAACGCCAGTACTGCATTTACCCTTCTTTCTTCTATTTCGCCCTTGCTGAGAGCCTGTTGCCCATCGGCAGTTGTCAAGAAAGTACCCTTTGTTTACATCAATCCTATCAATCGTTTTCCCTTCTGGCCTATCACCCATATCACTATGGAAAGCCTCAAACGATTCTAACCACTCACTACAAACAGTAATTCCGCGACCACCATAATTAAGCCACTCATCATTGTTCTTGTTAGTGCATCTACTTTTCATATGTTGCCATGAAGAATAGACTCTAGTCTTGTGCATACCATGCTTTGTGCGAGCCTTATTGCTAATCTCTGTATTCAGACATCCACAACTCTTAGTGCCACCTCTGCGTAAATTCCTGCCTGAGACAACACATTCAACTCCACACTCACATAAACAAAGCCATGTAGCCTCGTTTCTTTTGTTAGTACTTTCTCTCTTAACAACGGTAAGCCTATTAAAGCTCTTACCTTGCATATCAACTACCTGTCCAGCCATAACACCACCCCTTAATGAGATAGTATTATAACTCTATATAGGCAAGCCTACAACTATGAAGTCGTCGGCATCGACACAAGCCCTGCGGCTTCTCTAACAACAGCACCGGACTTCATGCAACCATTACACAACCAAGAAGTCTTATGAGCAACCCAGTCAATAGTGGTCTTTAAGTCGATACCAACAGCATAACCAACAGCAGACTTATGGTAAGCATAGTTGACTAGAGTAGGTAATCCGCCTTCGACACGGGTTTCAATAACATTGAACTTGAAGCCCATGAATGAATCAATCTCACCGTTAACCAAAGCTTTAACAGTGTTGAAGTCAGAGCTAGTGATTGAAGTTTGACCTAACAAGCTATTAAGAGCAGCAGCAGAACAAGCAACAAAACGATCAGAGTTTTCAATACCACGATCAGTTAAGCCAGTTGAAGCAGCGCGTAGCTCAGTCAAAGTTAAGCCAGCAGCCGCAGTAGCAAGCAATAAGCCTTCATCAGCGTTAGCAGGAGTTAAGTCAAAAGTAGCAGCAGTGATTGAATCAATGATAATTTGATCTTCGCGGCGAGCTAGAGCCTTAGCAATAGTCTTAGCAAGTTCTTGTTTCTCATCGAAGTTAACTTCAGCTTGGTCAAAGATGTCGGTATATTCAGGTGCTAACCAGTTTTCCATAGTAGCAGTCTGACGAGCATAGGTAATATCCATCGGAGTTACATCAGCTTGT
>TARA_R110000764_G_scaffold1253_1_pt1 | contig 12381 bp, 15 predicted proteins | sample TARA_R110000764 | Tara Oceans TARA_R110000764 (sample SAMEA4398111) | marine metagenome | biome: Polar Biome; feature: [SRF] surface water layer (ENVO:00010504); material: water (ENVO:00002006), including particulate matter (ENVO:01000060) such as... | depth 5 m | reverse complement strand
AAAGTCATCCACCTCCGCTCGGGTCAACTCATTGTTGAGGCTTTTAACTGTCAACCTAGAAAATTCCATACTCTGTGCAATCATAGCATCCCGGGACTCGGCCTGCTCGGCGGCGTCAGCCTCCCTTAGCAATGTCCCAATCCGCTCCGGCGTTATGTACTCGTTCCATTCACCGGCCTCAAGCTGGCGGCGAGCCTCCTCTGGGTTTGAACCCGTCAAGCCCTGCAGCGCAGCATAGGCCAGGGTCCTGTTAGCCCCAGTGACAAGCGCGTCCTTTACATTCCCGGGGATCGCCAAACCCGCTATGCGCTCCGCGTTCTTTTGTTTCAGCTCCAGGAACTGCGACGGGTCCAGGAGCACGGCTGCCGCGTCGGTGCTTATTACCTTCTCGTACTGTTGGGCCTCCCATGTGGACGCGGCAGACGCTTCTAGTATGATCGACTTCGATAGCACCTTCGCTCTTAACGCAGCGTAGCCCCGCTCCAACGCGTCTTGGCCAGGCCGTGTTTCATAGCCGCCTTTTTCCTCCCGCTCGGCAATATACGCGTCGAAAGCTTCGGTGGTGTTCAGGGTAAAATTGACCCCCCCGGCCTCCATACTGCTCGTTCCCTCAGCCAACCTCCGTGTCCACTCTACCCCGGCATCGGATATTTCCGTGTCGGCGCGCAGCACTTCTTTCCGCGACGCCCGCGCCCGCATAGACTTGGCAAAATCAGCCACGTCCGCGCCAGCTTGTTGAAGCCCAATCCCTGCGCTTCCCGGCGTAGAGGAGATTACATCTTGCCCGGCTGTAGGCTGCGAGCGCCGCGTGTACTGTGTTAGCTTGGGCACTAGATTTCCTCCGCCTTCAAGGCGTCTTGAGTGTGGCCGCCGCTATCAATCATCATACATACCGTACAGCTCGCCACCGCCCTTCAGGAGCGCCCCCGCTGCGCCCCCGTACCCAGCTATTTGCTCCTGGCGGCCCTGCGCTGTCATTAAGCCCGCGCTGGCCTCCAAGCCGGAAGCCTGTAATTCGCCTTGGTGGATGATCGTCAGACGGTCCAATTCTTCTTCCATAGCGTTGTCTTCAAGCAGATCAAAGACCGAGCCGCCGTATATCCCCGACGCAGCCGCGTTCGCCCGGTTCGTACCGGCGCGCTGACGGGCTTCGCGCTGAAGGCGTTTAGCGTTCGCGCGGGCGTTCTGCCGCGAGGCAATGGCGTTGTTGCGGGCGACGGCCGCGTTGAAGTTGGCCGACTGCTTTGCAGCATTCCCCTGCTGCATAGACCCCATGGCGGACATCGCCGTGCTGACAACTGCCAGTGCTACATCTACACCTGACATCGGACCCTCGCGTATAGCGCGCAGTCGGTGCCGTTCGGGAAGTAACCCATCATGCGTGGTGCCTCCATGACAAACCCCAACAACTCGGCCCAACGGTGGCCTTGCACAAAGTCGCAATCGACCGTCATTTCAATCCGCCGAATATGGCAGGCATCCAGCCGCCGCAGAACTGCGCGGTGTACCGCGAGGAACTTGCTCCCCGTCGTGTGAATGGATATGTAACTCCATGCGAGTGCGCGCCCTGGCCAGAGAGGGACGATCCCGGCGCAGCCATACACGCGCCCGTCCTCAACGCACGACTGTGCCCAATCCCCATCAACCAAAGCAGCGGCCTGTTCGGCGGACACAAACTGCATGTGGTGGAGTTGGCCGTCCTGAACGTCGAGCCGTGCCAAGTGTTCTGCCTTGTATTCCACAACATCCACGCTATCGGTTCTGCACATGAAGATGCGGCATGACCGCCTGAATGGTCATGGGTAGAGGCTGATCCTGGCGAATGCAGATGCGCTCATTCTTTCCGTAGTCGCCGTTCCACTCAAGCTCGAAGTCACCCTGAAACAACGGCACAGACGTGTCCATCGCATCGCCGCCCTCGCGCAACACCAGCGGGTCGAGGTCGTCAAAGGCGGGGCCGAACTTCCCGCCTAGCGCCTCATACAGTCGGATCAGCACACGGTGGATGCGCAGTGTCTTGCCTTGGGACGTACCTTCTCTCCGCCCTTCCTCTGCCACACGCAGCGTCTCGAAGTCTGAGTTGTACGCCAACCCTACCTGTGCCTCGGACGCCTCACGGTCAAGCGTAATAGCCCCCGACGCAACCGTTTTGCGGGGGTGTGCGGAACCCTCTGCCAGCACGGCGACTTCCTCGCCTTCAAGGTGGGTCAGGCCGCTCACGGTGGTGACGCGCTTGCGCACCTCGCCCGCCGACTGATAAGCCGTGAATGCAGACGTGTTGATGTTGGCTCCGGCGCGATCATTCAACGCAAACGTGGTGCTGGCTGCACTAGCCACCACATAAACCTTGCCGTTCACCTCGGTCATGCCCTGCACGTTCTTGATACGAACCACGTCACCGTTCGAGAAGCCGTGTGCGCCCGATATTGTAACAACGCCAGGGTTGGCCGCTGTGATGCCCGTGATCGTCTTAGGGTCATCGAGAGTCAGGCCGCTGTCCACGAAGAACGCTTCCTCTGGATCGTTTGCGGAGTCCCAAAATGGTTTGAGATATTCAATGTAACGCTTGGTGCCGCCGTTGATATAGCGGTTCACAATTATATAGAGTTCGTCTGCCGCCCCTTCTGGTGTTGGGATAACAGATACGCTCTCGACCTTTGCCTGTGTGGCCCCGAAAGCGTCGCTGGCGCCACCGACTACATGCCGGTGAAACCCGATGATCTGCTGGTCGCGCTCGTATGACAGGCCAACAAGTGTGCCATCCGTCAGGCACATCCACACAACCGACTGCGGCTCTGATTGGTACGCCAACTCAACAACGCCGGTCTTGGTAATATGCTCCGCCACGAGGGTCATGTCGGGGGCGCGGAAGCCGTCATCCTCGAACACATAGGACATCTCGCGCAGCTTCTTCAGCGCCCGCTGCACGAATATAATGGCCCGGCCTACACGAACGGGCGTGATGTTCGCGCTGCCGAAGGCCGACGACCGAGCGCCCTGCACGTTGGATGGCGTCAGAACACCGCCGTTATCGTTGGGGCGGACAATCCACTCACCTCCGACAGTCCCGACAGCCAGACCTTTTTCTTCGTCGGATAGCCACAAGATAGAGTTGACGTTATCGGCAGATAAGGATGTGGACACAGCAAGGTCGTCCGCGACCGTCCCATCGGGATCAGTCGGCGCGAAGTTCTCAAAGTCGGCGCTGACGCTCATATCAATGCGCTGTGGGTAGTCGGTCGGACCAGCGAAGCATAGCCTGTTCTGGTGGAACGTCACAGCCGCAGGGTATCCGGTCGTGTTGGACCAGGCGCCAAGCCGCCAATCTACTGTGGCGGTAGTGGCTGACGCATCTGGCCCCGATACAGTCGCCGTAATAGACGTCGTGCTTGCGCGGGCTGTGATGGTCAGCCACGTCCAGTTCGTCGCCGCGTCTTTCCAGCGGATTAGCCGCCCGATGTCTGTCGTCTGAAACCCTGTATCGCTGTTGATGCCGGTTACGGCAGACGCCGTGACTGTCAGCGACCCCGTAGTGGCACTCAGGGTGAGCGTGGTCGCGGTCGAGTTGGTGTTTAGATACGGCCCGTCATCAAAGGAGATAGTCGTGATGCTCCACGCCGTGTCAGACGTGCGTTCAATCTTGCGGGGCGGGTAGCTTGGATGTGTGACATACAGCACGTCCGCAGACTGCGCGTACTTGAGTTGGAATAGGTCGGCCTCTAGGTAGGTCGTCGTGACCTCAACAGGAGAACCACCGCTCGCGATCTGCCCCCGGTCCTTGATAAACCGGATATACAAGTTGCCGAACTCAATCTGGTAGGCTTGCTGAGTGGAGAACTCAAAGCGTACTAAGCGCGCCGCCTTGCTGCTGGTCTTGCACTCCACGATATGCGCGGTGCCGGGGCGGCGCTCGACAGGACCCTGCAACAGCGGGATGAAGTTCTTGCAGGTCCGCAGCCCGGTCTTGTACTTGTCGAGGTCAGGTCGTCCATAAATTAACGGCGACACTTCGCCGCCGTTAAAATTGCTCTGAATATACGAGATTTTCGACATCAGTACCTAGCCGTGATCCACGGGTCGATAGGGGAGAGTTGCGGCGGGCGCTCGAACGCATTGATCCGGCGAGCCTCGGACCGGGCCTCTTTATACAAAACCTGCGCCGCCTCAATCTTCGAGTTCGACTGCGTGATTTTCTCAGCTAGATCACGCGCAAGACGGGCCACCAGCAGATCAGCAAACAACTGGTCAAACGCCTCTGGGTCGGTGATCCGCGCGATGTAGGTGATCGGCAACGGCGCGGAGTCGTTCGACAGGATGCTGCCTGCCTCGATCTGCAAGTCATCCTGGTTGGTCATCCCCAGGCGCCCGTTGTTCGACATCAGACGGAGAAAATCAGACGGGAGCGGGAAGGCGCTGGCATACTCGAAAGCCGGGGCCGTCGAGGACGCCGCCAGGGATGCCCGCTTGCGAGCGAAGTTCCAGGGGTGCGCCCGCAATTCACTGTCACGCGCATGTGCGTAAGCACGATTGCACTCACGCGCGTTCGTGCTGTCGTCAGTCAGCGCCGTAATGCTCTTGGCGCCGAGACGTTGAAGCGCGAGGTTGCAGAGGTCAACTTCGCTGGCTATAACAGCCTCCTTTAGTTGAGGATGATTTGGTTCGCGGCAATCAGGTCAGCGGTATCCTTGAGCGCCTGTACGACACTCGAACGATCCGCGCTCTGCGCGATATCAATACTGATGGTGCCAGCGCTCGCAGAACCCGCATCAGAACCAGCAACAGAAGTCGCCTTGTTCATGTCGAAGTCGGCGAGTGTCAGGGTGTAGGTACGATTTGCCATTCAAGTATTCCTTCCGTGAACTGTGGGGGAGGCGACAGCCTCCCCCCAGCACATTAGTCAAGAACGTAGTTCATGACCAACTGAATGCTGCCGGTGAGCGTAGCGCCACCAGTAACAACGGTCACGGGGATGCCCGTGGCATCGGCGTCAACGACGCCATTCTTGCCGAGCGCAATCGTAGCAGCAACCGCGACCGACTGAGCGGTCGTGGAAGCAGCAGCAGCCTTCCACTCGTCAACGTCCAACGCCACAGTCGTACCAGCCGCGTTGCTGTAGGCAGCATGCCCGACCGAGAGAGTCGAGGACGTGTCGAGGGCGTCGTAAGTCAACTCCCCCGTAAGGATGCGAGAGCCGTTAGGGAGATTAAACATCTCGATAACCGTACCGCTCGCAATAGCCGCCGCTTCGTAGTCCGCATAAGCAACGCGGATACGACCAACCATCTCGTTGGTTTTGATTTTAAGAGCGGGAGCCGTCTGGTCCCACTTAGTCTTTTGGGCTGAGTAAACAGTAGCCATTGGTTAAGCCTCCGAGCAGGTAATGGCGACGACTTTCTTCTCCTCAAGGCGAGTGGCCCCGAAGGTTCCTTTGACGTAGACCTGCGTAGCATACGACTTGTCGTCACGTTCGGTGATACGAACTTCAGTGTCGTTCCAGACACCAAGGCTCGCGCCAGACTTCGCCCAACAGACCGACGTGCGATTTGAGCCAGACAGACCGAGGCGCTGGCTATCGACGAAGTTGAAGCCCATGAAGGACCGGATGCGACCATCCACGAGGACCGGCTTGTTGGTGTAGTCGAGGCTGACAGCCTGAGTTTCACCGAGCAGATCGTCATGCTGCTGCGCACCAATGGCGCAGTAGAGTTCCTCGTTGTCCACATCAACTTCTGCGGCAATGAGCAACTGCATGGCTTCACGAAGTTTGGCGATGGTCATACCACCAGCGGTAGTACCCGCTGTCTGGCCAGCCGGGAAAGTTGTGGACGTGCCACCGTCTTCGCCCGTCTTCGACGTACCCGTCAGGGCCGCGATGATCTCGTCGTCCATCGCGCGGCCAAGGGCATAGGCGCCGTTGATCGCATACGGGGACGTGGGATCAGCAATGGTACGCAGCTTGTCCTGGTCGTCGATGAGGTCGGCCCATTCGTAATCGACAGGGTAGACCCACCGACGGTCGTGCGGGGTCTCGATCAGCGGAGTGTCCGCGTGGCGAGTCGTCTTCTTCTGCGCCGTGACGGCACCAACCTGGTTGAGCGGGACGCCCGACTTGCCAGAGAAGGATTCGTTCATCACGCACATGCGGAACTTGGAACCCCTCTGCTGAAGCAGGTGGTCAACGGTGGACTTGTAGTCAATAAATGACCAGTCTAGGATTTCATTGGACATGATATAGCCTTTCGCTTTGTCCTAAGAGAAACAAAAGCCGGTGGCTTGTCCGAAAATCGGGGCCGCTACTTAGGCTGTGTATCGGCCCACCAGGGTTATCGAAGGCCAGCCCGTTCGACACGGTAACGTGCGCTTGTATGACATATTAGGCACAGTTGGTGCAACCGCGCAACTACTGATCTGCTCTCGTGGGGAGTGCCGCTCTTCCCGGCCTTGGTCACGAATGAGCCGTCAAAATGACGGCTTACATTCGCAGAACGTTTACGGTTGCCGGTGACAGACATTCACTTTGCGGCCTGCACCAGATTTGCTACAGCACGCTCAAACGCATCGACGCGCTCAAGGAAGGACGCCTCCATCCCGGCAAGCTGACTTTTCTGCAAAGCCAACTGCTTCTGGTCGAACTCAAACTTCTCCACCTGCTTGCCGAACACCTTCTCACGCCGGGCTAGGTCTCCCGCCGCTTTTTCAACAGGGCGCATGGCGCTGTTGGCGCTCTCATTGAAGCTAGCCGCTTTTGCCTTGGCCTTCTCGATTGTCTCAGCCATGAGAGTTCTCATCTCGTCAAACTCGATATTGAGTTCCCTGTTCCGACGCTTCACCTTGTCATGAGACTCGGCGAGGTGCGTCTCGGCACTCGCCAGTTCCTTCAACTTCGCCTTCAGCTTCGCACCGTCCCTGACGACATCCAGTGCGGCGCTTGCGCCTGAGTTGTTCATCATACTTTTTCTTGCTTAACCGCGACCGGCAGCGACTAACTTTGATAGGGCTGACTTCTTGTCCAACGCGATTTGGTGCTGCGGATGGTTCCGCTCCATGAGGGCCTTGTTCGTCTCGGGGTCTCCCCACATCGCCTTGATAGCCTCAGACGCATTCCCCGGCGTCATCGTACTTTCTGCGCTCTCGCCGTTGACGACTGTGTCTTCACCCAACTTCGACGCCAGATGATCCACAAACTTCATGGCAGCCGCCGGTCCCATCGAGGCACGAAGCCCAAGCAACTGTTCGTGCTGCATGCCGAGGGCGACGGCGGTCGTCTCGATACCGGCGACCTTCTGATCGTAGGCAGCGCCCCAATCTCGCCGCAATTCCCTGACCGCCTCGTCTTCCGTCTGCGTGTTGGTCTGTTCGGCGGTAGCGCCCGCTTCAGCGAGCCGGACGTTGTACGCACCTGCGACACCCCGCGCCTGCGCCTGTGTCAGGCCGTACTGGTGGAACACGCCGCTGGCCCACTCCGCCGTGGAGCGGTCCTGCCCCTCGGGGACGGGGAGGTCGTAAGCGTCAGCCGTTTCGGGGCGTCCGAGTCTGCTGTAGAACTCGCTCATCGAGGTTTCGTCGGCGTCTAGTCCCGGCAACACGACTGTGCGACCGGCTCTGTCCGCGCCCATCAGCTTTTCGAGATTGTGATAGGAAGTCGCCAACTGTTCGGGCGTCTTCATGCCCTTGTTCTCGACGAACCCGCGTAACTCCTCGTTCTCGAAACCACTGTAGAACGGGGCGTCCGCTACTGGCGCGGCTACTGGCGCGGCGGCTGGCGCGGCTACTGGTGCTGGTGCTTCGGGGTTGCCCGCGTCTACGGACCCTACATCAGACATGTTATTCTCCTGTGGGGTTAAAGTATCTTGCTAGTTCATTCGGCGAGAGGTTCAGGTGCTTCGTAATGCGCAACCACACTTCTCGGCGCCCCTCCATGAGGGCAGAGATGCGCGGGTCCGTGTTGAACGTACTCTCGTCAGCGCGGCAGAACCTCGCGAGGTCGGCCAGAACCGCCTCACCACCGACGCCAGCGAAGGCGGACTGATAGTTGTGCTTGCGGGCCGTAAGGAATTGTTCGATTTCCATCATTCGCCCAAAGTCTCGCCGACAGTCTGCCCTCTCTGGCGTATTGTCTCAGACGCTATGTCTGCGTCTTGGTTCATTATCTCGTCGTGTATCTGTTCCGACCTTTTGTCGAGATCGACGCTTGTATTGTATATGGGCCACTTGCCCGCGTGGATATCCTTCCGCCAAAAGTCATACGCCTCGCGCTCGGTCATCGTGCGGTTCTCGTCCCTGTTAAACCCAGGGACCGAAACAAACTTCCCCGCGTTTGGCTCCCCGGCGGGGATTTTAATGCCTTTTGCGTAAACTGTGATGGGCCGGCCCTCTTCGTCCTGGCCTACCTGGCCTAAACGTATAGTGTCGTAGTGGTACTGAAGAATCAGTCTCTCTGGCTTCGTCAAGTTCAACTTGGTGTGTGGCATGCCCATCAACGTGTCGGCAGCGGTGTTCTTCTTATCAGCCACTACCTCAGGGCCTTCATCACACCAGCGGCGGCTGGCGCGGCCTCAAGCATCTGCTGCTGCTGCGACTGCTGCTGGCGCGACTGACGGAGCGCCTGGATGGTGTCCTCGCCATTCATCCACGACGGAGGCACGGCGTTGATCTCTGCGAGGTTGCGGTAGATCACGTCGGCGTTGAAGTTATCCAGCACTGAGATGTCCTGCGTCGTATTGGCGTATGCAATCGCCGCTTCCAGTGTCCGCAGCCAACCACCAGCCTCCTCCGCCCGCTGCGAGCGAGAGAGCGGGCTGTCGTACTGAACCTCGTACTCGCCCTCGGCCTCAATCAGCGCGTCAGGCATGTCGGGCATTGCGCCCTGCTTAATCAACAGATCAAGTTCGCGCTCGATCATCGGCCCCAGCATCTCAGACTGCTGACGGCCCATCGTTGGGGCCAGCAACATACCTTTCTCACGGGTCCTCTCCAACACTTCCGTCGCCGTCATGGCGGGCGTCTCAACAAGAATCTGGAACAGCGTTACGAGGAAGGCGTCGTTGATGACCTTACGTTCCATGTCCATGAGTTCCTGACCAGCCGCCAGGTTGCCGACTGGTAGTTCATGCACAAGGCGCTGACCCGACGAGTTCACCCCACCGGGGTTTACCGAACCAGGCCGTAGGCTCAACGTGTCCAGCACACCGTCGTCATGGGTCAGCAGCACCGGGTCCACAACGCGATGGCCCTGCTTGAGCATTGTCTTCTTCTGCTCGTTCAAAACCTTGATGGACGGCAGCACCATCATCGCGGGGGAGCGACCATAAATCTCGCCCGGCCCCGTGACGTACCGACTGATAGAATAGGGGAACGTGTCGAAGCCACCCTCTGACAGAAGGACGAGACCCTCAACTAGGACGTAATACGAACCCCACCGCTTACCCTTCGAGTCAGCCCGGTCGGCACCGTAGTCGGATCGCGGCTTTACACAATGGATGATCTCGTATTTCTTGTCGGGGTTCTCGCGGGACATCTTCGACACGTCGCCCACATTGTCGAACCGCCCGCTGTCCTTGCGCTGCATGATTTGGCGCGCAGTCAACGTGAACTTCCGATAGGACGTGTCAACAATGCCCTGATGGTTCAGGTCGAAATAGATGGACCGCAGGTTGATGGCCTGATACCGCAGCCCGCCATCGTCATGCGCGTCGGGGAAGATGCAGGCCGTGCCGAACGCGCCCAGGCCGATAAAGACTTCGTGCATCTGAGAGGCGTAGTTTGCCCTCGGGGAATACCTATATCGGAATAGCGAGTTGTTCGCTGCTTCAAACCAAAGCTTAATCTTGTGGTTACGCATTAACGAGGGGTCGGAGGCCGTCAGCCTATGCCACTTCTGGTTTCGCGGCACCAGCATGGACTCCATGACGGCGGCGAACCGCTCAAGCCCGAGAGCGGCCGTCGAGTCAAACATCTTTTCAGTGCGCTTCCCGCCGCGCGTAATGCCAGAGTCGGGAGTCTGGAATGTGTCGGAGTACCGGGGCAGCACGCGATCCGCGATCTCCTCCCAATGCTCCTCCCATGTGCCGCGCTCACCTTTCAGGCGCGCATATCGTTTTATGATGTCCTGCGCAATGATGTCCATCTAAGCTGACCCTAACAGTGTTTTACTGACGCTCTGCCCGACACCGCCTTGCGAAGATGCGGTGGCCGCAGCGCGGCGGGCGTCCATCAGCGTGTCTGTGGCGGGGACGAGTGATGCCCCAGAGAGCGGCGCATCAGCCTTCCTCTTTACGGGGGTACGACGGTCGACGCTGCCTATCGACTCACCCTGGCCGCCACCGCGACCCGCGCCAAAGCCGCCGCCAGCGGGGCCGCCGGTCCCACCGTATCCGACAGCGCCGGGACCCATGCCCGCATTACCGCCAGCCATACCGGCTCTTCCGCCAGTGGGGCCGGTCGAGCCGTAGCCGACAGCACCTGGGCCCATACCAGCGTTGCCGCCGGCGAGGCCACCAGGGCCACCGCCTCCGAATCCGCCCATCTAGGCGGAACCGAGGAGGGTTTTCTTGACAGGAGTGGCCTCGTCCGTCACGCCCTGACCACTCGTCAGGACAGTGGACGCGCGACCCTGCGTGCCAGCCTGGCGCAGTCGCTCGTTGCGAGCGGCCATCTGAACATCCGCGTCGCTGCGATCAGGCGGCGGCGGCGGAGGAAGAGGTGCGGGAACTGAAGGCGCGCCTCCGAAAAATCCACCCATAGTGTGGCTCCTATATTTGTGTTGCATTTTTAGCATACAGTTATCTATGCAAACAAGTCGTAATCCATGCCGGTCGCCTGTCGGCGTTTGCGCCCGATCCGCGAAGTCGCAATGTCGCGCCGCGCGACCGACCGCGAAAACGTCATTGCCAGCGCATCTGCATTGTTGGGAGACGCATATCCGCGCTTCTTCATGCGGTCCTTCGGCTCCAGCTTCAGTTGCCCCTTCAGGCTGTAATCGTATCGCGGGGCGGCAAGGTCGTCGGCCAGCCCGCTGTCTTTCGGCAGAGACGCTCCCGGCAGCCAATCGCGGATGCGCCCCCACAACTCTGTCCGGTGGTTCGTGTAGGCCTCCTTGTTCTCAGCCCCGCCGCCAGCCGTCACCTCAATCACCCGGTAACCATACTCACGCAGGATGTCGATCACACCGCCGCCAACGCCGTCGCCCTCAACGAACACACCGTCCGGCTTATACTTCTCGATGTACTCGGCGCAGCTTGACGCCAGTTCCGCCGTCGAACACCGCTTGTACTTCCGCCACGGCAGCACGTCAGCATTGCGCCCCTGCCTGAACGCGATCACCGCCTCGTCATCCCCGAACCTTGCCGGGTCAACACCCATCAGTAGCGGTGCGCCCGGGTCCGTATCAACCTCGCGGGCTACAGCGTCGTCTACCTCACCCCGGCTAATGAACTGCTGGTCTCCCTGACGGGGGAACTGACCGTAGACCTCAACCCGCGCCTCGTCGGAGTCGGACCCATACTGCTTGATGATCTGCTGGTAGAGCGCCTGATCGTTCTCATCCACCGTGCGCGCATCCACCGTGCGGTTCCACCATGTGTCACGGTTCGCGTTGAAGCACTCGAAGAACGCACCGGACGGATTACGCGGATTGGAGATAGCCACCCATAGGCGGTGCATCGTCTTATCCGTGAAATACCCCTGCGTCACCGGCCAGATGCAGGACGGAATGCCCGACGCCTCGTCGAACAACACGGCCATGCCCCGCTGGCTGTGGACCCCCGCAAAGGCGTCTGGGCTTTCCTCGCTCCAGAGGCGCGCCTGTATGTACCAATACGCATCATCGTAGGCAGTCGTCTGCTTGAGGGATTGCACCAGCCAATCAGCGGGGCGAAGGCTCATCGCGTTATGCTCGAACCAATTGGCATGGATAGCCATCGTCGCCCACTTGCGTATCTCTGGGAACGTGGTCGATTTAAGCTGCTGCTCCGTGTTGGCTGAGACGATGACGGTGGACGACGGCACGCATGTGAACAGCCACAGTGCAATCCAAGCCAAGAAGGCGGACTTGCCGATACCCCGCCCCGACGCAATCGCGATCTTCAGTAGCTCAGGGTCTAAGCCCTGCCGTCCAGCAGCGCGGTTCTTTGCGATGTGGGTCTTGATCTCGCTGAGGGCCTCAACCTGCCACGCCCGTGGTCCCTTGGCATTCTCAAGGGGGGAGTTAGCCTTCCCCCACGGGAACGCATACAGGACGAAGCTCAGTGGATCGTCCTGGAACTCCAGCATCTGGGCTATCAGTTGCTGCTCTTGATCCCGTGGTTGCTGTTTTGCCATGTGTCAACCTATTAAGAGATGGGAAAATATTAAAAAATATGTCGGTGGGACCACCATAATTTT
>TARA_R110000764_G_scaffold150144_2_pt1 | contig 12422 bp, 15 predicted proteins | sample TARA_R110000764 | Tara Oceans TARA_R110000764 (sample SAMEA4398111) | marine metagenome | biome: Polar Biome; feature: [SRF] surface water layer (ENVO:00010504); material: water (ENVO:00002006), including particulate matter (ENVO:01000060) such as... | depth 5 m | reverse complement strand
GCCTGCGGCTGCACCTGTATGCGGGCCAGCAACGTCAGCCCCAATAATAAGTTGTCTCATAGTGACAATAATTTAAATTATAAATATATTTTAACTTTATTCGTTTTTACCTAACTCAATTTGTTGAGTTTTATATCTTGGATCCGAAATACCTTCCAAAATACTATTAATCGTCATGTCTACAATTTCTTGATGTGTATGCTTTGCAAGCTCACAATCGACAGACGCGTTTACATCATCCAAAGATAATGAAACTTTAACAGGGTTTTTTATGTACGTTAATTTTACGTTTTTTATTATAAATATATCATTAGTGAACCCGCACATGTAATTTTGTTGTAAAGTAACCAATGGTTTTGTTTTTTTAGTTGTATTAAAGGGATCTAGTAAAGCAACTCCTAAATCGTCTTGCTGAACAAATTTAAAAGGTGTTAATCTTTCATCTAACCCAAAACTACTAAGACCTTGCTGTTGAGCAGTTGTTAATATTGAGCAATCTTTTTTGTAACACACTGTACCTAAAAGTTTAACTAAATACCTGTAGTCTTCTGGCAACTCGTCACTTATGTATTTAAAAGTGCCGTGCAAATAACCTTCTTTATACTTTACCTCTATAGTTTTATCTACTACTACTGCTCTAAGATCATCAATTCTTTTTTGGGACTCTTCAAACCCTTTACCGTAAATATTATTTTTACCGTACTTCAAATTAATAAATTTATCTATAGCTTTGTTAAGTTCTAGATCTATCTCTTGAGGTAAAAGCGTGTCAGCTTGGAATGAATTAATCTTATCCACTCCTTGCTGAACCGCTAAATGCATTTCATTAATATCCATTAATACATTATTACATTACATTAAATTGCTACTTCTTTAAGTTTTGCTCTTAAAGTTGTTAACTTTCCTGAATTCTTTTTATTTTTTAGATAGATCACAGTGTCTTCCATTGTTTCACCAAGTATTTCATCTATAAAAATAATCTGGTTTCCAATACGTCTTAAAACACCTGCAGAAATCATTTCATCTATCTCAGATTTCATTGCTAAATTCTTGTCCTGAGCTATCTTTAAAAACTTCTTAGGGTTATCCGATTTAAGGTCATATAAAGAGTTTTCTATCTGTTCGTGGCTCAATGTATCAGGATTGATATTTGAGCTCATTAAACGTAAGATTCTTTTCATGTTACTCAAATCAGAAGAAACTTTGATGTATTCTTTATCAGCGTCTTTTCTAAATTGAATTTCATTAAATCTTTTTACTTCATCTCTATTTTGATCTTGAATATAGAATCTACCGTTTTTAGTATCCATTTCTGCTTCAGTCATTCCTACTTGAGGGTGCTTAATAGCAAAATTATACTTAATAAAGTCCATAATACTAATAGGAGACCCATCTGAATGTGTACCTATTTCTAATTCAACTCCAGTAAATCCTACTGGCACGCTCATCTCAGCCCAATACAATTTTGTATGTTTTGGCCAATCAACATGGTCTGGTGAAACATCTAAAATTCCATTTAAATATTTTTTTTCATCAGCGGGTGAAAACCCTTTAAGTGGCTGTCTATTTACATAAACACTACTTAGCCTGCTTACAGCTTCAGCTAACACTTCTTTTGGTAAGTGATTATTAATCTCCTTACGTCTTAGATATACTTTTTTACTCATAATTGTAGTTCTTTATTAGTTAGGTGAGGTATAAAGAATAATTCCCTCTATTTAAAAGTTAAAGAAGTGGGGGATTTCTCCCCCACAACTCAACCAAAAAACCAATATATAGACACGCGATTAACGCCTTGTTATGATGCTACACATGATATATCCAACGAAGTATCAAATCTTTTTAAGATAATACCTGCTGTTTTTAACATATGTACCGATGCACCGTCCACGTCAGAAGCTCTAGCAGAACCAGAGTCAAATCCACGAGGTACAACAGAACCAGCTACACACCATCTCATCATCTCACGACCTTTCTTAGAGATCATTTGTACGTTTGCCTGACCATCGTAATTAGATTGATCAACAAATACCATACGGTAAGATTCAAGAGAATACCCTGTAACAGGATGCTTTGCACGAGCTTGTGCGATAGGACCATGATCAAACATAGGTAATTTAACTACATTTACTGTATGACCATCTACATGCTCATAAGAAGTAAAGTAACCGCTTACACCTAGGTTACGACCTGAACCTGTGATGAATCTATTTTCACCACCTACTTTCCAACTACCTGCACCAGAAGTAAAGTGAGCTTTAAGAGCCTCATCGAACTCACGCGCACCACCTGTACCTGTGTACAAAGTAATTTGTTTATTATTAGCGTCTGACATTCCGTAGAATAAGTCACCAATAATATTTTTAATTTTGGATTCAGTCAAAGTAGAGTAAGTATCTTTGTTGATAACTTGTTCTAATAGACCTGGTCCAATTACAACTGGTTGACCATTCTCATCTTTCATCTGAGTTTGACCTTTAGCGTTGTAAGTTTTTTGTCCGTACCAGTAGTACATTTCACACTCTTCTTTGAAGTTAAGCATGTGAGTATACTCTTCATAGTCCATCCAAAGTTTTGTAGATCCGCCACCTTTTTTAGGAAGAGTAAATTCAGCTACAAAGTCTTTAGCATTACCAGACATGTGGTAAGACTTACGAATTGTACCAATCTTGTTACGAACTTTACCAGGAGTCTCCCAGTTAGATGCATTACCACGAGAGAAATCAACCCCTACTGGTGCATACATTTGAGCCCATAAAGATCCAACTGATTTACCGTCCGATAAAGTTGCCGTAGCACTTGGGTTTACCAATTGCACTAAGTATCGATAGTTTGATCCTACTGCTTCTGGTTCTGCCATAATTCGTACTTGTTCTCCTGCGCCGTTTACCAACACGTAAGGAAATACAAACCACTTATCTGGAAATTCTAAATAAAAAGTTGATCCACCAACTCCGGGTGAATTTGCAACTGCTGCTGCTAGAGGTCTAGTCTTTAAAGAATGAGTCTTAATACGATACTCGTATTCCAATCGATCTATAGACTTTACATTTCCAACACCCTCAGTTAAGAATGAAAGTGGAAAACGTTTATCTTCTTTACCCGCTAAGTGAGTAATGATTGGGGACAATTCAGTAGGCTTAGACAACAGAGCATTAGCTAGACTGTTCATATCAGTCATTTGAGAATCATTATAAAAATTCTTCTGAACGCTTATGTTTGTTCCGTTTACTGCCATTATTAATTGTTTATATGCAAAGTTTAAATATTGCCGTTATTAAATAGAGAGATCTAAATCATCTACATCAACACGTTTATTACGTCTGGTAGCTTTTTTAGCACTTTTAATAGACTCTTGTCTACCTGATAGCTTGTCTCTCAAGCTTTTTGTACTCTGTGTTTTGGCTTTCTTGTCTACTAGACCGTTAATGTCAAAACCTTTGTACATTAGATAATCAATCGCAAGCTTAACATCCATGTCAGCTTCTGAGTGATCTAAATCACGCTGAGTTTGTCCTTGATCGTTTACAGGTTTAGATATGTAGTTAAAAAACTTACTTTTATCTTTTTGCGGAAGATTAATTCCCGCAAGGTCCTGAGACTCATCAATTGTTCCTGCTACGCCATCCCAAAATTCCTTTTGAGCCTGTTGCGATTCAACATTTTGTTGACGTTGCTGTTCGAACATCTCTTCACGTTCTTGCTGTTGGTACTTTCCTAAAGCTTCCTTGGCCGCTCCCGCCTTTTTATAAAGTTTACCAGTGTCTTCGTAATCTTCTAGTAACTCACTTATAAAGTCTTTGTCATGTCCTTTTAACTCAAAATAGTTTGAAAGAATTACTTTCTGCGATGCCGCATCATCTTCTTTTAAATTAAATTCAGTATAATCCATATTAGGATCATGAGCTTCCATAAAATTCTGTGATTTACCACCTTGTAGTACATACTCCAGGTGCTTCTTCACTAATGGGAAGTTTTCTAAAACATCGTCAATTCTTTCATCAGCTATCTGGGATGCAATGTCTTTTGTCATTGCTGCGAGACCTTCTGGAGTATCATCATACTCTTCTTCAGGCTCGTACCCTAGTTGTTCAAGAACTTCAGAAACTACAGTTGGTTCTGCATTTTCGTCATCTTCTGTTTCTTCTTCTTCTTCCTTCTCTGTTTCTTCTACTTCTTCTTCACTGTCTTCGACGTCTTCGTCTGCAACAATATCTTCCAAAGTATCCTCTTCAGGTTCTGGATCTGCATCTTCTTCAGGTAGATCTAACCCTTCGGTTAAATTATCTGAAGACTCTGCGCCAACAACATCGTCTATAGTGATGTCGTCCAACGTAATTTCGTCGTGTTCTTCGTTCATATTCTTGGTTTTACGTTAACAAAAATAAATAATATAAGTAATACTTTTACACATTGCTTACTTTTTTAATTTTTTATTATTATATAGCACTTTAGGCCCTCCATGCATTCTTAATAATGGGCTAAGATCTTTTAATTTCTTATAATCTCGTTGCACGTGAGGATCTTTTTTAGTAGTAAGGTCGTCTAATATCTTACCTTTATATTGCTTAGACTCTTCATTAAAATATTTAGTAAAATCTGTATTATCCCAAACATTAACGCCTTCATCTATTAATTTATTTAACTTCACCCTTGTGTTCTCAGGTCCCCAGTTATAAGCTAGTAAAGCTTTTGCTTTTTTAGCTTCGTTTGTACCTTTGTTCCAAGATCTATTAAATAGATTTTCCATGTACTTCTCTTGTATATGTTTAGATATAGAATGCCCACCTGCTCCAGTAAGATCTTTCATGCCAATTGTTTCAGGCACCCAGCCTTTCATTTTTGCATAATCTAATGTGTCTGGCATTATTTGCGCAGAACCAGTAGCTCCTGCCCCACTTTTAGCATTAGTATTAAAACCAGACTCAACAAATCTTTGCTTTTTTAGCAGTTCAGGCCATTCTTCTTCTAGCTTAGCATCTGATTCTGTTAAAGGTTTAGGTGCTTTAGATTTTGGTCCACCTGTTTTATACTTAGGTCTAGGATACTTAGGTAGTTTCCAGCTACCTTCTGCAAATTTTATTGCCTCTTCTTCAGTATCAAACGGTATACCTTCTCCAGCATCTATTGCTTCTGTAAAAGATTGCGGCTGGTAATTTGCATAAGGAGCTTTTTTATTTGTTATAGAAGGCACAACATAATGTTTTCCATCAGCTTCATACGATTCTGCTAGATGCGTAGAATGCGAATTTTCTTTTTGACCTTCAAAATATTTACCTTGCGCAGGACGCATCATTCTAAACTTTCTGGCTTTATCTGCATTAGAAGGGGGATCTGTTGGTCCCCCTGTTTTATACTCACCAGGTTGTATAGTTTGTCCAGGACTTGTACCAGCCATCTGATTTAAACCTACTCCTGTTGAGCCGGGTTCAATTAAAGATCCTTGCGAATCGTATACTCTTGGAATAGTCTGAGCGGGAGGTAGGCCCACAGGGGTCTGCTGTGTTTGAGTTTGTTGTTCAGACTGGGGCGCCTCCTCTTCAGTTTTTTGCAAAGCTTGTTGCTCAGCAGCTTGTATAGCCTCATATGCGGGACCTTCTATTTGTCCTGCAATTGATTGCTTAATAATATTAAATTTTTCTTCACTATTTAGCATTCTTCGACTCTTTCTTAGCTGCTGCTTTTAATTTTTTATCTTCGTTTTTAGAATCTTCTTGAATTTTAGTATTACCTGAAGATTCATTAGCTCTATTAGATCGAGTTTGTTCAGACACTGTCCTATCTTTTGTAGAGGCTTCTTTATCTTTTATATCTAGCTCTCTATCTTTAGACTGCTGATCAATTTGATTTCTTTGTTCAGCAACTCCTGCTGATATTTTAGCTACTTCAATTTTATTTTCTCTATCTTTTTCTTGATTCATATTTGCATTCTCTACTTCAGCTGCTTGCTGTTCAAGTTGAGCTTGAGCTTGTTCTTGCTGAGCTTTTTGTTGTGCTTGCTCTAATTCTTGTTGTTGAATTTCTGCAGCTTTAATTTTAGACTTGATTTGAGTAAAGCTTTTTGCGTCGAGCATTTCTAACACAGCTGAAGCAGGCAAACCATTTTGAACCATTGATTGCCCAAGCTGTTTAGCAACTTCAATTCTTTCTGATTCATCTCCAGAATCTGTAACCCAAATTCCGTATTCAGATTCCATATGCTCCATACTATCTACATCTAAATACTCTAGAGTACCGTCAGGCATAATAAAAGAAGATTTTTTACCAGTAATCCAAGCTTCTTTAGAATAATCTACTAAAGCTTGCAAATCTCGTTGCTCCATTCTATTAAATTTTCGGAACAAATCTTCTGTAATGTGAGAAGACTGTATTATAGCCTGCTGAGACGTCGATTTTCCTTCGTAGGCACCAACCTGACCTTGACGCTGTCTATTGACACCAGAGAGCTTCTCCCACTCCTCCATGATAGAATTTAAAAGTACTATGTATTGCTCAATAGTTTTAATAGACATATCAAGGACTGATTGATGTTGAGGAGACAGTTGTACCCCTTCTTTATTGTAATCAACCCACGCAATACCAGTACCTTCCACATAATACATAAATTTATCCATGTCCCATTTTTTTGGAATCATGTTAATATCAAATTGAGCAATAATATCTTTTGAACGAGCGATAGCGAGTTCAAGTCGATATTTATATACATTGTATGTTAATTGATAAGGTATACCTAATGAAACAAGAGATATATTATCAGAATTTGTATCTGAGTATCTTCTACCGTTAATAGGCAGTTTACATGTCGATGGGTTATCTAAAGATTCTCTTTGATTTGGAAGAGGTTCTATATCAATAAATAATCTACCATCAATCTTAGTTCCTTTCCATACTTGATTTACCCACAACCATTCTAATTTAGCTCCAATTTCTTTTAACTCTGCAGGCATCTTAAACCCATCTTCTACTTCTAACTCTTCTGGTTCTCCAGTTTCAGGATCTACAAAAGATACAAAGCCAACACGTTTTCTAGATTTCCAGTAAACATTTATAACTTCAATTAGTCTATTATTAAATTGATTAGCATTAGGACCCGTAGCTCCTACAGACAACCAAGGTATATGGGAGTTCCCTACACCATGAGGCTCTTCTAAACTTACAATCTCTTCGTCAGATAACAATTCATGGTAATGGTCAATAATTGTAGATGCGTGAACATATTTACGAATAATTGCCCAATCTCCATCTTCTACAAACTCTAAATCTGGATCAAGATCGTAATCTATATCTACAGGATTCAAAACTTCGTAAAAAGGATCGTTATTTCTTACCCCTCTATGTGTGTAACATTCTCCAGAAATTAAATAGTGAAACCAAGCTTTTTGAAGTTTATCTTTAACTTCTTGCTGCGCCATTACATAATTTAATGAGTTTTGGCCTATAATAGCTCTATTGTCAACATAAGTATTGTTAAACAAAGCTTCTACATGTTCTGGTAACTCCACATCTTGTGGGTCCATCCCTGTATCTATACCTGCTTCTGCCGCTGCGTTAGCAAAGTGTTGCTGTAAGTTTTTCAAAACTACTTGCTGCTTCTCTTCTTCTTTCCTAGTTACAGAGTCAGCATTTAAAACACTAACGGTAAAGTTTAAAGGTCGTTTAGCTTTTTCTCCTAGCAGTAAGTCAATTATTGGTTTAATAATAGGAAAGTTACGTAATGTAGACGGAAAATTCTTTCTTGTTTTTCCATACGGCTTTAATAGCTGAGAGTAATCCCCATCATCTATGTAACCATTATACATATCGTAATACCGACGCAATTCATCGCGGCGCTTAGAAAAAGATGATGTATTTGAAGATAAATTAATATATCCATCTACGCATTCCTCTCTCCATGTTTTATTTTTCTTCGCTATAGGAAGTTTTTGTCTTGGTAAATTATCGTAGCTCATAATCGAACAAATTTAAGAAAATTTTACGTTACTTAACCTTAACTCTAAAATTTTCCTTTATATTTATTAATATGCCATTAATGATAGTTTGCATCAAACCAATCATCAGCTGACCTGTCTTCAAGTATATCCTGAACCTCTGCGTTGTAGAGCTCTCGCGTATGATACATACCAATCATGAACGCCATTACTCTATCAAAGTTTCCTTTATGGTTAAACTTAATTAACTCTTGCAAGAAAGCTAAATCATATACTTTATGTAAATTTAAAGTTTTTTTACCGTCTTCGTCTACAGATCTTGGCGTAATTAACCAATCTCTAATGTATAACTCACCTTGCCTCTTACGTTGCTCAGTCATGTGCATACCATATTGACGTTTAACAGTTTTACTTCTAAGTTCTTTTTTGTCTAGCATCTCAAACTCTTCTTGTAGCTTGTGAAGTTTTCTATATCGCTTAGCGTAAGGTATAATCTCCCCACGATCATTCTCAAACCCAATCTTACAGCCATAATAATCTGCAAGCATAAATAGATTTCTATTGTAATCGTCTGTAGTATTTGGACGCCCAACATAGCTTGCAACAATCATGTCATTTGGACTAGATATATTGTTAGGGCGCTTAATTACATATGCAGCTCCTAGCGATGTGCTATCTGCAGATTGATTTTGCCCATAAGGATCATGACAAATTACATACATGTTTCTTGGAACTTGCTGTTTAGAGTTTTTGTAAGGCGATTCATATATTACAACGCCCCCTGTGTTATCATCCTCTCTTCTATGCGGGTATCTTACAATCTGTTTTAAATCTCCGTCCATCTTAAACTTTACAAATCCTTTTTGGTCATGGTAAAGTCTTCCGATAGTACCTAGTGTTTGTAGCCCTCTAGATTTAACGTAGTTATATTGTTCTTGCAATGTTGCTACATCAAATAAATTAGCTGTTACCTGGAGAGTAGCTTCTTGAGGAGAGAAGGGGTGCTCAGCAATGTATTGATCTAAAGATTTAGCATCTGCTGCTCCTTTCTTTTTATCACGCATGCTAGTCTCGTGCTCAACAGCTTTAGTCCGTAAAGAATTACCTTCATCATCTATAAAGCCGTCTAAGTTTTTATATATAGGCACAAAATACCCACACTTAGTCCCCATAGATCCTTCATCCCAAATATTTTCGTAATCCATACAGTCATACGCAGCTGGGTTATAGAAAATCTCTTCCATAGCTTCAAAGTCTGCTCCTTCTGTACCGCCTGTACCAAATGCAATCATAAGCCCTAAAGTCTTAGCACCTTGACGCATAGTAGGCATAGTTACCTCCCAAGCTTTAAGGAGGCCAGGGAAAGATCCTGCTTCTTCAAAGAATACAAGTTCTCCCGCCTTTCCCCTCACTTTATCTGGGTTATCTTTTAGAGATACACCCATGATCTGGGACTTCATGCCCATCTCAATCTCAATACCATTAATTTTTTTCTTGTACCCAGACATCTTACTCATTTCTCTATCTCTTAGGCGAGGTTGAGCCCATGCAGTATTGTCATCGATAAACGATAAGAATTCCCACGCTTTAGATAAGAGTCCGTCACCAATAAGGTATTCTTTTTGGCCTGCGAATACAAAGTTCTTTGAGTTCTTAACAAAGAAGTAATTTCTAGCAAGCATTGCGCCTGCTTTATATGAGTATCCCTTACGACGAGCCTTGAGTACTACCATGTGACGGTTTGTAGCTCGTGCTTCATCTATTTGTGTGAAGTAATCGTGATCACCGTCATAGAATGAAGGGAATGTTCTTTCACGTTTAGATTGTATAGATCCATCTGGCATAACTTCGTCTACTGCTCGATCAATTGGGCAATAGTTTAAATAGAAGTAATGAAAACCTGTGATATAAAGGGCATCTTCGGTGCCCTCATCAGCAGTATAACCATACAGGCATCTGTTTTTTTCTTCATCCCAGTATTCGTAATATTCACGAGTACCTACTAACGCATTTGTGTAATAAGCGTACTCTTCAAAGTGCACTGCTGCGGGACGGATCCGATTAATATTTTTAAACTTAGAACCTACCACCTACTGTACCATTTGCTTTTTTAATTATAGTACCAAAGCCTTCAAACTTTTCTTTTACAGACTTCATGTATTTATCGCAACACACAGCTTCTTTACAAACTACATCTCCGTCTTCTATAACGATTGTTTGTATTGAGACATCTATTGTTTTATCACATTCTGTACATTGATATTTAGCCATGAGTTTTATTTTTTATTCGCAGTAACACTTGACATTTTTCATATTCTTCTAAGCTTTCAAAGTGTTCAATTATAAAATCTAGAGTATCTGGATCTGTACCTGTTTCGTGTAGTGGGTCAAAGGGTAGTATAAAAGTTTCTATCCCATTTATTTTTAAATCTGTTTCTAACGTGTCTAGACTAACTTTACCTGTAATTAAATCATAGGCATTATCCATTGCAATGTTAAATTCATCTATTTCTTCTATAAAATCCATATTACATACTGTATTTATTAACTTCTACTCCACCTCTATTAGGATTATTAGTCTGCTCTTCTTTTTTAACTATTTCTTCTAGCCTAGATAAGCCATCAACAACTCTACCCATCTTCTCTAAGTTTCCAATCAGATCTTTTGCAGTGTAGATAGGTTTGCCTCGGTCATCTAACTCTGTCAAGTCTATTGTTCTAAAATATTTTTCTAATTTAGTTATAGACTCTGTTGCCGCTTTTAATAGTTTAACAGCTGACGTTTCAATTAGTTCTGCATACTTTTTGCAAGCAGCTAGCACTCTATTTGAAGGTTTCCACTTGGTGTCTTCTCCAAATATACTATTTTTTACTTCAACTTCCCGTTGCCTCCACTCATAAACTGAAAAAGCAGAGCGATGATCGACCATAAAGTATACAAAAGCTAGATCTTCAACCTTTAATTTTTGAAACTCTTTTATTTGTAGTGCATATACACTAGGTGTAGCTACGTTATCCTTAATATGTATTAAATCATCTTTTAGCTTCATCTGTTAGCTTATTTATATGCTTTATTCTTTCTTTTTTTGCAGAGAACTTACCAAAATAAGGTAAGCGTATAGCGTCAAAACTACCACTCTTCATAATGTTTCTAACAAACTTAAATTGAAAAGTAACTATCTCCTCTACTTTACTTATTGGTAGATTATATTTAGTAGCTAGCTTATAGATTATCTCATCCTTGTTTTTCGCCATCTGGGTTTGGATTTGGTTTAGGTAGATCAGAAAGATCTTGCTCTTTCCATTTACCGTCCGGACATGTAGTTGTTTTCCACTTTGCTTTATGCTCAACTAAACATCCGCACTTACCGCAACGCATTAAATGTCTTAAAAGATGAGGGCAGGCGTCGCATGTTAAAAGCCTTTCTTTGTAATCATCTTTAGTACAATTAGGGGCCCCAGCTAACACATATTTAGATAAATCTTTTCCAAAAGACTTCATCATCTTAAAAACATTAGGGGGTTTAGCTGCTGGAGCAGGATTAGCAGGTGCTGGTACAGCCTGCTTAGGTTTAGGAGCCATAGCCTTGTTTACTGACTTTGCTGCTGATAAATTTAAATCAGCTTTACTGATAGGTTTCTTTTTACTCATAATACTTTTCAATTTGTAATTCAACAACTTTTCCTATTGAGTCTTGTACTACTACAATTGTATAGTGGTATGACTCGTGTGTTGTGTAAATATAGTGATCATCTCCGATTACATTCATCTAGTTATAAATATTTCTACGCTTGCTGTAGTTGGATCAAGAAGTTTATTAAACGCATAGTCTTTACCTTTCTTGATAATAACTCCTTTCTTTTTAAATCGTTTTACGTAGTTATTTAAAGTATTGTAATCTACAATATTTAATTTTTTTGCTACAAGCTTTTTAATTGCTACATGACACACATTAGACATTTCTAAAACAGCTTCTTTGTTAGCATCTATAAACTCGGCTAGAATTCGTAATTCTTTAGGAGTTAAATTAAAAAGACCGTTCCACAATCTTACATACTTATAAGTTGTGTCTATCTTTACAGTTATTCTTTTTTTATTGCTCATAATCTTCGTCCATTTCAACCTCTATGCTTACGACGTAGCCTGTAGGAGAAATGCTAAGCACTGTGTCCCACTTTTTAATCATGCCTACTGCATCTAAGTCTGTGATTTTTTCTTCAAATTTAAGTACAGTGCTGATCCACTCTGAGACAGTATCAACTTCTACACTGCTAGTAATCATTCTACTCCTATTATTTGGTGCTCACTTATTAGTAGGCAGTCTTGATCTTCTATCGTTAATTGAATTGCTTCACTACGAGGATCTATAACAGCTGTATCACCAACTTTTACAAAATGGCATTGTGCGCCAACAGCTAATACTTTAAGTACATTGCTTTTAGCACGAGCTCTAATTGTAGTCTCATCTAAGATTATTCCGGACTCAGTTTCGC
>TARA_R110000764_G_scaffold9059_3_pt1 | contig 12458 bp, 17 predicted proteins | sample TARA_R110000764 | Tara Oceans TARA_R110000764 (sample SAMEA4398111) | marine metagenome | biome: Polar Biome; feature: [SRF] surface water layer (ENVO:00010504); material: water (ENVO:00002006), including particulate matter (ENVO:01000060) such as... | depth 5 m | reverse complement strand
AAAGGACAGAAGGATTTAGACAACCTTAGTAAAAAGACTGGTAAAGCAACTAAAGGTGTTGGTGGCTTGACTAAGGGGTTTGCAGGTATGGCAGCAGGTGCTCTTGCTGCTGTTGCTGCATTTAGGCAGATTGGTAAAGTTATTGGAAGTGCAATAAAAACATTTACTGCATTTGAATTTCAAATGGCTAAAGTTAGAGCAATATCAGGTGCTACTGATAAAGAGTTTGGCTTGTTAAACAAGACTGCTCAAGAGCTAGGTAGAACAACATTCTTTACTGCAACTCAGGTAGCTGAATTACAGACTAATTACAGTAAGTTAGGATTTGTTACTGAAGAAATATTATTAGCTCAGGAAGCTACTCTTAACTTAGCAACGGCAACTGGTAGTGATTTGGCAAGAGCAGCAATCGTAGCAGGTGCAGCAGTTAGAGGGTTTGGTTTAGATGCTAGTGAAACTGGTAGGGTTACAGATGTGATGACTCTAGCATTTGCATCATCTGCATTAGATATTGAGAAATGGCAAACTTCTATGACTAAGGTAGCTCCTATTGCAGCAGGGATGAATATTGAGATAGAAGAAACGGCAGCTATTATGGGTACTCTTACAGATGCAGGTATTGAAGCATCTATTGCAGGTACATCTATGAGAAATATATTCTTACAGATGGCTGATAAATCTTCTAAATTAGCAAAGCATTTAGGGTTTACTGTAAATAGTTCGGATGATTTATCAAGAGCAATAGAGAAGTTAGGGGAAGCAAGTAAAGATACATTAAGAGGACTTGTAAATATAAGACAAGTAGCTGCATTCAATGTAATGATTAAGGGTGCTGAAAGGGTTTCACTTTTAACAGACAAACTTAATGGTGCTGGTGGGTCAGCAGCTAGGTTAGCAGCTATAATTGAAGATACTACTGAGGGAGCAATGAAGCGTTTGACATCAGCTACTGAGGGTTTAGCAATAGAAATATTTGAGAGGTTTGGAGGTGCAATGAAAAGTTCTATTAATACTCTTTCTGATTGGATTAATAAAATAACTGACAATAGTGAGGTAATTAAATCTGTTATTGATAAAGTTTCTCTTTTAACTAAATTGCTAATTACATATAAGGCAGTTCAAATAGCAAGTACAATAGCAACAATAGCATCAACAGCAGCGATTGTGCTTTACGAACTAGCGACAGGAACGGCTAGTTTTGCAACAAAAAGACTTATAGTTCAAGTGAGGTTACTTACTAGAACAATGAATAAAAATCCTTATATATTACTAGGCTCTTTGCTAGTTGCACTTTCTACAGATATGTTTAATTTAAGAACAGAAGTAACTGCAACTAAAGATGCTTGGAAAGAATTAAATGATGCTGTTTTTGGTGCAGCAGGGAAATTCAAAGAAAGACAAGAGTTAATTCAATTACTAAAGGATGAGGTGGTTTCCTATAATGAGTTATCAAAAGCTAAAGGACATATACTTAAGATTGATAGAGAGATAACTGCATCAGAGAAATCAAGAGAATCAGTAAGACAACAAGCTATAGTAAACACAGAAGCAATGGTCAATTGGACTGATGATTTGAAAGATGCTTATATTGCTAATACTTTAGCAGACCACGATAGAGGTATTCAGATATTAAAGAATCAGAAAGTAGAGTTAAGCTCAGCAATATCTAAAGCTAGAGTTACTGAAGAAATAAATAAGGATACCGATGCAACTGATGAAAATATAAAAGCAAAAGAACAGAGTTTAGAATTAGAGAGAGAGATAGTTGAACTTTTAATGAATCAAGGTGTTACAAGTAAAGAGGAGGAGGTAAGGATTCAGGAGTATCTTAATGGGTTGAGAGAAAAAGAGATTGAATTACAACTAAAGTCTTTAAACGAGTTCGTGATGGATGTTGATTTAAGGAAAAAACTATTACTTGAGCTTGAAGCGTTGAAATCAGGTACAGATGAAGATGACCAAAAGAGAAAAGAAGATTCTTTCCAAGCAGATGTAAAGAGAGCAATAATGTCTGGTCAAACAGCAGAGGAAGCAATGAAAACTGTTGTTAGGGCGCAAATAATGGAAGCAGTAGCAGGGTACATTTCATCAGTATTCGTAAGTACACCATTTCCTTTTAATTTAATATTAGCAGCAGGTGCATCAGCAGCAGTTGGAGGATTAGTTGATAAGACTTTATCTAAGTTTGGTAATGGTGGTATGATAGAAGAATTTGCTAATGGAGGTATGGTTAATGGTAAATCACACGCACAAGGAGGAGAGAAGTTTGCAGTAGGAGGTAGAGTGGTTGAATTAGAAGGAGGAGAAGCTGTAATCAATAAAAGAAGTACATCAATGTTTAGAGGTCAGTTATCAGCAATGAATGCAGCAGGAGGAGGAGTTAAGTTTGCAGATGGTGGTTTATTAAACCAACCTTCATTTACACAACAACAATTTAATGCAGTAGGACAAAGTAATATGATGGGTTCAATGGAGAGAGGTAGAAAAGTAGTTGTTGTTGAAGCAGATATTACAGACACTCAAAATAGCATCAGTGTAATTGAAAGTGAAGCTACATTTTAATAATTAAATAATAAACAAATGTTTGTTGATAAAAAAACTAAGTTAGATAGGTTAGAAATATGCAAAGGTTGTAGTTTACACCGAAACTTTATGCTCTTAAAATACCCTAAGTTAAAGTGGGGAAATAGATGTAAAGCGTGTAAGTGTTTTTTAGATGCTAAGACTAGTTTAACTAAGGACTTCTTTGGTGAGTGTCCTAAAAAGAAATGGTAATATGAATATGACTGAAATTGCTAAGGAATTTAGCAAAGAAAAGAGGGAGGTAATGACTAATGCTATAAAGGTAAACAGAGATTATATGGCTCAGTTTCCTAAATACCATACAGAATCATTAAAGCTAATGTATGCTGAATGGCATATTAAATTTCCAGAACACAAACAAGATATTAATTGCTCATCTTGCAGGTCAGCAGTATGTAAATTCTGGGAGCTTATAGTAGATGAATGGATAGCTAGTCCCCTTATGTTAGCAGAAATTAAAGAAATACCAACTAAAAAGAAAAAAAGTGTCAGAAAAAAAAGAAAGACAAAATAAAGTGAATGTAGTTTACGATTACATTGAACTTGTTGGTGTTGAATTAGAAAAGAGGTTTGGTAAAGAACCTACATCAAAAGACATTATAAGACATCTTGTTGAGAGAGGTGTGATAGAACCTAAAAGAGTTCGTAATTATATGATAATTGCAGACTTTGATAAAATGCTTGTAGGTAATGAGGGTAGTAGAACTCATACTTGGATGGACTTATCCATTAAATACACTATAAGTGAGAGTCAAGCTCAAAACATTGTTTATAAGGAGAGAAAGAAGTCTACTCCTATGAACAACATATCCTACTAAAAGTTTTGTAAAGAAATCGTGTGATTACAACTATGCCTTGTTCGTATTTTTGTGGCTATGAATGAAAATTGGTATAACATTACAAATAAAGCAGATAACACTGCTGATGTTTATATTTTTGATGAAATTGGAATGTGGGGAGTAACTGCACAAAGTTTCATTACGGATATAAAAGATTTAGATAAAACTCCAATCAACCTGCACATCAACTCTCTAGGTGGAGATGTATTTGATGGAATGGCAATCTATAATGTATTAAAGAAAAGAACGGCTAAGACTACTGTATATATTGAAGGTATTGCAGCAAGTATCGCTACTATTATTGCTATGGGTGGTGATGAGGTGGTTATGTCTGAAAACTCTTTATTTATGATACATAACGCTTGGAGTGGTGCTATGGGTGAGGCGAAAGATATGAGAAAGTCTGCTGACCTATTAGATAAGATAGGAGGTGAACTTAAGGACATTTATATGAAGAAGGTGAATGTATCTTTAGAGAGTTTATCTGAAATGATGGATAATGAAACTTGGCTAAATGCTGATGAAGCACTGGCACACGGATTCATTACTTCAATATCTGATGCAATTAAAGTTGCTGCTAGTTATGATGTTTCTAAGTTTAAGAATATCACTAACGAACAAATTAAGAACAAATTGAGTATTAATATAAATAATAAAAAAATGACTAATGAGTTAAAAGATTGGTTTGACAATAAGGTTAAGGAGATTGTTACTGCTGTAAAAGGTGATGTAAAGGTTTCTGAAGATGTTGTTAATCAAACAGAAATTTCAGTTAAGTTAGAAGATAATGAAGAAATCACAAATAAGATTTCAGAGTTTGAAGCTAACAATATTGAATTAACAAACAAAATCACTTCACTTGAGGAGGAGTTAGTATCTGCAAAAGGAACTAATGAAACTTTAAATGCTGAGGTTGAAGGTTTGAACGCTGCTGCTAACAAAGCAGAAGCAAAGGGTACTGATACCGACAATGTTGTTGACCCTGCAATCGTAAATGAGCCTAAAGCAGTTGATGCTAATGCAGGTTTCAATAATATGATTGCTGAAATGATTAGAACAAGAGTAAATAATTAATAATAAAAAAATAATAAAATTATGGCAAATGTAGTAGATAAGGCTTTTAGTGCAACTTATGGTGGAGCTAACCTTAACGAAATTTTTTACGAGCCGACTTTCAGAAGTGATGAAATTTTGGCTAATTACCGTGTTATACCTAATGTAAAACACAAAATGAATGTATTCGCAGCAGCACCTTTAACTAAGATTGTTAATGCTTATACTGGTTGTTCATCAGCTTTAACTGGTGGGGACTTTGATTTATCTGACAAAACTATTGAAGCAGGAAGATGTAGAGTTGCTTTAGAGCAATGTGCTGATGAGTTTTTCGGAACTTACATTGAGGAGCTTTACAGAAGTGGAGTAGATGCAACTAATGTTGAAGGTACTGAGATTGGTGATATGATGGTTAAGAGAACTGTTGATGGAATCGGACAAGATGTTGTAAGACTTGCTTGGGGTGGTGATACTACTGCTGCAACTGCTTATGCTCCTCTTGATGGGTGGATGAAATTAATGGCTGCTGAAACTGTTATTGAAGAAGTTGGAACTGTTGGTTCTGTTTCTGGTACTGATGCAATCAACTTGCTTAGAGCTGTTTTTGATGGAGCGCCTGCTGCATTACAACAAATTGCTGTTGCTGAGAAGAAAATGTTTGTAACTCCAAGATTATTCAATGCTTACTTAGCAAACTTAGAAGGAACTTCTTCTGACTTAGCTTACGCATCTCAAAAAGATGGTGTAATGAAAGTTTCTTTCAGAGGTGTTGAATTAGTACCAATGTACGAGTGGGATACTATCTTAACTGATACTAACCCTGCATTGTTTACTGATGCTGCTGCTGCTGAGTGTAATGATGGTGTATGCTACATAGCTACACAAAACTTACTTATAGGTACTGATGTTGCTGACCCACAATCACAATTAAAAATGTGGTATGAGGATAAAGATGAAAAAGTATTAGTTCGTTCTTACTTCAAGTTAGGAGTACAATACTTATTCAGTTCTTTAACTCAATGGGGTATCGTAGCATCTGCTTAATAATAACTATGTAATAAAAGGGAGGAAGGTGTAAAAGCCCTCCTCTCTTAATTACTTTTAATAATAATAAAATAAAAAAATTATGGCAATAGACACAGGCTTACAAGTTGGTTGTACTGACTTACAAGCGACTGGTGGTGTTAGGCAAATTATTGTAACTGAATTGACAAACATTGATACAGTTACTCCAGGCTCATCCCACGATTATACGAACCTAACAACAGCAAGTGCTGCTGCTAGATTTGAATTTAAAAATGAATCAGCATCTTTAACTATTAATGGTACTAAAGAAAATGGTTCTACATCATTTGAGATAGGATTAAGTTGGAATATACCAAACATTCAAGGAAGTGCTTTTGAGCAATTAAAAAAATTACAAGATGCTTGTATGGTAGCAGTTGTTGAACTTAATAGTGGTAAAAAATTGGTTATTGGAATGAGTGATGCTTTTGGAAACAAAGGGGTTGATGCAAACACTTGGGATAGAAATCAAACTTACGCAACATTAGGTGGATTTGAAGGAGGTTCTGGAGCTGCATTTTCTGATGAGAATGGAATTACAGTTTCTCTTACTTGCAAACAATATGAGCTTCCTAAAGAATATACTGGTGAGATTACTGTTTTAGCAGGAGATGTTACTGCTACTTTAGCTTAATAAATATTAGATTGTAAGGGGGGAGTATTCCTCCCTTATAAATCTTTTCTATGTGTGAGTGTAATAATAGGGGTTTTTTCGTATCTTTACCTCACTTAAAAATATATACTGTTATGGCGAATTATAAGGTAAAAGAAAAATACAAAGGAACTGCAACATCTTTTTATGATGGGTATTTTGTTAGATGGGGTGATTCCTCACAAGAAGAATTAGCACATATATACGAGAATATAGATGGGGGAAAGTCTTTCATTGACAAAACAACAAATTCAGATAATGAGTCAGAAGAAAAAGAAATTAGCACAGAAATTAAGAGAACCAAAAAATCAAGTAGAAAGTCTAAAAAAGACTAATACTTTTGAGTTCGGTGTTTTCAATCTTGCTATTCCAGAACAAGTTCAAGAACCTCAAGACTTATCTAAGGTTAGAACTGACTTCATTCCATTTGGAGCTGATAACTTGTTTCCTCAGTATCTTGCTGAATTAAAAAGACAATCTTCTACTCATAGGAGTGTACTTGCTCAAAAGACTATCTTTACGAGTGGTGCAAAGTTCGTTACGAACAATGAGGATTTAAAAGAATTTATAAGGAATGTAAATGCTGATGGCGAGAGCTTGAGAGATGTTTACAAGAAACTATCAGATGATTACTATTCCTTTGGTAATGCCTACTTAGAGGGTGTTATTTATGATGGTGGTGTTAATCTTTATCATTTAGATGCAACCACTGTTAGAATGGCTAAGAATAAGAATGGTGTATTAATACATCCAGACTGGAAGAATTACAGAACACAGAGAGATAAGATGTCGCATATCCCTATTTACCCAGAGGTTAATGGTAATAGATTTGTGGTACACTTTAAAGATTACGAGCCTACATTCACATTCTATGGTTTACCAGATTATATTGCAGCATTAGAGCATATTGCAGTAGATTATGAGATTGGTAAATGGAATCACACTAAATTCAAGAATGGCTTTCAACCATCTGCTATTGTAGAGATTAGTGGAGATATGGGTGAAGATGAAGCAAAAGAATTAGTAGCAGAAGCACAAAAGAAGTTTGTTGGTGATGGGAATAATGGTAAAATTATGTTTATCGTTAAGAATGGTGATACTTCTCCTGCAAATGTTTCTATTATAAAAGATGACCAAGATGGTAGTTGGTTGGATTTACAGAAGGTAACTGACCAGAATATTGTAACTGCACATAGATGGCAACCATCATTGAGTGGATTAGTTTCTAGTGGTAAAATGAACAATACTGGTAGTGAAATTAGAATTGCTTATGATTTAGCAATGACTACTGTAATTAAAGATACTTCTGACTTATTGTTGAATGGTATTAGAAACATCTTAAATAAAGAGATGGGCTTTTTACCAGAGGAGTTGGTGATACATTACGAGCCACCAATTAGCTTCTCTACATTTATAGACCCTACTAAGATACTTACAATTAACGAGCAAAGAAGATTATTAGATGAGGATTTACCAGACTTAGAAGATGGTGATATGTTTATTTCTGATAGAGAGATAATTGTAACTCAAAATGAGAATACTGGAGAGGAGAAATCCGTAACAATAGAGCAATCATAAATGGCAAATGTAAATCAATATATCCCATTAGTAACGGCAGGAGAGGTAATCTCAAACTGCTTTACAAATGCAAATACAGACCAAGCGTTAATATCTAATGCTTCAATATTACTTGCTGAATTAGCACACATTAAAAGTGCTTTAGGTATTAAGTTTTATGAGGAGTTAAAGACACAACATAATGGAGGTACGCTAACAACTGCTAATCAAGTTTTAGTTGATGACTTTTTAACAAGATGTTTGAGTTGGTATGTTAGGTTTGAGGTTATCAGTGAAATACAACATAATAGTGGTAGTAGTGGTATTGTGAGTAATATAGATGAGTTTTCTTCTATTATAGACCCATCAGAGTTAAACGCTTACAAGCAGGAAACATATAGAAAAGGAGCAATCTTTTTAAAGGATATGATTGATTTTATTGAAGGAGATGACCAAGATGGTGATTACCCAACTTATGAAAGCAATACTCCTTGCGACAATGGAGCTTGGAAGAATCACGGAATAATAATGTATTAAACTATGGCAGCAAACGAGCATAAAAATTTAAGTGATATTAATAGACATAATCCAAAAGGGTTTGAGGTTGCTGTTAATGATACCACACTCACTAAGAGTATTGGTACTGGTGCAGGACTTACTGATGGTAGTTTAGTTTGGCAGAATAAATCTCTTATGGGGGTTACTAATTATAAAATGCAGGGGTATCTTACTGGTGCTACAAATTATTTTTATGGTGAAGATATAGCAGATACTAAATCTCCTTTTGAGATGGCAGTTGATTATGGAAATAGTGTTGTTGCTTCAGGTAATTTAGTTCCTACTAATTTTTTCAGAATTGGTCAGGGTTGTATTATACCTGAAATTGCTCAAGTTGTATCTATTAGTGGGTGGCTTACATCTAACAATACGAATACTATTACTGTTGCTGTATGTAAGGTAACTCCAGTAGAGGATGATTCAACTAATGTTACTCCTATCGTAATTGATGAAATAGCTGTAACTGGTTTAGGTAGTAATGCGAAACTTGCAAGAATCAATGAAACAACTATCACTACTTCTTCATTAGCATCAGGCGATATTATATTTCTAATGGTTAAAGAAGATGTTGCAGGTTCTACAATATATATAAACCTAAACATACAAACAACTACATTTTAATAACAACTAAAGAAGATTAGTAACAAATAAAAAAATAAAAATGAATTTACAATTATTAGAAGAATTAGCAGGAAAAGGAGAGCAAGTTATTATAAATAGTGCGAGTGGACTTGTTGTAGAGGACTTTTACAAGGTTTTCTGGGTGAAGGGAGGAACATTAACCACTATTACTGTAGATGGTCAGAGTGGTACTGCTATTGATGGTACTTCAATGACTAGACACGCAGCTCTTTTTGATGTATCATCAATACAAATATCGGCAGGTATCGTTATAGGCTATAAAAAACTTTAATATGAAATCAACTGTGAATGACACAATACAAGATACAATCCAAGTTGGATTAGCAAATATGGGAGCAATAGGAATATCATTAGCATCAGTAAATGAGGTTTTAACAACATTCTCATTATGCATAGCGATTGGATTTACATTATATAAACACTTTAAAAAGAAATAAATTATGGCAACTACAATAATACCAACAGATTTAAAAGTTACAATAATAGAAAGTTATACTGTTAATGGGGTTGAGTATGGTAATTCAACATCTAAAACATTCTCAGAGAATGGAGAGGTTTTAAAAAGGGTTATGAATATTGACACTACCATAACTGAGGTTATTAATTTCGGAACACGAGATGAAGCAGGACAAGCTGTTACTGATGATTACTCATACTTTAGAATAAGTAACTTAGATGACACGAACTTCATTAGACTAGAGGTAAATACACTTACAAGGACATACAATATAAAATTAAATGCAGGTGATAGCTACTTACTGATGAGTAATGAGATGGATGCAGATACGACACGCTTTACCTTTACTTCTCTTACTGATATAAATATTATTAGAGCAATTTCTGATACTGCTACTTGTGATATTGAAGTGATTACAGTTACTAAGTAGTAGAGCCTAAGCCAGTTGATATATGAATTGGGTAAAAAGATTACAAGCAAGGATAAAGAAGAATACAATAGCTAACTTTAACATAAAGAGAATGACATTGAAGTATTTTAAAAGAAGTGAGTTTAATTGCAAGTGTGGGTGTAATACAAATAACATTGATAGTGAGTTTCTGGAAATGCTAGATAGAGCTAGGAGAATATCTGGTGTACCTTATCGTATCAATAGTGGTTATAGGTGTGATAAGCACCCATTATCAGTTAAGAATCCAACTTCAAGTCATATAAAAGGAATTGCTGCTGACATTAAGTTTGACAACGGACATAATTTAGCTACAATATTAAGTGGATTAGGAGGTGCAGGATTTGAGAGATTTGGTATAGACTTTAAAAATAAGTTTATCCATACTGATTGTGATGACCTCAAGACATCTCCTTGTATATGGGGATACCCTACAAAATAGATTATTAATTAATAAATATATAATATGGATTTCATTTTAGAAAATTGGGTAGCATTAGTTATTGCTACATTATCTTTTGCAAAGGTTGTAATCAACCTAACACCATCAGATAGAGATAACAAAGTATTTGGGTATATTGATGACCTGCTTAACTACTTTATAAAGAACAGAAAATAATGATTAATTTAAAATTAATTGAGCCAGTAAGTAAGTTATTAAATACTACTTTAGGGCTTTTTAAGGATACAAAAGGGAAGTTAAGTAGTAAAAGAACTATCTCTGGCATCATAGTTATCACTGCAAGTACAAGTATAGCGCAGCACGGAATAACTATAAGTAGCTTAGTACTAACTGCTTTAGGTGTTTTACCAGTAATATTTTCTGTATTTGAAAAAAATAAGTGTAATTGTGATGGTGGTGGTGAGAAATAGTTATATTTGCATTAGGATTTAAAGATAGGTGTGTTTTTATTTTCATTGTTTAGTTTTAGTTTCAAGAGTGAGGTGTTAATAACATCTCACTTTTGTGTTATATATGGGTTATTTTTTTATATATTTGCCATTATTAATCAATAAATTAAACTATGACTGAAAATAGAAAAGGTAAAAGATTAAGACTAACACCAGAAGAAGTAGAGGTTATCAATGAGTTCAGAGGTGATGACTTAGACAACATTAACGGAAATACTGCACTAGACTTACACTTAAGAGATAGAGGTATTGACAAGAAAGATGTTATTAGCGTTAAGCATTGGCAGAATATGGGAGGAGATTTACGATTCTCTATTGTAACCAAAGAAGATTGTGGAGTAGGAGGAGAGGATAAGATATTAGATAAGATTTCTAATATGATTGAAGAACACTCTCCCTATTATCCATCAATAAAAAGAGATTTAAAACACAAAAATCATTTGCTTGTAATCAATCCTGCCGACATTCATATTGGCAAATATGCTAATGGACTTGAAACTGGAGATAGTTATGATGTTGAAACTGCTTGTACAAGAGTTTTAGAGGGGGTAGAAGGGCTTATCGCTAAGGCTGATGGCTTTGGTATTGAAAGAGTGCTTTTCTGTATCGGAAATGATGTCTTACATATTGACAATGTATACAACCAAACTACAGCAGGTACAAATCAAGATGTAGATGGTAAATGGTGGGAGCATTATGAGATTGCATTAGCCTTATATGTTAAATGTGTAGAGGTATTAAGGGAAGTAGCTCCAGTTGATGTGATACATAGTATGAGTAATCACGATTATCAGAGTGGATTTCATTTAGCACACGCTTTAAGGAGTTGGTTTAAAGATGAGAAGGATATTACATTTGATATATCAGTAGCACATCGTAAATATTATGTCTATGGGAACTCATTAATAGGATTAGAACACGGAGATGGTGCTAAGATGGATAACCTACCTCTATTAATGGCACAAGAGAAACCTAATATGTGGGCAGCAACTAAGTTTAGATACTGGTATTTACATCATTTACATCACAAGGTTAAATATAAGTGGAGAGATGCTAAAGACCATATAGGAGTAACTGTTGAGTATATGAGAAGTCCTAGTGGAACTGATAGTTGGCACGCTAGAAAAGGATTTACTGGAGTACCTAAAGCAGTAGAAGGATTCATACACGAAAAAGAAAATGGTCAGGTAGCTAGGCTAGTTCATTACTTTTAGTATATTTGCAGTCTGAGCATTAGTATTGTTTCGGATATATTGTCTTCCTCACAAACTTTTAACCCTACTTTAACGAGTGGGGTTTTTTGTTTTATAAAAATAAGTGTTAAAAAGTATTGGTAGTATAAAAAATATAGTATCTTTGCAGAGAATTAAAACTATAAACACTATGGACACACACACAAGAATGGATGCTAACAATCCAATTAACGACAGAACCGAGAACGAGTTTTGTAAAAAATGCCAAGCAGTATTAGAAGATGACAAGTGCAAGGAGATAGGGTGCTACTTAATCTTCAGCGAGATATACGATATATATGTTACTGATATAATGGGAGTAGATTATCCAGACTTCTCTGATGCTTATATTGAAGAAGCATTCTTTGATGGTAGAGAATTGACATTAGAGGAATACGACTATGTAAATGAAGATGGTGATTTTGTTTATGAGTGTATTGAAAGTCAAATATATTAAGCT
>TARA_R110000764_G_scaffold6977_1_pt1 | contig 12559 bp, 22 predicted proteins | sample TARA_R110000764 | Tara Oceans TARA_R110000764 (sample SAMEA4398111) | marine metagenome | biome: Polar Biome; feature: [SRF] surface water layer (ENVO:00010504); material: water (ENVO:00002006), including particulate matter (ENVO:01000060) such as... | depth 5 m | reverse complement strand
TTATAAATATTATAATTTAATTGATAAGGTATACCTAATTTAACTAAGGATATATTTTTAGAGTTTGTATCTGAGTATCTTCTACCATTAATAGGTAGTTTACACTTAGAAGGATTATCCAAAGATGTTCTTTGATTAGATATTGGGTTTATATCAATGTATATTCTACCGTCAATTCTTGTTCCTTCCCAAACTTCATTAACCCATTTCCATTCTACAGATGCACCTTCTTCTTTTAATTGTTGAGGTAATCTAAATCCATCTTCTACTTCATCCTCTTCCATAACTCCTGTTTCAGGGTCCATATATGTTAAAAATCCAATACGTTTTCTTGATTTCCAATAAACATTAACTACTTCTAGTAATCTACTTCTATTAGAATTAGAATCATTACTTGGAGATTGTGCATTTAAATAAGACCCTCCTGTTTCTGAATGTCTAGGCTCCTCAAGTTCTAGCACTTGATCTTCTGTAAGGCTTTCGTAATAATGATCTATAATAGTAGATGCATGTGAGTATTTTCTAACTAAAGCCCAATCACCATCTTCTACAAATTCTAAATCTGGATCTAAATCATAATCTACATCAATAGGATTTAATATATCATAAAAAGGTTCTGAACTTCTAACTCCTCTATGTGTATATACTTCACCAGATACTAAATAATGAAACCAACCTTTCTGTATTTTATCATACACTTCTTGCTCTTGCATAATATAATTTAAAGATTTTTGACCTAGTATAGCTCTATTGTCTACATAAGAAGACTCAAACATATCTGCTACATGTTTAGGTAATTCAATTTCTTGCTCTGGATCTACTCCCATTTCTTGTCCTTGGTTTTGAACAGACTGCATGAAGTGTTGTTGCAAGTTTTTAAATATTAATTCAGACTTAGCATTTTCTTTTATAGAAACACTGTCTGAATTTTGTACTGTAACGGTATAATTGAGAGGCCTCTTAGATTTTTCCCCTAGAAGAAGATCAATTATGGGTTTAATGATTGGGTAGTTACGCATTTGGGATGGGAAGTTCTTACGAGATTTTCCGTAAGGCTTCAACACGTAGTTATAATCAGCATCATCAATTATACCGTTATAATAGTCGTATAAATCTCTTAGTTCAGTCCTTCGTTTAGAAAAAGCTGAACCTGAATTAGAAAGATCTACATATGCTTCTACACATGCTTCTCTCCATTCTTTATTTTTTTTTGTTATCGAGAGCTTCTGTCTCGGTATTTTATCATATCCCATAATCTTACAAATTTAATTAAATTTACCTTCGTTTTTACTACGCAAGTAAATATTACCCCAGTGTTTATAAATATACCACTAATAAAAGTTTCTATTAAACCACTCATCAGTAGTTCCGTCTTCTAATACGTCTTTTACTTCTGCATTATACAACTCCCTTGTATGATACATCCCAATCATGAATGCCATTACTCTGTCAAAATTACCTTTATGGTTAAATTTAATTAATTCAGTTAATAGAGCTAAGTCATATATTTTGTGCAAATTTAGAGTTTTTTTTCCATCCACGTCAGTAGATCTAGGGGTATTAAGCCAATCCCTAATGTATATCTCTCCTTGTTTTTTTCTTGCCTCTGTCATATGCATACCATATTGACGTTTAACATTTTTAGATTGCAGTTCTTTTTTATCTAGCATTTCAAACTCTTCTTGAAGCCTGTGCATCTTTCTAAATCTTTTAGCATAAGGTATTACTTCACCTCGATCATTCTCAAACCCAATTTTACACCCATAGTAATCTGATAATAAAAATAGATTTCTATTAAAGTCATCTGAACTGTATGGCCTTCCTACATAGCTAGCAACTATAATATCATCTGGACTAGATATATTATTTACACGTTTAATAACATATGCAGCTCCTAATGAGCTTGAATCTGCAGCTTGACTTTGCCCATATGGATCATGACAAATTATATACATATTTAAAGGTACTTGCTGAGCTTTGTTTTTGTAAGGCGCTTCATATATAACAACTCCACCAGTAGTATCATCATCTTTACGATGTGGATATTTAGTTATTTGCCTTAAGTCTCCATTAATTTTAAATTTAACTTCTCCTTTTGTATTATGGTACAAATCTCCTATAGTACCTAAAGATTTTAAATTTTTAGCTTTAACTTTATTATATTGTTCTTGTAAAGATGTTATATCAAATAAATTAGCTGTAACTTGTAATGTAGCTTCTTGTGGTGAAAATGGATGCTCTGCTATGTATTGATCTAATGATTTTGCATCAGCCGCTCCTTTTTTCTTTTCTCTCATTTCTTCCTCATAAGAAACAGCTTTGTTTTTCATAGAATTCCCCTGATCATCTATAAATCCATCTAAATTCTTATATATAGGTATAAAATACCCACATTTAGTACCTAAAGACCCTTCATCCCATATGTTATCATAGTCCATACAGTCATATGCTTCTGGATTGTAAAATATTTCTTCCATAGCTTCAAAATCTGCTCCTTCAGTACCACCTGTACCAAAAGCTACCATCATACCTAGAGTTTTAGAACCTTGTCTCATTGTTGGCATTGTTACCTCCCATGCCTTGAGTAGTCCGGGGAATGAACCAGCTTCCTCAAAGAAAACTAATTCACCCGCCTTTCCCCTCACTTTATCCGGAGCATCTTTTAAACTAACTCCGATTATTTGGGATTTCATTCCCATTTCAATATCTACACCATTTACTTTTTTCTTATACCCAGACATTTTACTCATTTCTCTGTCTCTAAGTCTAGGTTGAGCCCATGCTGTGTGATCATCTATAAATGATAAGAACTCCCAAGCTTTAGATAAGAGTCCATCACCAATTAAATATTCTTTCTGCCCTGCAAACACAAAATTCTTTGAGTTTTTTACAAAAAAGTAGTTACGTGCAAGCATTGACCCTGCTTTATATGAATATCCTTTACGACGAGCTTTTAAGACAATCATATGTTTGTTTTTGGATCTAGCTATATCTATCTGATGAAAATATTCATAATCTCCATCATAAAATGCAGGAAATGTCCTTTCACGCCTTGCTTGAGTAGATCCGTCAGGCATAATCTCATCTACAGCTCTATCAATAGGACAATAGTTAAGATAAAAGTAATGAAATCCTGTAACATGTAATTCTTCTTCTGTCCCTTCGTCTACAGTGTATCCGTACAGACACTTCTTTTTTTCTTCATCCCAAAAATCATAGTAATCCTTAGTCCCTGGAAGGGAGGATGTATAATACCCAAATTCTAGAAAGTTTAACGCAGACTCTCTAACTCTGTTTGTATTTCTAAGACTCACTCTTAGCCTCTAATAACTTAGCACATTTTTCGTACTCTTCTAGCCCTGTATAATGATTTATAACTATATCAATTACAGAATTAGATACTTTTTTCCCATTAAAAGGATTAAAAGGTAAAGGCAACACGTCCTCCCCTTCTTCGTCATCTAATTCTAACATTAACTCATCTAATTTTAAATCTCCAACTATTAATGAGTATGCGTTATCCATCGCTAAATTATACAATGCTATTTCTTCCATAAAATCCATTACATATTATATTTATTAACTTCTACCCCTCCTCTATTGGAGTTGGCAGCTTGTTCTTCTCTTTGGACTATTTCTTCTAGCTTGGTTAGGCCGTCCACTACCTTTCCCATTTTTTCTAAATTAGATATAAGATCTTTAGCTGAGTAAATAGGTTTATCCCTATCATCTAACAATGTAAGATCTATAGTTCTAAAATATCTCTCTAGTTTCATTATAGATTCTTTAGCAGCTTTTAATAATCTAACTGCAGAAGTTTCAATAAGCTTATCATACTTAGCGCAAGCAGCCATAACCTTAGTTGTAGGTTTCCATTTAGACTCTTTGTCAAATATACTTTCTGTAACTTCTTTTATACGCTGTTCCCATTCATATACTGAATATGGGGATCTATGATCTACCATAAAATATACAAAAGACAATTCTTCTGCCTTTAATCCTTTAAATTCAAGTATAGTACAAGCATAAGCGCTAGGCATAGCCAGTTTACCATCTTTAATAAATATTAAATCATCTGTTAGCCTCATCTCTTGTAATTTTATCTTTTTCTAGTATACTAGCTAATGCTTGGTCTCCATATAACTTTCTATTAGGATTTGACTCTGCATATTCTTTTGAATTAAAGACCATTTTAATTTCTTTTATTAGTCCATTGTCATCTAATTTGATAAACCATTTTCTACCTTTTATAGCTCCTCTATCTTTTAATTGTCTTTTTAAATTTTGTCTAAACGCCATTATTTATTATTTTTTGTTAATGAATCTTCAGTTCTTATTAAACTAGGTATTCCTTCGTAACTTTCATCATATATTTGTGACATATATTTATTTTCCTCACAAGTACATAATGCTTCTTTAGTTACCCACTTTTTATTTCTAAAAACTGTAGTAGTTTTACTAAGTTTTCTAGTTGCTCCACATAAATTACATTTAAATTGTGCCATATCTAATTAATTTCTATTTCTAACATTGATAAAGCCCACTCATAACAATTGTTAGGTGTTTTAAAAGATTTAACCTTATCTGTAACCCAAAACTTTTTAGTTTTTTTATATATTGCACAAGTCCACATTTCTCTATCGTCTAACATTACAGGACTTACTTGAACCCAAAACCCCATATTTAATAGACTATTTATATCCTCATCTATCATTACAATTTAAATTTTTTATGTGTGTTTCCTGTAATAGTGCATATATAATCTAATTCTGTTGTGTATACTCTTCTTCTGCAGTTTTTATTATGAAACCCCATCCTATGTAATATATAACTAATCTTTAATCTTACTTCTTTCATTTTTTAATCTATTTATATGTTTTATTTTTTATAATACTAAGATTTTTTTCATATTTATCTTTTATTATTTTATTAGTACTTTTTTTATTCTGTTTTTTATATTTTATAAAGTTATAAGACGCATAACAATCTATTGTAGCTTTATAATCTTTACCATACAATATCTCTAATACTTTTAATCTATGATTACCATCTTCTATATCATATTGTACATTTTTACTTTTAGTAAAGTCTTTAATATATAATATAGGATTATTAATGACTCCATTAGTTTTAATATCTAATATTAATTCTTCCCATTGTTTAGTACTATAACAACTACACTTTATATCCTTTAACTTAAAATTTTTATATCTATGAGATATACTGCTTAATTTAATTTTTTTAGTTTCATAATATAAATAATTTGCTTCATTTTTTAAAAAATAATCTAAATCACTTGGCTCTACTCCTATATTGTATAAAATTTTTAAACTTAAATTGTAGATACAATATCTTATAAGAAAATAAATATCTTTAATCTTTTCTTTTACCTTTTTCATTTTTTAATCTATCTATATGCTTCACTCTATTAGGGTTTACTGAAAATTTACCAAAATATGGTATACGTACAGTAGAAAACTTACCTTGAGTCATTACATCTGACACAACTTTAAACTGATGATCCACCATTTGTTCTATTTTGCTTAAAGGTAGATTATATTTAGTGGCTAAGTGTTGTATTATTTCTCTCTTGCTCTTAGGCATTAATTTCTTGGACCAGTGTCTGGACTTAATCCTCCGGTTCTTGGATAATCTACTATATCATTATTTCTTTTATTAGCAGTACCAACAACATTAATATCATTTTCTTCATCGGAACCAGTTATAGGTCCTCCATTTTCCCATCTAGAAGGTATATCAGGACAAGTTGCACTTTCCCATTTAGCTTTATGCTCTAACATGCACCCACATTTACCACATCTTTTAGTTTTTAATATTAAATGGGGGCATTTATTGCATGCATCTAATCTTTCCATATATACAAGCTGTGGTACAGAGACCATACCATTAGCTACATGATCTTTTAATGATTTAGTAAAATTCTTTGCCATTTGAAAAAAACTAGGTGTTTTTTCATGCAAATGTTCGTTCTCATCCTTTTTTTTATTAGTATTCGTCATATTCATATGTTTTTACAGTTAATAATAAACCATCTTCGTCTTGAAATATGTATATTTCATAAGGACCTACATCAAATTTTGTAAATACTATTCCTTTTGGTACTCTCATGCTCTTACTAATGTTATTTCTACTTTTCTAGTATTTGGATTTAACAAACCATTTAAAGTATATGTAGTATTCTTTAGTATCAATACTCCTTTATCTTTAAACTTTTTTATGTAGTTATTTAGGGTGTTTGGGTCTTTAATTAAAAGTATATTAGCTACCTCTCTCTTGTTAAACATACTGCTAATATTTTTCTCTTTAGAAATATCTTGAACATCTATAAGAATAGATAATACCTCTAACTCTTTATTAGTTAGATTAAAAATCCCATTCCATACTTGTAGATACTTATAAGTACTATTAATTTTTATTGTTAATGATTTTTTCATCTGTAATTACCACTTACCCAGTATCTGGTGTTCTGAAATAACTATATAGTATGTACCATCTATCTCAGTTCTAGCGGCTTCTGATCTAGGGTCTACCATAACAGTATCTCCTTTTTTAACAAAATGGCAGGTAGGTCCACAGGCTAATACTTCTAGCACGTTAGATCTCTTAGCATTTTCATTTGCAGTTGCCTCATCTAGTATGATTCCTGATTCTGTTTCTGTAATTAATGGGTCCGGTAGGACAATCCAGCTTGCACTTGGTTTAAATTTCATAATTTATTTTTATATATTGTTTGTGCAAATATATAAAAATCTTTTACACTCAACCAAAATTAAAAAAACTTTTTTGTAAACATAATATAAGAAATGTGGATTGGATATAACTCTCCCCCTGGCTGAGTGTCTTTTTCAAATTTAAATTTCATTCTGACAGTGCTTTCTGTTAAGAGACCGATGGATGATGTCCTTGGTGTTACTTCACCGCACTTACCTGTGTGCAATTCATCCAAATCAGAGTTTATATTTAATTCTTTTTCCAATTACCGGAGAAAATTTCCCTCTTATTTAGAGTTCGCAATCCGATGTCTAGTCCCTTGTCTGGTTACCGGGGGACGATATTATTGGACTGCAAAGATATAAAAAAAATTTAATGAAAAAAAAATTATGGGGAAAATTAAAAAATAGATTGTGTTTTCGAGTGTGATGACCAACACAGACAAAGACCCCTACTATATTTCGGACAATGAAGTCCCCCTCTAAAACAATGATAAACATGGAAAATTTAGTATTAGTTACTGTATTTAGTACAGTCGTAGATAAGAATGGAGTAGCAATAAGATGTGGTAAGACAGCGGACTTTATAGATGCTGAAGGTGTATTGAACCAAGGAGAGATTATCTCAACGTACAACGAAGACTTGTTTGACAAGTTTGTAGTTGGCCTACAGATTGCGCCTAGAGCGTAGTTTGTAGTATAGGAGTGTAAGTATAAGCCACTGCTCCTTTTTTTATTCTTATATATACGATAAGGATAACACAAACACAGACACAAACACAGACGATAACAATAACACTAACAAAGACCCTTACTATATGTGGGGAATGTTGGTTAATGGGTGCGAGCACCAGGTGTCATACGACCATTTAACGGTCTATTCAACAATCAACTAGAATACAAACTTTAAAGTATATAACACTATGGTTAAACAAGACCAAAAAGGATATGTTCTTTCAATTAAAGAACAAATCAAAGGATTAGAGCATTTAATAGCTCATTTAATACTTAAAACAGGTAATAAATTGTCTATGGAGCATCCATATATGAAACAAATGGTAAAACTCCACAAACAATAACAATATAACCTCACTTATAAGGCGGAAGGGACCAGCAATGGAATAACCTGATGACAAATGTCGACGCATAGTTTGGGTTTAAATTAAAATCAATTAATCATTAAAAACAATTAAACAACATGGACAACAAATCAGTTACAATTGCAGGATTATTACTAATAGTTAGTACTATTCTGTTTGATTTCATATTCGTTATGAATTCAGGATTCACATTTAATTTGACATCTGCATTTTTATTAGGTGCATTAAACATGATGGCATTACATTTTATTAGAGTAATATTTTCATTAGCAATAGTTAAAGAGGAAGATCTTATAGTTCTTATACCAACAGTTATAATACTTCCTAAAGAAAGTAAAGTAGGTATTATATTTCTTAATAGGATTTTAGACATAAGATTAAAATACAAAAAGTTGTCTGAACCAACTATAACTAAATTGTAATGGATAGAAACAATGAAGTAAAGAGATTTGATAGAGCAATGACTCTAATCTTATCCATACTATTATTTACAGCATTAGCAATGGTTTTCACAGCTTGTGGAACTACTCAAGAATTTAATGTAGGAACAGGAAAACCCATGACTAAACATTGTAATGGAAGTTCTTGGTACGGAGGACAATAAAAAATAGGTCGAGAGAAGAAAAGCCATGGTTTTAGGATGTCACATTAATAGTGATGTAAAGGTACCTATGTAAAGAAACTAAAGTGTTCTCTCTTCCTTTTTTCAACAATAAAGAATAACTAAAGAATAGTGAAAAAGTCTGCAGGCTTTCCTAATAGTTCCCTTGCGGGTTAAAGAAAAGAGAAACTATTAAAACTATATAATTGTATAATGAAGATAAGTAGTTATACAAAGGTCTAGAATACTATTCTTTTTTATAGATTAACCTAAAGACTACGTCAATTAGTTCCATACGCAGGAACACACTGCTCTGGTCTTTAGATATAAAGTGGATAAATGTGATACACCCAGGCACCACACTCGGTAACAGAGACTGGGAAAGAAATAAAAGGAAAGAGATAGGGTCGAATAACTGGTAAGGTCGAGGAGTAGTGGCACCTAACTCTCTTTCTTTTAACTAAACATTAACTAACATAAATAAATATAAAGACATGAGTAGAAACTTAGATGGTATTACAAAATTTGAGGCAAAATATGATGATTCTAGAGTATCATTAACAAAAATAGCTAAAGCTATTTGTTGTGATGTTCCTAATGCTGATGGATGCGATTCAAAATCAATTGAAGTATGTCATCATCATTATGCTAGAATAATATGTTTAATCAAACATTTACATGATAATAATCAATTAGGTATATTTCAAGATAGTCATACCAAAGAGAATTCAGCTGGTTTAAATGATGATGAAGCAGAAAGAATAAATAAATTATATAAAGAACTAAACATTAACTACCATAAATAAATATAAAAACATGGCAGAAAATAAACAGTGTCCAACATGTGGACAAGACTATCCAGAGTATTCAACTCATGGAGAAGTAAATAACACTCCAATAGAGGAGTTAGTAGAAAAACATACAGGTATGAAGTATGAAGATTACCTAAAGCACAAAGAGACTGAAAAACAAAGAATATGGCAAAAATACAGTCCTGATTAAAAACTAAAAGAATAGATAAACGATCGTGCACATCGCCTGCAACGAGGGGAAGGTATTATAATAGATATATTATTCGAGATTATCCTAAAGTCATATAAGATTGGGTTTGACGTCTATTCTTTTATTTAAACTAAACATTAACTAAATCATTAAATAACATGAAAATCACAGTACGGGGTAAACAATTCAACCCAAATAGAATGAGTTGTTCAAGACTTACAAGACTAATCACTTGTATAGAGCACGAATCAAATAAACATGAAAAGACATCAGTTATCTTTAAGATGACAGAAATGGTGTTAATCATATTAAACAGTAAATTACAGTCGAAGATTAAAAATAGGAACATATTATTAATCAACGAATATTAAAATAAACAAGGTTGGTGATATACCTTATTGAAATCACTAAAATAATCCATAAAAACATAAATAACATGGGTAATTCAATCAATAGTGGAAGTCTAAACACTTTAAAATTAGGAGACACTTTATTATTAACTGCTAGAAAAGTTAAAGGTGATAAAATATCTTTAGAATTTGCAGAAGTATTAAAAGTACAAGAAGGTCCAGTAACAGCAGTAAGTAGATTTAATCGCAGTGATTCTAGATTTGGAAACAGAGCTAGACGTGCTTGGGTAAATGTAACAGTTGAAGATGTTTCTGCAGATTTAGGAATGGATTTCTCTGATAACAATCCTGAGTGGGAAATGACTCCAAGAGGTGAAATGTTAGAACTTAACATGTTAAACCCTACAGTAGAAGGAGAAAGAATCAGAGTAGCTGTTAATGAAACTACTGAGCCAGATGCATATCAAGCAGATCATATTGAAACTGCAGCTAAACGTAAAGGTAAAGATGGAGAATTCATAAAGCATAATGGAGAATATATCTTTAGCAATACTCTAGTAGTAATTACTAATGACGTTGTTGAACATACATTATTAGAAGCTGATGTTGAAAAAGCTAGAGTAATTAAAGACGTTATAGCAGAAAAGTCTATGGTTACTGATGAGTACGGTATATAATACTAATTAAATATAAGTGCAGGGAGAAATCCCTGTACTTTTATTACCTAAAAGAATAAAATTATGGCTAAACAAGAAATACTATTTGCTAAAAATGGCAGTAATGCATCTAGACAAGAAGCATATGAAGTAAAATTACCAAAAACAATACAACATGTTTCTCCATTTGAAATGCAGTTTGGAATGAAACAGCCTTCACAATATAGATGTAGACATGGAGAACCAGAATCAGTAGGAGTTGAGTCAACATCTATACCAGGATTTGGATATACTAATAATGTAAGATTATGATATACTTAGTAAACGACACATTAAAAAGAAAAAACTTTAATCATGCAACAATAGAAGATGTTGTAGATTATTGTAAAGATAAAACCATATTATCTGTTGACACAGAGACTACAGGTCTTGATTATACAAATGATTATGTTACATTATTTCAAATAGGAGATAAAGAAACACAATTTCTTATAGACACAAGAGAAGAATCTCCTGAAGGTTACTATAGTATGAGTCATTTAAAAGATATACTACAAAGTAAAGAAATAGTAAAAATATTTCATAATGCTAAATTTGATGTTAATTTTATAAGATCTAGTTTTAATATAATATGTGAAAATGTTTATGACAGTATGTTAACAGAAAAAATACTAACTTGCGGTAAAGGCTTGTCAGTATCTTTAGCAAACACTTTAGAAAGAAACCTTAAAATAACAATGGACAAGACTCAACAGTCTAGTTTTGTTGGACATACCGGAGACTTTACAGAACCACAATTAATATATGCAGCTAAAGATGTTGAATATTTAATTGATTTAAAAGCTAAACAAGACATAAAAATAAAAACATATAAGCTTCAAAATACAGTAGATTTAGAAAATGAAGCTGTATTAGCATTTGCAGATATAGAATATAATGGATTAGAATTAGACTCAGAAGAATGGTTAAAGTTAGCAAACAATGCTATTAATAAAGCAGATGAGTATCAAGAAGAATTAGATGAACATGTGATGAACATGGAAGAATTGAAACAGTTCATACCTGAGCATATACAAGGAGATTTATTCTCTGATGTATCCACTTTACGTAAGGTAAATGTCAAATGGACATCACCAAAACAAGTTTTAGAAGTTCTTAGAGGGATTATACCAAAACTTGATAACGTAAATGGGAAAGATATGCTTAGGTATGCTTTTCAATTTGATATAGTACAGACTTACATTAAATATAAAGAACAGATGAAAATCTATTCTTCTTATGGAGAGAAGTTTATGACTAATCTAAAATCTGATGGTAAGATACATACAAGCTTTAATCAAATATTAGATACTGGGAGAGTTAGTAGCTCACGCCCTAACATGCAACAGATACCAGCAGATAACGCATTTCGTAATTGTTTTATTGCGCCTGATGGTTGGAGTTTTGTATCAGCAGATTATTCTAGTCAAGAGTTAAATGTAATAGCATACGGTAGTAAAGATCCTGTTTGGATTGAAGCATTGATTCAAGGTCAGGATTTACATAGTACATGTGCTGAGTTAGTGTATAAAGAGAAATGGACTGACGTAGCAGAGGCTGATTGCTCTTATATGAAAAACAAGTCTAAATGTAACTGTAAAGCACATAAGAAACTTAGAACTAATGTTAAGACTATTAATTTTGGTTTGGCTTATGGTATGGGTGCTAATAAACTATCAGAAACTTTACAGATAGATAAGAAAGCTGCAGAACAGTTGATTGAAGACTATTTCACAGCATTTCCATCTATCAAAGGATTCTTAGATAAGCTAGCTAATTTTGGTAAACAGTTTGGGTATATTAAAACTTTCCCTCCTTATAATAGAAGAAGATGGTTTGTTAACTGGTTTCCTAAGATGTATAACTCGAGAGAAAATAGTCAAGAGTTATCGTCTATTGAGAGAGCTAGTAAGAACACACCTATTCAAGGAGCTAGTGCTGACATGACTAAGAAAGCTTTAATACTTATACGTGACTATATTGGTACACATGATGACGCACCTGTTAAGATAGTTATGACAGTGCATGATCAAATTGACACTATATGTAAAGATGAGTATATCCCACACTGGGAGAAAGC
>TARA_R110000764_G_scaffold177035_3_pt1 | contig 12574 bp, 23 predicted proteins | sample TARA_R110000764 | Tara Oceans TARA_R110000764 (sample SAMEA4398111) | marine metagenome | biome: Polar Biome; feature: [SRF] surface water layer (ENVO:00010504); material: water (ENVO:00002006), including particulate matter (ENVO:01000060) such as... | depth 5 m | reverse complement strand
AGTAGACAAGAAATCTCTATTCGGTGCAGGAGGAATATCATGAGCTATACTGTAATTTCAGAAAGTAAACGTAATAATACTTACAACGTAAGAGAAACCGTTTGGGGTATCGTTATTGAATTAGGATTAAGCAAATCTCAAGCTAATGTACTTTGTCGTAAACTAAACTTAGGTTCTGGTTTTGGCACTGGTCCTATACCAGAATTCTTCTGTTCAAAAACAAAAAATTAATGAAGTCTATTTCTAAGAGATTGATCTTAGCTAAAGATCGTATGTTGCTCTCCGCGTTGTTGAAAGCAATGAATCGTTACATGAACCATCAACATAAAATTAAAAAATATATTAACCCCAAATCACAATGGTCTGGGGTTAATAATACTGAAGATACTCTTATGCTTCAAGTTAAGAGAGCTTTAGAAAGACGATTAGGTTAATTGACAAACTGTCACATTTTCACCTGATGCATAACCGCAATGCCCAATAGGGCATGCTTATTTGCCAACTTTCATAATAAATATAATTGTAAAACAAACAATAACTTATTAGGGAAAGGTACCATAATGGCACACATAATAAACAACAAATCAGCTGCAGCTTCAGTTTTCGCATACAAAGTAGTAATGTTCTTTGAAAATCTTTTTGTAGCAATGGAAAAACGTAAAATAGCACGAGAAACTTACAAATCCCTACACATGCTAACAAATAGAGAACTAAACGACATTGGTATCAGTCGTGGTGATATTCGCTCTATCTCAGAAGACAAATGGCACGAAAACAGCCTTCGCGACACATACCCACACAATGTTCCTTCGAACCCAAATTTAAGAGGTTCAGTATAATGTTACAACGTATGTACTTAAGATTAGAAATTCTTGGTTATAGCAGAGCAATTGGCGCTATGACTAATCAGCCTGGTGTAACAGCCGAGAATGTACGTAGCTTATATGAAAGCCGCGAAGAATCTATAAATAAATTAAATGCTTTGGTTAAAGAAAATAAAAGAACCAAAAGGTCGGGTAGCGTAGCAAATGCTTAAATTTATTATTGGAGCCGCTGGTTCTTTGAATAAGGCAGTGATTGCATCTAAACTAGCTTCCGAAGGTCGCTATGAAGAACTGAGAACGCTGTATAGTATATGAGTGACAGATTTGCATATGGATTAACAATGTGCTTTCGTTGGTTTGCTGATACATTCTTTGCTAAACGATATGGACACCGCGCTGTTGTATTAGAAACAGTTGCTGGTGTTCCTGGCATGGTAGCTGGAATGTGGCAACACTTGCGTAGCCTAAGAAAAATGCAACCAGACGATAGAGGCTGGATCAAAACACTGTTAGAAGAAGCAGAAAACGAACGTATGCATCTCATGATTTTTATTGAGATTGCAAAACCCAATTGGTTTGAACGTTTGATTATTCTATTTGCTCAATTCGTATTTTGGCATTTCTACTTTGTACTTTACGTATTGTTTCCAAAGACAGCACATCGTATGGTAGGATATTTTGAGGATCAAGCGGTTATAAGCTATACACAATATCTTGAGCAAATTGACTTGGGTGTTATTGAAAACATCGATGCACCACAAATTGCGATTGATTACTACGGACTAGAATTAAATGCAACATTAAGAGACGTTGTTGTTGCAGTAAGAGAAGACGAACAAGGCCATGCTGATGTTAATCATTCTATGGCAGACACTCTAATAAATGAAGGAAATTGAAATGAAGTCTATCTATTTTTCACTAGTAACTATGTTTACTATTTTTGCAGCCGATGTAGTTATGGCAGAGGACATTTCTGTTGATATGCTAAACAAGCGTGATGACGGAGCTAAAATGGTATACAGTGAAGACATCTCACGCATTGAAGTAGGAGATACAATCACTTGGTTGCCAACATCAAAAGGACATAACGTAGAGTTTGTTGCAGGTCCAGATGGTTGGAAAGCACCAAAGAAATCAAAGAACAGCAAAGAAGTTGCTATTACCTTTGATACACCGGGCATCTATTACTACTGGTGTACACCGCACAAAGGCATGGGCATGATTGCACTAGTTGTTGTTGGTGGCGATATATCAAACATTGATGATATTGCTGGTGCAAAAGCAGTAGGCAAGTCAAAGAAAAAGCTAAAAGCTTTGTTGGCTGATCTATGATTGATCCAGATCACACCTATATGAAGCCCAAAGGCGAGAAGAAAAAAGGCGGAAAGTAATTACTTTAAAATTCGTATAAATAAAAGGTAGGCATTAAGTTGTCTACCTTTTTTCGTATTAAATGGAGATATATTATGGGAAGAATTAGAGATCGTGGTAATGACGGTGGAAATGTCTACAGATGGCAAACATTAGCTAGATTTGTAAATACAAATGGATGGAAACGTGGAGCTGAGCTTGGCATTCACGATGGCGTCAACTATAGATACCTTATTAACAATTGTCCTAACTTACATTTAATTGGTGTAGATCTTTATGAAGCTCAACCAGAGAATAACGGCCCAGAAAAGTGGACACCTGGTGAAAACGGACATCCTTGGAAACACGAAGATTATTATGACAAGATGCTTAGCTTTTCTGTTGAAAACCCGGACCGCACATTAATTATTAAAGATTACACAACCGAAGCTGCAAAAACAGTTCATGATGGAACATTAGATTTTGTCTTCATTGATGCTGATCATGGTTATGAAGGTTGCCTACGAGATATTAAAGCTTGGGATAGTAAGGTAAAAGAAGGCGGTATCGTGTTTGGTCATGATATTCATTTTTCTACAGTTGAGAAAGCAGTCACAGAATTCTATGGCGAAAACTCATGGAATGTAGAAGACGACTTTATTTGGTGGATACAGAAGTGATAGAGAAGAAGATAAGTCAGATATGGATAGGTCCCAAATCAGCACCACTTACATGGATGCACACTTGGAGAGACAAACACCCTGATTGGAAGTATTCTATATTCGATGACACTATGTTGAAGTCTCGTAAATGGAAAAACCAACATCTTATAGAACACTATTACAACACTGGTAAATGGCCAGGAGTATCTGATTTGATTAGATATGAACTGTTGTATGAGCAAGGTGGATTTTGGCCTGAAGCTGACATGACTTGCTTAGAGAACACAGAAGAGTTGTTTACTTCACCAGAAAACCATGCATATTCTTGTTACGAAAACGAAAGAGGAAGACACAACTTTATTCAGCCCATCATGGCGTGTAATCCAGGGAACGAATTTGTTAAGCATGTTATAGATACACTACATATATTAACTCCACAAGAGTTAAGCCCAGAGCCGTTTAGATCAACTGGCAATTTGTTTTTGTCACGTCACGTTCCTCATTGGATGCATCAACTTACCGTATGGCCTAGTCACTATTTCATTCCGTTATTCTATATCGGTGGTGCAAAAAGGTATGATGGACCAGACAAAGTGTTTGCTGATCATAAATGGGGATCAACAGGACATGCAAATAGCATAACATATGATAAGGGTATATAATGTACGTATCACACAAATATAAATTAATATTCCTAAGAACTCCAAAGACTGCGAGCAGTAGCCTATCTGAATTCTTTATTAAGAACATACCTGATCCTGACGCAATCTATACACCAGTTGAGGACTCCAATATTCCAGCAACATTAAGTAATGAAATTATTAATAAGTATAAAATTAATTTTGCTTACTATCATTTCACATTACAGGATCTTGTAGATAATCGCATTATAACTAAACAGCAAGCGCTTGAATATAGAACAATAGCTGTACTTCGTGATCCTGTTGATAGACAAAAAAGTTTCTATTATTTCTATAGAAAATGGAAGGGTCGAGATACTGAAGCATCTTTAGTTCAATACAAATCTTGGACAACAAAGGGATCGTTCATCGGAGAACCAAACTCAAGTATTCGTCAAACAGACATCTTAAAATATAACGGCGAGATACATGGAGAATATTGGTTGTATCAAAACTTTCATAACGATTTAAGCCAATTAATGCGTGAACTAAATTTATCGGTAACACATATGTTACCACGTCATAAAAACGATTTTAGAAAAAACCGTGATAATGAAATCGTGTTTGATGAACAGGCTATGAATACGTTAAGAACAGCATTTGGCTCAGATATAGATTTATACAATAAACTAACAGAAGAGACATACGTATGAAAGCTTATATCTTAAGAATTGACACACCTAACTCTATTGAATATGCAAAGACTGCATCCGATTCTTGCGAAGCTATAGGACTTGAATGGGAATATGTTAAAGGATACCAGAACCAAACAGGTAAAATGGCATTCAAAGATTTAAATATTCCTGGTTTACCTACAGAACCTTATTCTTATATTAAAACCCCAACACCTTCACAAAAAGCAATGTGTTGTACAGCAGGTCATTATCGTATATGGAAAAAGATTGCTGAAGGACCAGATGATGTGGGAATAGTATTAGAACACGACGCATTAATGCTACATCCAATAACTGTACAAGTGCCAGAAAATACTATTGTTGTATTAGGATATAAGTTACAAGACAAAGATAGATACGATCACGTTGGTGCTGGTCCTCCAAGAGATTTAATAAGAATTGATGGTCATGAAGGTGCACATGCTTATGCTATGACTAAGAGAACAGCAAAGTTTTTGATAAACGAGATACAGACAATAAGAAGAAGCGCAGTAGATAACGATTACTTTATAAGAGGCCAAAGACAAACTGCTATGCCTCTAACCATAGCCTCACCTACTCCAGCTATAGCTTGGTTAAGAGAGTCGACAATATGGCATAACAGCGCTAACAGGAACTATGATTTCATACCCTCTTTCCATAAATATTATAAATAGAAATAAATCAACACAACAGGATTCTTAGCATGGCTGATGATAAAGACAAAAAAGACGTTAAAGGAAAAAGAAAGACCTTTAAAGACTTTGACGCAGATAAGTATGTCGATTTAGAACCTACTATTGGTGAAGAATTAGAAATTAATGAAAGTTGTTGTGATGAGTGCGGATGTGATCTAGAAGATCCAGATCCATCTTGTGATTGTACACACGTTAATGATACTAACGAAGCAATTCTCACAAGAATGCAGCGTAGACAACGTGGTATTACGATGCGCAAGAATAGATTTAAAATCAAGCGTGGCAGAGAAAAAGCTGCCCGTAGAATGGCTTCAACTGAAGTTCTTAAGAAAAGATCGCGTAAACAAGCAATCATGAATCTTAAGAAGAAATTTTCTAAGAATAAAAGATACGCTGAATTATCAGCAGGTGAAAAAGTGGTTATTGATAAAAGAATATCAAAGCTTCCGGCTTCAAGGTTAAATGCTATGGCTCGTAAGTTATTGCCATCAGTTAAGCAAGCTGAACGCGACAGAAAAACAACTAAAAAAGAAAGCTTAGATACCAGTGTTGAAACATTGTTAGATGAGTCAGCAATGTGGGGTCAACGTCAAGGTAAAAGACCTCATATGCTTTTAGATAAAAACAATAAAGTAAAATTCGATAAACGTTTTAAGATGTATAAACCTAATATGACTGAAAGCATTGGCGAGTTTGAATTAGAAGATATAACGTCTTTAATGGAAGACACAGAATCATTTATAGAGGACACCACAGATATGAAATCTTTAGCGGAAATTAGTGAAAACTTAAGACTTATCAATAAGATTAAAAATTCAGGTGTTGTTAAAACCGGTTCTATGTCTAAGGATAAGCCCGATCCCGCTCCTGTTAAAAAAGAAGCTGCTGATTTAGCTGATCTTGCAAACGAAAAAATTAAAGACAAAAAGTCTGCAGGTGAAATACCACAAGACGGCGAAAGAAAGTTCTTTAAAAAGAAATCTAAAGTTATAGATGACGAAGATAATATTGAAGAAGCAGCACCTAAAATTAAGGGCGACTTCCTTAAAATTCAACGTGCAAAAGATGCAGAGCATAATGCAGCTATGGGTCGTACAAAGACTGGCCGTAAAAAACCAGTACGTACAATGACTTCTACACAAAGATCGTTAGCTTCTATTTCTGCAAAGAATGAAGCTTTTGGGCGTGCAAGATTTAGTCAAGAACTTAAGAAAAAAGGAATGGATGTAAATAAAATGCATTCCGACAATGTTAAAGATGCTTCAGATGCAAGTGATAGATCAAAAGCTGCAGCAAAAGATTTAGCTGATTTCAGAAAAAAGCACGGCATGAACGAAGCTCAACTTGATGAGTTATCTCCAGAAACAATGATGAGCTATAAGAAGAAAGCTGATTATAGTAAAGATCGTGCAGCTAGTTCTGCAGCAGCAAAAATTCTTAGAGGTAAAGATAAAGACGGTAATCGTGCAGATCATTCTCCTGAGGTTAATACTCACAGAAAACGTCGTGAAGGTGAAAGACTTTACAATACAAGAGCTGCTGACAAATTAAGAAAAGATTTACGTAAAGAAGCTACTATTCCTGATGGACAAACTGCTTTTACAAAAAGACCAGAAATCACATCAGATGATAAAGATAAACTTTCTAAAATCAGAGCAATGATGGATAAAGAACGCGCAAACAAAAATGAAGCATTTGAACCACATGTGATGTATGATCCTGAAACAGGCAAAGGTTATAAAGCTGATAAAGAAGCTGATCATCTTAGAATGAAAAAGATGGGATATACACACGAGAAGCCCGAAGTAAAAGATGAAAAATTTGTTTCAGACGCTCAGCGTAAAGCGGTATGGGCATCAAAGAACGATAAGAAAAACGAAGCAACTGTAGACGAGATGGATATTTCTGTTAAGTCTATTACTAAATCAGGAATTAGAAAAGCTGGTGATACACCTAAACTAAAGGCCGATTTAAAAGCTTTAAGAGATAGACTTAATAAAGATAAGGGTGACGGATACGGCGCAAGCAAATCATTAAAAGCCAGTTACGGCGAAGAGTGTGGTGCTGGTGAACAAGGTACTCCATCTTTAACTAAACGTTTAAAGAAGGATACACCTAATGCTTAGTTTTAAACAATTCGTTGCTGAAGCTTGTTGGGATACTCATAAACAAGTTGGTATGAAGAAAAAAGGCAATAAGATGGTACCAAATTGTGTACCAAATGAAGACGTTGACGAAGGTCTTATTGGCAATGCAATTGGTGGTGCTTTTAAAATTGCTGCTAAAACTGTGGTAGGCGGAGCAAGATTAGCTGGCAAAGGTGTTAAGAGAGCATCAGTTGGCGGTAGAGCAGATGCTGCTGAAAAGAAAGCTAAAAAAGCTGAACAAAAGAATAAAGATCGTGAAAGACTTACTAAAATGAAAGCAAGATACGATACTGCAAAAGCTAAAGCAAGAGAAAGAGCTAATGCACCTACAACTGGAGCTACCACATGAAAAAGTTTAAATCATTCTTAGAAGCAAAAGACCAAAATCCTGGTGAATACGATCAAGAAGGAAGCATGGCTAAGACATCTTTGCGCACTATGATAGATGCTGCAACTGAATTGTCTAATATGTTAGGTGATGATGATAATCTACCAGAGTGGGTTCAAGGTAAAATTACTAAGGCCACTGATTATATCGATACTGCAAGAGATTATATGAAGTCGGAAAAGAGTTAATAAATGAAAAGCTTTATCGAGTTTACAGAGAATAAAACCTATTACAAAGGTGTGCCTAAAGATCAGAAAGATGACAGAGAACGTCATTTTGAAAAAGGTGCAAAGATGGATGATGATAATCCAGCTGCGTATAAACCTGCTCCTGGCGATAAAGATGCAAAGACTAAAGAGTCTAAGCACACTAAGAAAGCTCGCGCTATGGGTTTTACAAACGAAGAGTTTGATTTCTTAGGTGAAGATGCTGCAGGCAAGTCTTTAAAAGATAAAGCTAAAAAATCTGGAATGCCGGCAGGTGTTTTACGTAAAGTTTATAATAGAGGTGTCGCGGCATGGCGTACCGGACATAAACCTGGTACTAATCCACAACAATGGGGTCATGCTAGAGTAAATTCTTTCATTACAAAATCATCTGGTACTTGGGGTGGAGCTGATAAAGACTTAGCTTCTAAAGTTCGTAAAGAAGATGTTAATGAAGATAATCGTCTTGATTCTGCTGGAGTTAAAGGTTATAATAAACCAAAAGGTACTCCTTCTCATTCAACTAAAAGTCATATCGTTGTTGCAAAAGACGGTGATAAAGTTAAAACTATTAGATTTGGCCAGCAAGGTGCAAGCACAGCTGGTGATCCTAAGAAGGGCGAGTCTGATAAAATGAAAGCGAAACGTAAATCGTTTAAGGCACGCCATGGTAAAAATATTGCTAAAGGTAAGATGTCTGCTGCTTATTGGGCCGACAAGGTCAAATGGTAGATTTTTTATAAATAATAGTAGTTAAAACAAAAAGGAAATTGCAATGAAAAGTTTTAGAGCTTTCGTAGTAGAATTAGAAGAAAAGAAGCTAGTTGGCGGACAAAAAGAATTAGATCACGATAAAGATGGTGACATCGATGGTTCTGATTTCGCAATGATGCGCAAAAAGAAGAAAAACGAAGACACAGATCAGCTTGATGAATTATCACCAGCAACGCTTGGAACATATATCAATAAAGCTGCTGATGACTCTAGTGACTTCCAAAATAGCGCTAAGCGTAAAAAAGGTATTATGAAAGCCACTAAGAAGCTAGTTACAAAAGCTGGTGGCGATAAAAATGATGTTACAAATTACTAATTAACCCAAACCAAGGAGATCACAAGATGGCACTATGGGGAAAAACAGACGCATTAGCTTCCGTACCAACATGGTTGGAAGATGCTGCGGCTAACACAAACAAATCAAACGACAGAGATAACGCAATCTTTGTTGACCTTACAGAGGCTGGTATTGCTGGCAACCGTGCAAAGGGTATCACTGGCCCAGGTTGGTGGACATATTGGACTGCTGGTGGACGTCACCACGCTGAATGCTTAGTACCAATGAAAGTAACCGCAGTTGCTGCTGGTGACTTAGGTGTTACAGGTGATACAGCTGTTGAAGACGCGATTGTAGCTGACGCATAAACAAAATGAAATTAACAGAATCAACCTTTCTGTTATTTGCTTCGAAGTATTACGACAATCCTAATTGTACTGATATAATCGAATTCGATGAGGACTTGAAAAGATTTCAATATTTACGTAAACTATTTGGTAGATATAGACAAGATAATGATTTGAAAGAAAGGTTGATTTTGAACCACTTGATCGTCATATATAATATTTTTGGACCTGAAGCAACTAACATGCTCTTTATGAAGCTACATGACTATCACGAGTATTTAAAACCGTTCGTAGAGTATTTAAACTTTATGCCTTCGGTAATAGAATATGATGATGTTATGCTTAGTAAAGATAATATTATTTCAGACATGCATATACGCGACAAGCTTAGAGGAATTTAACAAATGGTAGTAGATCTATTTTTAGTCTATCAATTTATACGCAGGCTAGCTACACCGTTTACTAAATGGGAAGCCTACAAGCTAGGTATTATTGACAAAGACGGCAAAGTGCTAATTAAATCAAAAGAATTTACTAACTCACGCCAAAGAAAGGCATGGGGTATCTTTGATAGAATGGTTGCCAACTTAAAGAAGCTTTTAGCTAAAGTTCCAGGTGGTAGTTCTAGAATTGCAACCTATGCAGCTGCATTGTATCTTATTAAAGAACATAAAGCATTCACAGATGAGTCGATGCTAGAAGACATGACTGAAGAACAGATGAATGAATCTACTGAATTATTTTTAAGTAGGTATAACCATTCTATCATGATCGCAGAAAATGTCAACAAAAAAGATTTAGAAGAAGAACCTGCTAATAATGTAGGCGGTGGAAACATTGCTGGCATGGACGGTGGACATATGTCTAAAGCAGGTCAAAAGAAATGGACTTCCTCAAATAAAACGACTAAAAAGAAAAGACTTAGAGATATTATTGGAGATAAACTATGATCACTTTAGAACAATTCAGCGCTATGATTCCTTCAAATAAAGAGCCAGAAGCTTGGTATGAAGCAGCGGTTCCAATGTTTGAAAAATATAATATTAACACAAGCAATCGTATTGCAGGTTTCATGGCCCAGTGTGCTCATGAGTCTCTAGACTTTACGCGTTTGGTTGAGAACTTAAACTACTCAGAAAAAGCACTTAACTCTGTGTTTGGACGTTATTTTGGAAAGGGTAAGCGTAATGCAAAAGACTATGCACGAAACCAAGAAAAGATCGCAAACTACGTCTACCAAGATGAGTTTAGATCCAAACGAGGAGCCTTGGGAAACACAAATCCCGGCGATGGCTGGCTCTTTAGGGGTCGAGGTATCAAGCAGCTTACAGGCAGAAATAATTACACACAATTTGCAAATACGATTGACATGACGGCTGAAGAAGCTGCTGATTATGTATCAACACCAAAGGGTGCTATTGAGTCTGCATGCTGGTTCTGGGCTACAAATAAGTTAGAAAAGTGGGCAGATGCTGGTGACAATAAAGGGTTAACTAAAAAAATTAATGGCGGTACTATTGGTTTAGACGATCGTAATCGCAGATGGAACGCAGCTCTTGCGATCCTTGGCGGTAAAGCACCAGCTAAAAAGGCAACTAAAACCTCTTCTTCTGCACGCACACTGCGTAAAGGTATGAAGGGTGACGATGTAGCTAAAATGCAAAAAGTACTAGGTGTAGGAGCAGACGGAGACTTTGGTTTCGGTACTCAAACTGCAGTTAAAAAATGGCAAAAGATGAACGGTTTAACAGCCGATGGCATCGTTGGTCCAGCAACTCAAGCTAAAATGTTTAGTTAGTATAAATAGAATATAGATATTTAATTAAAGGAGGCATTAACATGTCATTAGAGAAAATTATCGCAGCTGCAATCGAAGGTGACGCAGTTGAGCTTAATACAGTATTCGGAGAAGAAATGCAGAACCGTATTTCTATTTCTTTAGAAGAAAAGTATAAAAAAGCAATGCAAGAAAAAGACGACGGCGAAGATGAAGATGACGACGAAGATGAAGATGATGATGACGACGAAGATGAAGATGAGTCGCCAAAAGCAAAGAAAAAAGCTGAAGACGAAGACGAAGATTAATTAATATGCCGTCATTTTTATATTTCGGCATTATAATCATGGCAATGGGTGGAGGCGGAGCGATTTACTACAAATCCACCCAGGCCAAAATTGTAGAACTTGTACAATATAATGCAACATTGACAGCACAAGTAGATCAGATCGCTCAAGTTAACGAAAAAAACTTAGCGACTATCGCTGACATGCAAGCAAACTTCGAGCGTCAAAGAGAACAGTTTGATACGCTCCAAAAAGATTTCGCATCTATTCAAGATCAAAAGAAAGAGTTGCAAAGCCGCTTAGGTAAACATGACCTCGGTGCTTTAGCCGCAAATAAACCTGCACTAGTAAGTAGAGTTATTAACGGTGCTTCTAAAAAAACTTTCCGTTGTTTTGAATTAGAGTCAGGTGCAGAACTTACAGATAATGAAAGGAATGCTAAAAATGCAAAAGCGTTTAACAGCGAGTGTCCTTGGGTTTACGATGATCTTATCGCTAGCGGCGTGCTCGTCGAAGCCGATAGTGGAACCACCGCCCAGAGTGATAACTGAAACTGAATACATTACCCCTTCTAAGCCTATTGTGTCAGAGCCTAGTCAATTGTCTATGCGCGACATCGAGTTTATAATTGTCACACCAGAAAATGTAGACGAAGTTTTTGATAACCTGACTGATGATAAGGTAATATTCGGAGTAACAGATAAAGGCTATGAAGATATAGCTTTAAATCTTTCTGATCTCAGAGCTTATATCCAACAACAAAAAAAGATAATTGGGATATACGAATCCCAGTATGACGAGTAGGCATAGCGTCTATTCTCACTTTTTTGTTATTTTCACGAATGTTGATTATAAATACAATTGATTATACTATTTCTTTGGTGAGCTATTACGCATGGAGTTCGCCACTAGCCTCCGTTATCAAAAGGCGTCGTAAAAAGGGAATATAGACAGTCATGTCAGACAATCAAACTTGGGAAACTGATATACGCTTAATACAAAGCGACATTAAACAGATAAACAAATTTTTTAATAAAGTTGAAAAATCTATAGATCAAATGGCTGAGTTATCTAAGAACGTAGCTGTGCAAAGTGAGGTTTTAGATAATACAAAGAATAAGTTAGAAGATGTAGAGCGATTGATAGACGATTCTAACCGAACTGATGGACTTAAATTAATTGCAATGAGCGACAGACTAGAAGAATACCGTCGTTCAGCAAGAGAAGATCATCAAAGGTTAGCAGATCACCAGGCAGACAGGCGAAACGCTACACACAAAGAGATTCTAGATCGTATTGATGCCATGGAAAAATCTGTACATTCCCGCGTCAACGACCAGAACAAAAAGGTTAATGCTCTCGAGAATTGGCGCTATTACATGATGGGTATGGGCGGTGTTTTACTATTGCTAGTTGCTCGTATCAATTGGCCAGATTTGTTCGGTTAAAGTGTGTACAACGTGTTGGTTCAGTGTATAATGGTATTATTACTGAAAATGGAATC
>TARA_R110000764_G_scaffold57462_3_pt1 | contig 12634 bp, 9 predicted proteins | sample TARA_R110000764 | Tara Oceans TARA_R110000764 (sample SAMEA4398111) | marine metagenome | biome: Polar Biome; feature: [SRF] surface water layer (ENVO:00010504); material: water (ENVO:00002006), including particulate matter (ENVO:01000060) such as... | depth 5 m | reverse complement strand
CCAGCTAAAGATTTTGGAGGATTAATATCTGCTAAAAAAGCAGGGTATTTAACAAGCCAAGCAAATAGACTAGTAAAAACAATACTATTATTAGATGACCTTGAAGATGATTTAGCAGCTTGTAACAACCTTTTACAGGGCATACAGCCAAGTATAAATAACGTCAAAGAGCTTCTATCATCAGTAGATAAAAGTATCCAAGCTTGTGCAGAGGAAATAAAAGATGCTTCTAAGTTAAAACAGCTCTTAGCATCTACACAACCAGCAGAAAGTGAATCAGCACCAGGAGGAAGCGAAGGTAATAGTACTTACAGATCTCCATCAGGAGCTACTTATGTACTTCAGGTAATAGAAGATAAATCAATAGACGCCCCAGCTTTAAGGAGACGAGCAGTTGCAATAGATACAAGAGGAATAGTAGTACTAAGAGGAGAGCCTTCATTTAGTTCCGATACAAATATACTACTAGAAGAAATAAAATTTAGAATAGATAACCAACTTCCATAACACAACTATTTATAATTATGAAACTAAATCAATTACGCACTGTAATAAGAGAAGAAGTTCGAGCAGCAGTTAAGGAGGAGTTGCAAGATATGCTTAATGAAGCAGTCAGAGTAGCAAGCATTCCCCAAACTGAAGGTAAACAAGTGTATAAGCCAATTGCAAAAGAAAGCATTTATGCTCCAAGTAAGCCGATTCATGTAGAGAAACAAAGACCTTCTCATAATAACCCAGTAATGGAGATGCTAGAACAAACTAAAGCATCAATGGCTGCCGGGGATTACCAGGATGTATTTAATGGTACAACCGATATGGTATCAAAACCTAATTTTGCTTCGTCGATGGCCAATCAAATGGGTATGACACAAGGCAGAGGAGCACACCCGGGATTAGATATATCACAATTCGACTTTGTAAAAAAAGCAGGAGCAGTATATAAAGCATCAGTAGAAATAGATAAAAAGAAAAATAGCTTTGCATAATGGCATATAATAGTAGAAGAATAAACCCACTAGATTTACAACCAAGAAAAGCAGTAGGCGTAGCTTTACCGTTTTCTGGTGCAGCTGTTTTTAATTCTACTTACCAAACTAAAGATGCTATAAAGACTAATATAATTAACTACTTCTTAACTGGCCAGAAAGAACGGTACCTTAATCCAACTTTTGGAACACAAATAAGAAGCTTGTTATTTGAGAATATAAATGATGAAATGATATCTAACCTAAAAGCTACTGTGAGAGAGGGGTTATCGATATACTTTCCTTCAATACAGACAACAGAATTAAGAATAGGATCTACCCCAGATACTAACACAGTTACATTATCACTAAAGTATGCTATCAAAGACACTAATATACAAGACGAGGTAGTAATAAATTTTGAACAATAATGAGCGAAATAAGAGATATAAAATACGTAGCTAGAGAATTCTCAGACTATAGACAGGAATTAGTAGAATTTTCTAAAAATTACTTTCCAGATAGTTACAACGACTTCTCACCTACATCCCCCGGAATGATGTTTATAGAAATGGCAGCTTATGTAGGAGATGTATTGTCATTCTACCAAGACACACAGCTACAAGAGACATTCTTACAGTATGCTAAAAACCCAGCTAACTTGTATAGCATGGCGTATATGATGGGATATACTCCAAAATCAACAACAGCAGCTGAAGTAACTCTAGATATAAGCCAAAAAGTAAGTGCTATCTCAACTACTAACGCTCCTAACTGGAACGACGCACTAGTGGTAGATGAAAATGCTATAGTAAATTCAACTTCTTTTGGTAATTCAAAGTTTTTTGTACAGGATAAAGTAGATTTTTCATACTCTAGTTCACTAGACCCCACCGATGTAGTAATTAGTCAAATATCTAACGGCATTCCAAGTGAATTTCTATTAACCAAAAAAGTTAAAGCATTTTCAGGAACAGTCAAAACACTAACTCAAACCTATACTACAGCAGAAAAGTTTTCAACTATCACCATTGAAGATAGTAATATTATTGGAGTTCTAGATGTTACAGACACTACAGCAACTCCTACAAATATTTGGTATGAAGTACCTTTCTTGGGTCAAGATAGTGTTTTTGTAGCAGAAGCTAATGTAGGTGTTGATAAAGATAAAGCACCAAACACTATTCAACTTCAAGCAGCTCCTAAGAGGTTCGTTACTAGGTTAACATCACAAGGTTTTCTGCAAGTACAGTTTGGAGCTGGTACTGTTGGAGGAAGCGATACAGTATTTACTCCTAACCCTGATAATGTAGGTATGGGGACTAGTCAAGGTATTAACACGTTAGATAAGGCATATGATCCTTCAAACTTTACATACACTCAGACTTACGGACTAGCGCCATCAAATACTACAGTAACTATTAGGTACTTAGTTGGAGGTGGAGTAGAAGCTAATGTTCCCGCTAACACGCTCTCATCATTCACAGCAACTGCTAACTCAGTAGACGGTAACAATACATACGTAAACTCTCTAACGTTTAACAACCCACAACCAGCAGCCGGCGGTAAAGACGGTGACTCAGTTGAGGAGATAAGGCAAAATGCATTAAGGTCTTTTGCAGAGCAAAAAAGAACAATAACACTTCAAGATTACACAGTTAGAGCTCTTTCATTAGATTCAAAGTTTGGAACTGTAGCAAAAGTCTTCGTAACACAAGATGAACTATCTAGTACGAAATCTTCAACAGACTCCATAGTGGACAGTAATCCATTAGCTTTATCTTTATACGTACTCGCATACGACAATAATACTAAACTCATAACAGCAACAGAAACTCTTAAGCAGAATTTAAAAACGTACATGTCATACTACATGCCTATAACAGATGCATTGAATATAAAAGACGCTTTTGTAGTTAATATTGGAGTAAATTTTGATATTCTAGTTAGACCTAATTTTAATAGTAGAGATGTACTCTTAGCATGTAATAATACTTTACAGGATTATTTTGATATTAAAAAGTGGAATATTAATCAACCGATTAATATATCTAATATATTTAGTACCTTAGATAAAGTAGTAGGAGTCCAAACAGTAAGTAAGGTAGAAATAATAAATAAGACAGGAACTCAATACTCTCAGTACGGTTATGATATTAAAGGAGCTACTAAGAACAACATTGTATACCCATCATATGATACAATGGCATTTGAAATAAAATTTCCGGATAGAGATATTAAAGGAAGAACAACAACATTATAATATGTCAATATACAGAATATTTCCCGACAAAGATTCAATAATCTACTCAGAGCAAAATACCAGTAACGCTGGATTAGATGAAATAGTAGAGGTAGCAGGGTACACCGGTGTTAACGATGGAACCGGCGAAGCATCACGTACTATCTTGAAATTTAGAGATAGTGATATAGATACTGTGATTAACAGTAAAATAGGAGCAAGCGCTATAAATTCAATGAGCGCTAGTATAAAAATGTATCTTGCTGAAGCAGGTGAAGTTCCTGTTGACTATACGTTATATGCATATCCGGTATACATAGCGGGATCTGGAGATTGGGATAACGGTAACGGTAAGCAAGGTGATACCCCTGTAAATACAACAGGAGTAAGTTGGTTGTATAAAAATGCAGGTCAATTAAACGCATGGTCTACTTCTGGATTTACCCAATATACTACCGGTTCTTTTATAGCAGGAAAAGGAGGAGGAGGAAACTGGTATACAGCCTCTAATGGACAGGATATGGAATTTGCCCAAACACATTCTATATCATCAACACATGATTTAGATATTAACGTAACCCCTGCAATTAAGCAGATATACCAAAATACTCTACCAAATAAAGGCTTTATAGTTAAGTTAGAAAACCAGTTTGAGTTTTACACAACAGCTTCAATACGGATAAAGTACTTTAGTAGAGATACAAATACAATTTACCCTCCATTTCTAGAATTCGCATGGGACGATAGAACATACAATCACGGGAGCTTACCTGTACTTGCAACAGATATTGCAACTATAGATGTAAAAAACAATAAAGGGAGATACCCTGATGTAGGTAAACAGAGATTTAGACTAACAGCTAAACCTACATACCCAGCTAGAGCCTTCACTACTTCCTCTGTATATCTTACAAATTACGCACTACCATCAGCATCCTATTGGGGTTTGAGAGATGAAAACACAGAAGAAATGGTAGTCCCATTTTCAACAGACTTTACTAAAATAAGTTGTGACCCAACAGGTCCTTTTTTTGATGTCTATATGGATGGTTTACAACCTGAAAGGTATTATAGAATTCTAGTTAAGACAGAACTGGATAGTAGCACAGTTGTAATTAATAATGATAATGTATTTAAAATAGTAAGAAATGGCTAGAGAAAGGATATCCATACAAAAAACTTCTTACAACTCAAATCAATATAATAACTTAATTGAAAAAGAGTTTAATACCTTTGTTGAACCAGAACAAGTGGTAGATAAAGATACACCAGAAGAACTATTTAGACTTTACGATAAACTCTACTTTAGTATTCCAGCAGAAGGGGAGAACGATTCACACCAATACTTAATAGAGAGAAGCTCAGAGTTAATACAGCTGGAAAGTAAATCAGAAGATATACAGCCTTTATTAGATGAAATCGGTCAATTAAGACAGCAGCTATTAGATGCGAACCAACAAATATTTGAATTAGAACTAAATGACGAAAGTTAATTATAAAATACAATCTATAAATCCAACTGATTTAAGTGGATTTAGGGACCTGCCGAACGAAGACTTAATCTTAGTAACTTCTGCCGATATTGTGAGTAGTTTTATTCCCAATCAAAACGCAGTAGAAGTTTCCTACTACACGTTAGACGATGTTAGGTTATCAACTGTAGAGAACTACACTAGGTATTCTATCCTTTCTGGAGACAGAAATAACAACCAACCTGGTAATTCTGAGATTAGTATAGATGTTCTTGAAGACTACAAAGCATACGGTTTTGAAGGTGAGGAAATAAAGGTAGTTTATAACTTCTTAGATTTCTTATATACAAACACCCTATCTAAGCAACTCTTCTACATTGACACCATCTCTTCTGATAGAACAGAGGTAAGATTGGTATCTCTTAATTTAACGCCTGATGAGGTGTTAGAGACGACCAATGAACTTCAAGAAAGGATTAATAATGATACCTACAAATCTGATTTTAATATATCTTTTGGAAATAATTTATTTTATTCTATAGTTAATATAAAGTCACAGGAATATAAAGAAACCAACGCTGTAATTATTAAACTACTTCAGCCACTTCCTATACAAGTAAGTAATAAATCAACACTGAGCCTGGTAGAAAAAGTAGCCAATTCGGTAGCATACGAGGTAAATTTTACAGTAGAAGAAGAGAAAATAAGTGGACCTGTACTAAGAGGTGCTAATTTTACAGTAGAAATAGAAGAGCAGTCAACAGAACCTTCAAGTTACTACGATTATAATGAGTTATTTAGTTTCCCTGTTAATAACAGTAATAGACAACTTAATAGCCTCTTTAACGAAAAAGGAGCAGAATTAGGAATAGATTACACAAAGTACTCTAACTTTATTAACTTTTCATCAATAGAAGAGAGATTACGTAACTTTAAATATAAGTTAGATCTCTTAGAAGTACATCAAAATAACCTAGACCAGGTTGGAAGTAATTCAGCCCTAGCTGTTAATTACTCCGGTACAGGAGTTTCTGGAAGTGTGGAGTACTACACAAGTTTGGTGACCGGTATAGTAAATAATTTTGACCACTATGAAAGACATTTATTCTATAATAGCGGTTCTTCTTCTTGGCCGAAAGTAGGAAATAGTAAGCCCTACATAAACAAAACATCTACAACCGTAGAGGCAACCTCCTGGTATAGCGCAGAAACAACTAAAGCAATAGACTACGATGCTCAGAATCCAGATATTCTAATAAACACAATAGCATCGTACTTAAAAGAGGATACTACAAATGATCCTTATTTAATGTTTGTTCATATGATTGGACAACATTTTGATAATCTCTGGACTTATACTGATGCTGTGTCTAAAAAATACGATACAGATAATAGACTTAATGTAGGAGTTTCCAAAGATTTAGTAGAGCAATTACTCAAAAACTTTGGAGTCAAACTATATACAAGTAATAAATCAGTAGAAGATCTATTTAGGTACTTTACTGTAAATTCTTACGAACCTGGAGAAGAAAAACTAGATTTAAATAATCCTATCCAATCAGGTAAAGATCCCCTATCCCAAAACGATTACCAAAAAGAAATATATAAAAGAATATACCACAACCTTCCATTGCTTATGAAAAGTAAAGGTACAGAAAGAGGTTTACGAGCATTAATAAATTGCTTTGGTATTCCATCTGATGTATTAAAACTAAAGATATTTGGAGGACAGTCAGCTCAAAATACTCCTTTCTACGGAGGAGAACAAGCCTGGACCGGTTCATTAGATAAGGTGAGGGTAGATAATACAGGAAGTATTGTTGCAGGAGATACGTTATCCTTCTATACTCCTATAACTAGATTAGACGATAAATATACTCAAGATTTACATAGAATAGAGATTGGATTCTCTCCATCAGATAATGTAAATGCCTACATAGTATCCCAATCAGCTTACCTTTTTCCTAATGAAAATTTTAATATAGATCAGTATATAGGAGACCCTAGAGGGTATGAAACTAATAAGTACCTAGATTTATATAACTATGCTAAATTAGTTTTTAATAATGTCTCAGCTTACAACGTTAAGGACTTTGTAAGATTAATAAAGTTTTTTGACAACGTTATATTTAGAATGGTTAAAGATTTCACACCAGCTAGATCAGTAACTGATTCAGGGATAATTATTAAACCACACCTTTTAGAGAGGTACAAGGCTGAAGCACCGGTAATGACATGGACACAGCCCATCTTTTCCGGCTCAATATCAACAGCATTCATTACAGGCTCTAATGCCGGTGCATTTAGTTCTAATGCCGATAATACTGTAGGAACTTTATACAATATTACACAACTTACAGATCAGGGCCTCCCGAGCAGTAGATTTGATAGAGAATATAATACTAGCTATCTCCTTAGTTTAGCTAATCCATTGACAGGAAGTAGAGGAATAAGTAACCCAGGAAGTATAACCCCAGGAAGTAGATCCTTACCATTTCGTAGGTTGAGTAATTTTGATTTAAATAACCCAGGAGCTAAGGCACAGGTATCCAAAAACTTCGGCGAAGCTAAGTTTGATGGAGAATTTGCAGGAAGTAGGATGAGAATCTCTAACGGGGAACTCAACTCAGATAATCCATGGAAAAATTTAGACTACCCAATAGTTAAGTATGATGCTCAATTTTGGACTAATATTCCCGATAGTGTATGTATATTAACCACAGGAACAAGTAGCCCATTTGTAACAGGTTCTAATATAAGTATAAATATTCCAGCTTCATCAATATTCTCTGGAGCTACTAGTACAGCTTATACATTTACAGCTGATGGAGAGTTGTTAGAAAACAACATACTAACCATCCCAGAAGATGCAGAACAGTACCAAGAGTACGTAATTCAAGCATCCCACATAAATAACCCAATTGTAAACTCTCAAACAGGAGAACCATTCTGTACTGTAAGCAATATAGTTAAAGTAGTTTACTGTGGCCTAACTTCTATAGATGGGAACCCACCCGGTATAATAACACTTCAGCAACCCTATAACTTTTATGCATGGTTTTTTCCAACACAGGCTTTTAACCAGCTTGGTGAAATTACACCACCACTTAACACAGACCTTGAATTTTTTGTAAATTCAGAATCCATCGGTATATTAGACGCAAATGGAGAAACTTCAAGTCAGGATATAGTCGTAGGAAATGATCAATCTCCAACAAACTATTCATTTAATAATGCACCTGAAGATTTGACAGAGATTACCGTATCAGTAAAAGATCAATACGATTCAAGTTGTAGTTTAGAATTAACCCTGCCGTTTAGCCTTTGTGGAATAGCTGAAAGATACGATAACTTATCAGAGCAGGAGATAGCTCTAAATCTTTATAGCTTAAACATAGGAACTAGTTTTAATAACTTCTTTTTTACATACCCTTTTAATTTTATAGGTACTGTCGCAAGTACCTTGTTCTACTTTAGGATTATGATAAGAAGAAAGCCATCCAATAATCTCGAGAATATAATTACCGGCTACCAAACCCAATGGGGATATTCAGAGTGGATTCAAATCATTGCAGATCCAGGAGCTAATACAATTTCCGGTGATTCTAATATACCAAATGCATGGTCAGCAGCCGGTGACGATCCAAGCATTTTAAGTATTTACCAAGCCCAACTAGCAGCAGACGAACTATTAGGACCTTATTTTGATTTAGAATTAGGCGCAGATCCGGGAGATATTAACTATACAGGTGATTTCTACAGAAATATTCAATTTAAAGCACAAAATTCTCAAACTTGTTTTTCCATTGGTCAAGAGTACCTTCTAGCAAGGAGTGCGAAAATTAGACAAGCAGTTACCTTCACATACACTCAATTGAATTACGGCCCAAGTTCTGAAACAAGTAGAGTTGTATGTCAAATCCCTCTTTTCCCGCAACATCTGAAAACAGTATGGGTGGATGTAAGTAGTGATGCTACTACACCTACAACTCCAGGAAATGTAATTCATCAAAATATACCAATCTTTGAATATGAAAATAGTAACGAAAAAGCAGCTACAGGAACATATGCTTACAACCTTGCAGACGCTGAAGGTACTAATGGTTGGTGGTACGGTAGACAAGGTAGAAGATGGATACAATCCGCAGTAACAGGAATTGTAGAATGGGACTACACTGCTGGAGCTCTTGGCTATGCTGGTTTTGACGGATCAGCTGGGAACGCAGGTAATTGGCAGTGGAATTCTGGTAAAATAATATGTCTTGCACCAGGTGAAATTGGTGATGATGATGGCGGGGACTCGAATGCTGATGATGGGCTTGCTTTTGCAGATACGTTTGGGTAGAAGAAATTTAATAGTGGTAATTGTTTGATAAAAAGTATATAAAATAAAGTAAAAATGACAACAACAGAATTTTTAAACTTGCATTTAATAGGAGGAGGAAATGATATAAATTTCGGCAGGTGGATGAATGTACTATATAACCCAATCGGCTCAACTTCAGTAGGTAAAATTGAAGCTATAACAATTACTCAAGAGTGTTTAACTTTTAACGGATTAACAACCCTAACTGAAGTTAATATAACCGATGTGCTTAATCAATGCGAAACAATTACATTTACTTTTAATAATCAACAATACGTATTTACCATAACCAGTCGAGCTTTATATGCAGGCTCTGCTGGTGGAACTACTGGGTTCTATTACTTTGAAGGTTCAACCCCTAGTAATGTACCAGATACATTAGCAGGAGCATTAGGTAATCCAGAATATAATATTACTGTAGGATTTGAGCCGTTTTTAGGATTATTAGAATTTTCATCCTCCGATTATAACGTACTGTATAATAACGGACAAACCTCCAGGAAGAGTTCTATAATCTTAGAATCAGATAGAAGAGAAGGTTTTAGTAAGCCAAGTAATTTTGAAGCAATATTATCAACATCAGCTTCTAAAGCTTCTGTACAAGATAGCTCTTACTCCGATACCGGCCTTATAAACGGCAGGTACAACGGAAGTAAAAGTACACAAGAAAATTATGCAGGAGTTAAACCTGCTTTATCTGCTAGAGAATACAAAGGAGAAATACATCCAGGAGATGCTGATTTAGATGTCGCTTGCGGCTTATCTATTGGGGAAAGACTAATAAATAATATTCTACATACAGGTCCCAATACTCTTCCCGGATTTACATCATCTAGTCTCTTTATAAAAAATAATAGTACAGTAGCACCAGTAGACACACAATTTATATATGATCTTTATGGATCCTTCAACGAGTTAGTAGCCATAGGAGATGTAATTAAAACTGATGGCGATAATGTAGAGTTAATGAGGGTAACTAGCTTTAACAGTTATAATCAGGTATTAGGGGTACAGAGAGGGTACATGGGAACTACTGCTGTACAAATACCATCAGACACACCGTTATTTAAATTAAATAGGACTGATAACTATAGAATAGATGAATTTGATTCTAATTTAACAGCAATAAATAACTCTATAATATACGTAGTAGAGTCAAACTCTCTACTACATACAGACGACTTTGGACAAGTTTTTAAAGCTTCTACATGTCCTGATATTATAAATGCCTTTTTTGGTACAGCTGAAGGAGGATAGAAAAGATTAAATAAAGTAAAAAGTTAAAAACAGATATTTATATTATATACAACAAATAAGACATGGGATATTTAGATAATTCAATAGTAACAGTTGATGCAATATTAACTAAAAAAGGTAGAGAGCTTTTAGCTAGAGGAGACGGCTCTTTTAAAATAACACAATTCGCACTTTCAGATGATGAAATAGATTATACTCTTTATAATCCAAGCCATCCTCTAGGTTCGCAATACTACGGTCAAGCAATTGAAAACTTACCTTTACTGGAAGCTTTCCCTGATGAAACCCAAATTATGAAGTACAAGCTTACTACCCTCCCTAGAGGTACAGCTAGACTTCCTGTATTAGATGTAGGGTATACATCTATAAGACTAAAGCAAGGAGCATCTCTTGCAATTACTCCACAAACCTTAAACTACTTAGGTTCCTCTCAAACTTTCGAAACTGGAGGATATGTTGCAACAATAGCAGATGCTAGAGTTTTATCCACATTTAACGGAGTTGGAGTAAACACACCGGAAGCGGAACGTTTAAACTCCACAACAACCTTAGGTACAAATGTGTCTAAAACAGTAATAGGTACATCAATAAACATTACTGGAACTACTGTAAATACATTATTTGCAGGACAAACTACTTTACAAACAACAATTACACTAATCGGTAGAGATTCTGGAGCTAGAGTTACAGTGCCAATCACAATCGTACAAGTAAATAATTAAATAAGATATGTCATTTAAAAGATTAGACCCAGAAGATATTTCAATTAGTGCAGAGTCAATAGTACAGCCAGCATGGAGCTCACAAGCTACTACGTTAACTGATATATTTCTTAGCGCAGGACAAATAGCAAGTAATACAGGAAATTACTATTATGAAGTCTTCGATAAAGCAACAAGCGATGCTACCGCAAGAGTACAGTACTCTATAACATACGGTCATAAAACAGGACTAGGAAGTGTACCTTATGACAGTACCGTACCGGGTAAATCTCCATCATCTACAATATATGGACAATACAGAAACTTAGTATTTGGAGATGAAGAAACAGATTTTAACTTTATTACACAGCAATCTGATGATATATACGTAATATCAGTTGATAGATCTAGGTATAAAGAAAAGCTATTCCCAGGTACATTTAATTTAATTTTAGGAAGTGGGTCAGTAGGTCCAGCTTTAAGCTTAACAGACAATAGTAATGAAATATCTACTGTATCTTTTGTAGACGCAGGAAGAGTATACGATATAATAAGCGGATCTAACGGTAAAGCATGGGATTCAGCAGCTGGAGGTTCGACAAACGGCTATAACGTCGCAGGAGGAAGCTACGGTAAATTCTTACCAGATGTAGGAATAGTATTATTATCAGGAGCAGCATTAAATACCCTTCCAGCTGGAGGAGGACTCGAAATAGGAACATCAACTTCTGTAGCATCCTCTGGTGAAAAAAATATGCAAAAGCTTTTTAATGTTCTTAATGAAGCATCTACAAATGGAGCCATAAAAAGAGGTAAATCTTTTCAACTACAATCAGAAGAAACTATAAGTTCTAATTATGTATTTGTTAGAGTAAGAAATGGAGAATTTAACTATTCAACTAACCCCTCTAATATTACATCATCAGGAGAATTAAGGCACGATGTAATGATTAACACACCACAGGCATACATTACAACAGTAGGAATGTATAACGACGATAACGACTTACTGGGAGTAGCAAAATTATCACGACCATTGTTAAAAGACTTTACAAAAGAAGCTCTGGTTAGAATCAAACTTGATTATTAATGAATGAGTGCTTACAAAAAATTCAATCAACAGGATGCTTATATATCGACCTATACAGCTCATAAGTCATGGGTAGCAAGTGGAAGTCAATATAGAGAATTAGGAATAAACAACATAGTTGGATTATCCGGTTCTGGTGATTTTTATGACCTCACACCAGGAAATGTAATAGGAGGTAGTCAACTTACTACTTCTAGTACAGCTTATAATAGGAGACTAATCTACGAAAGTACACAACACCTATACTATTCCAACTTCGTTAACGGAGTTGTACCAACATCTAGTTCTTATGATAACTACCTACAATCTTCTTTTGAGGCTAGTGGATCAAGAATAATAAACGATAGACTTGCAATATTCTCTCTTCCAAAAGAGATGTATGGCACACATTTAGAACCCCTATCTATATCAATTACTCCAGATTTAAGCGGGGGATCAGACAGCTTGGGTAGTTTAGATAATTACGTATCTAATAATTACGTAACTAATCTAGGAGTAGATTCAATCGCCTCGTTAGATAATCTCTATACAGAAAACGTTG
>TARA_R110000764_G_scaffold64740_2_pt1 | contig 12648 bp, 2 predicted proteins | sample TARA_R110000764 | Tara Oceans TARA_R110000764 (sample SAMEA4398111) | marine metagenome | biome: Polar Biome; feature: [SRF] surface water layer (ENVO:00010504); material: water (ENVO:00002006), including particulate matter (ENVO:01000060) such as... | depth 5 m | reverse complement strand
TTGCATAGCCATTTGTTCTCTTGGTCCTACATTACCTTGTGGATTACCTTCTTGTTGTTGTGCTTGTTCCATAAATTGTTGCAACATCATAATCTGTTCTTGTTGATCAACTGGTAATGCTGCAAGAGTTTGTTCTTGTGCTTGTTGTCTAGATATTTCTTCTACCTTAGCAGTAAATTCAATTGGGTCTTCTCCAATAGAAACTAAATAAGGATGTGATGCTAATGGAACCCCATCAGCAAAATTCTTTTTAGATTCTTGCATGAAAGCTAATTTAGATAAGTCATTCATATTTTTCTTTAACATTAACTCTGCACTTAATGATGAAATATTATCTGCATATTGTGATCCTAATTCACCATAAAAATCATTTAGCTCAAATCTTTTAGATAGTTTAGCTGGTGTTTTTCTATCACCTGTTATATCTAATTCAGCCATTTCTTCTTTACCAAATTTTAATTTTGGTGTATCAGAAAAAATAAAAGATTGTTCTGGTAAAAACATTGGTACACCACCTTTAGAATGTCTAGGTCCATTTATATTATATAAACCAAATGTACCATCATCATTTAAATCTGTTAATACAGTTTCTCCACCTTCTGCTTCTACATTTGCATTATCTCTAGGTACACTTGATAAACTGTATCTTACATTTTCATCACGTGAATTATTAAAGTTAGTGCTTCCATAGTATGATTGAGGAGTTGTAACCAAACCATAATTAGCTTGATCACCGGTAGTATAACTTTCACCACCTTCTTTCATAGTTTTAGATTCTTGAATTTTTCCATCAATCAATTCAAATCCTTCTGGTAACTTATTTATTTTTATTTTTGCCATAATTATAACATTTCAATATCAGCTCCCGCTGCAATTAATTTAGCTAACATTTCAGAAGTAACATTAACAGTTTCACCACCTTGTTTTCTAAACCTAGGATCTAATGTATATTTTCTATTAGCAGGATTATAAGAACCTTCTCTTTGTCTCATGCCTTCTGTTTCTCCATTTCCAAATTGTGCTTTTGCCATTTCTCTTTTAATAACTCTATCTCTATTAGCTAAGTATGCAGCTTCACCACCACCAGCCATATTGCTAAGTATATTGTGTTGAACAAAATCTGGTAATGCTTTAAAGCCAGCATTATTTATACCTCCACCTTGTTTACTCATATATAAACCTGTAGTTCTGTCTCCTTCACTTCCTATTAATCCTGAATTAACATCAGTTGTTCCTCTTTTATTAAAGGCATCTGTTTTAGTTCCATATATATTATCTGCTACAAGATTAGATCTCATATCATTTTTAGCATCTATAATATTTTTATCATCATACCAATCATTTACAACATCAGCTCCTTTTACAGCTATATCACTTAGATCTCCAAATATAGTAGCAGGAATGTTGTCTTTAGCTCTATCTAAAAATCCACTAAGTCCACCTGTGTTTGCAGTAAACTCAGGACCTTGTATTTCTTTAAATAACTCATCTGCACTAGGTTGGTCTATTTGTACTGGACCAGTAGAAACCTCCATTTCTCTTTTACCTTTTGGAATTATTCTATTTGTATCTTGCACATAATTTGTTTGTCCTGCATTTTCCATAAACTCACCTAAATCATCATTGTATGGATCAAAACCATAACCAGAATCATTAGAAGGAAACTCACCTAAAAATTGAGCTTTAGGTAATTCTGATCCATATTCTTGAACAGTTATTACTTCTTCTTCTCCTGTATTATCAATAACTCTTTTTGATGTTACCATATTTTTAAGAGCATTAAAAGTTTCTAAGCCTTTACCTTTTAAATCAGTTGCTGTATTATTTAACCAAGAAGTAAAAGCATCAACAGGTTGTTCTTTCATTACTATATTGCCAGATGCATCAACTTCTTCTTGTTCTACTGCATTCCCTAATGCATCTGTTGCAGGATTCTCAATATCATATTGAGTTTTATAAGCAGCATAAGCATCTTTATTTTTTTGAGAAAAATCTAATTTAACATCATATGTTGTATCAGCTAGTTTTTGTGCAGCATTTCTTTCAGCCTTACCTGACCAATCTCTAAATGATCCATCCTTAACTCCATCACCATCTTTATCTTCTCCACTAAATAAATTACTAAGACCTTCACTTACTACATTAGCCGCTTTGCCTAAACTAAAATTATTACCAGTTTTAAATGCATTTGGATTAAAGTAGTTTGTACCACTTATAATACCTTCATCATTCTTATTTATATTATTATTAAAATTTACACCATTTATTGAATCCACTTTAGATGCATTTAAAAAAGCAGTTCTTTGTGCATTTGCTTTTTTCTGTTCATCTGTTAATGTTTCTACACCGTCTTCAGGAACCTCTACACCTTCTTGAGCTTTATGATTATATCCAGCATCTTTTAATCTAAGATGAGTAGCCATATCTTTAGCTCTTATTTTTCTTTCACCTTTATACATAAAGTGTGGTTTAAATTCACCACCTTCTTCTTTCTTCCATCCTGCTGCATTCTTTGCAAAATTAGCCATCTTAACTACACTAGGTGGGTAACTATCAGTATTACCCATAACTGTGTTAGCTGCCTCTGAAACGCTCATACCACGTGACTTTGCCCATCTAGTAAACTTACCTTTGTTTTCAGGCTTAATTTCTATACCTGATTTAGCCATATCAATTGGATCAACAGCTACAGGTCCTTGTTGTTGTTGTGCTAGTTCTTGGTTTCTTGCTAACTCTTGAGGATTTGCATTTACCTCTCTTGCAGTTGCAGGTTGTGGTTGCATTTTTTTACTTGCTTGTTCAAACAAAGAAATTATATCTTGTTCTTCCATACCACCCATCATAAGTGCTTGGCCAATAACTTGTTGATCTACTTCTTGTTGTGTTAAACTAATAACTACATCTATTATATCTTGACCTTCATTTACTGAAGTAGAAATCATTTCAGTAACTTGCTGAACCATTGGATCAACTTGTTGTTGATTTTGCATAGCTGGTTGTTGTGGAATCATCTGTCCACCTTGTTGTTTTAAACTTTTTTTGTTTAGATGCATGATGTTTATATTATATTATTAATATACAAATAATTCAGGAGATTCACTAATATTTAAGGTTTAAGAATTGCCTATGACATTAGTCATTATGTAATTAGCAGGAGACATACCCATTGCTTTTGCTTGATTATAATGTCTTCTGTTTAATCTATCATGTAAATTCTTTGCATATCCTTCTCTAGGACCTCCATCATAGTACCCATCTATAAAATTTTTAAACACACCATATTCTCCTCCTTTAGCTAGTGTAGTTACTTCAAATGGATCAGCATTATTTAATGCAAAAGTTTGTGGAAAAACATCTTCTATGTATCCATTTACTTTTGATATATATTTTTCAGCTGGCTCTTCTATTCCTAATGCTAATGCTTTATCGTAAAGAAAATCTCCACCAGGTATAAATCTATATTTTGTTGAGCTAACATCTGATGAAGAGCCTTCATATAATTCTCTTAATGCAGCTATTTCTTCCTCAGATGAACGCTCATCATCTACTCTACCAGTATTTATAAGTCTATTAGTTCCTTGATTATAAGCTAATATAGACATATTTCTTATATCTATTTCAGTTAATCCTAACTGAGGATACTGTTTTGCATAATCTTTAAATAACTCATAATTTTTAGTTAGTATATAACTTACTGCATCTACTGCTTTATTATCATCTGCTAAATCTTTTGGGCTAGTTATATCAAAATACTGTCTTGCAAATTTATCTAATGAAGCAAATTTAGTTTTACCAATACCTAATGAAATTCCAGATTCAGTTTTACCTTTATAATCATATGCCAAACCTTGTAAACCTGAATTTGCTGATCTAGCTTCTTCAATTGTTCTTGGTGCATTTAAACCTACTCCTGACTCAACACCAGTTATACCAAACGTAGCAGCCTTCAACCAATCTGAATCTACAGAAGAATTTAATATTTCAGGTATTTTTACAGAATTATATGTAGCTCTTTTTAATATATTAGATACTTCTTCTTTACGTTTTTCAGATAAATTAGCATCATACTTCATTTCTAAATTGCTTATAGCTAAATTATCATTATATATGTCATCATCATTAACTTCATATTGTGATCTTACTTCTACATCTTCATTAGGTCTTCTTATCCAAGCAGTTGATATTTCATTATATGGTTGTTGTATAACTCTACCATTTACATTATGAGTAATTATAGGCGTGCCATTTTCATCTATTTCTGAGACAAAACCACTATGCGTATTAAATGTTTTTGAATTTAATGTTTCTTTATGATGACTTGATCCTTGCCAATATATACCTACTATATCACCTACTTTATAATCAGATACTTTAGTTTGAGAATTATTTTTAACTTTTCTTGTAATATCTTTTAACTTTTCTACTGAAGTAGTTTCATTGACATTATCAAAAAGTTTACTATCATATATATTATATATACTTTTGCTATTGTCTGCATTAGTCATAGATTCAAATAAATCCCATGCATCTTTATACTTTACTCCTATAGCTTCTGTTAATACATTATTTTGTTCTAGTATACTACACATACCTGCAGCACATCTTTCTTCTTCTAATCTACTTGGAATATTATTAAATACTAATCCTTGAGTATCTTCTTCAGCATTATCTGTATTAAATGCATCTAATGCATTTTTTGTTTGATCACCAAATTTTCCATCTATACTTGATGTTTTTTTATTAATTAATGTTGGTGATAAATATCCTTCTTTTATAAGTTTAGTTTGTATGTCTTTAACTTCTTCATAATTATTTTTACCATACTTTTTATAATATCTACCTATACTAGTAGGACTTAAATTATTATCATCTACCATTGCTCTATGGGCAGTATATGTCATATTACCATAAATTCCATCTTTACCTCTTTTACCTAGGTTATATCCTTTGGATGCTAAAACACCTTGTAAATCCATTATTTCATTTTCACTAGCACTGCCCATATCTTTCCATCCTTCAGCAAAGTAATTTGATTTTTTAATAAAATCAGCAATTAATACTGGATCTATATATTCTTTAAATTCTGAACCACTAATTCCATTAAAGTAGTCCTCAATCTCAGATTGACTTAATTCTGGATTTTCAGATTGTATAAAATCTAGATAAGCTGAATTAAGCACTTTATTATTCTTATTAGAATCTACATATGTATTATCTACAGCTGTCTCTAATGGGTTATCAAATTTATAAGGGTCTACTGGATTAAACTCTAAAGGGTTTTGAATAGGGTTTTCTAAATCATATATAAATTTTTCATAGCCTGATTCATCTAAAGCATATGGTGATGTTACTTGAGTACCATCTTGAATAGCTTCTCTATTCCCAAATTGTGCCTTTGGTAATGAGCCTCCTTCTTTAAACAGTAATCCATTATCTGATAACCACTCAACCATTTTCTTCCTTTGCATATCATCTACAAAAGGCACCCCTCCTATTACTGATCCTATAAAATTATTACCAACATCTTTAAGATGTTCAGAACCTAAATTCTTAGCTCCAAACTCATGTCCAAATCCTAACATATTTGCAATCAGAGGACTAGTTTTAGAAGCAGTTAAAGCTGATGCATATGCATGTCTTTTAGCATCATCACTTGAATCTCCACCAGGATATAAATCAAAAGCTGTTTGAGCAGGCTTTCCTAAATATTTATCTACAGACTCTTCTATTATTCTTAATTTAGTTGGTGCCTTTTCATATAGTGTTTTAGGTTCTACTGTACCATCAGCACGTGTCCAATTGTTATATACAAACTCTTCTTGTTCTGGAGTTCTTTTAAATTGATTTATTCTTTCAGTAGGGGTCATTTCTTCTATAGTCTTTTCACCACCACCTTTATAAAACTCTCTACTAATTTTTAAATATTCTTCTGGTGTCTTATTACTTTGCTTAGCGTTAGGTCCAAACAATGTTGGATACACATCTTCTAATTTTTTACCATCTCTTATTACGTCACCAAAGTACTTTCTTGTTCCACCTCTACCTATAAAATTAGACAAGTTAATAATATCCTCATATGAATAATCCCAATCATCACCCAATTGATCTTTATATTCAAGTGTTAAATCATAAGCATCTTTAATTAATGGAGTAGTTATAGTATCTCCTTTTTTGCTTACAAACCCTTCATTTAAACGCATATTAAATATTCTTTCCTGTGCATCTTTGTCTGCTATAAATTCATCTCTTGTACCATCATAAAGATTATATTTATCTAGTTCAGAAAATCTTTGTCCATATAATCCTGACGCAGTAGATTCTTTATTCTTCATTAACTTACCACTCAAACTTTCAGCTTGTGCAATAGCTTTCTTTACACCTTCTATATCAACATCTATATCTTTCCAACTTCCACCTTCTTGATAAACTCCACCACCAAGTTTTTTATAAAAAGCATCTAAGTTTTTCATAATTGATTCAGAGTTACCTATCATAGTATTATATCCTAAACCACTTGTACCTTCTCTCATAGATTTTACTAAAGCTGGTGGCAAAACATATTCCCCTTTTATAGGAAGGTTACCCTTACCCCCACTCAGATTTCTAGCAGCTGATGTACCTTGTGTACTAACATCAAAAAATTTTGCATATTCAGGATCTAAATATGCTGACATAACTCTTTTAGGATCGTTGGGATTTAATATACCACCCTTTAAAGTATTCTTTGCATTATTTAAATAAAAAGGTTGAATTTCATCACTAAACCAATTACCATCCTCATAGTTTGTAAATGTTTTGTTATTTACATTTGCATCTTCAATTCTATTTAATCTTATAGCATCTGCTTTCTTCATAAGTTTTTTAGAACCATCTGAAGTAAACACTTCTACCATATCATCTGCAGTTGCTTTAATTATATCATCTGTAGACTTTGCTGAACTAGTTAATGCTTTTTTAATTAGAGGTGCAGTTTTTGTTGCAATTTTTTTAACTCCAGCTTTTAATAATCCTGCTCCAACATAAGAGCTTGGATCAGTAAGCACATTCAAAGCAAATGCACCCCATGCATTTTCTACAAGTGGATTACCATCTTTATCTAATGTTCCTGCCAGATTCTTAATTTCTGTATCATTCATATTTTTAAAGCTGAAGTCACCTTTAAAACCTGGCATAGCATCAGAAAAATTAAATTCACCATCTCCTCTTTCTCCAAAGTATTCCCCCGCTTCACCAACTAAGGCACCCGGTATACTTAATATATCAAGAGCATGTGATATTGTAGGTAATTGTGAATTATCATATAATGCATCTGTCCATTTATAATCATCATCTGTTGCAAGTTTATATATAGAAGAAGCCCCACCATATTGTTTATACATATCAGGGTTTGTTAAATCAAACATACCATTGTTACCTTGTAGATTTTTATAATAATTACCTGGAATTTGATTATTAATATTAGTTTTACCCATCAGACCATCATCAATATAATTTAACTGTATATTATCTAAACCTTCTCTTTGTAAAAATTGTGCTAGATTATCAGTACTATAAAAATCTTTTCCATGCATTGACTTAATCAAAGTCTCTTTATCTGAAACTAACTTTTGATAAGTTGGGTTAGCAACTATTTCATCATAATTATTATAAAAATTTTCAAAACTTTTTAATCTAGCAGGTTTTGATGAAGCACTGTTATTGTTAAATACTTCAGAAAAACTTCCATCGTTAGGAAATTCTTTAATTTCTTTTTTTAAGTAATCTATATTTTTTTTAAGCATTTTTTTACTAACACCTATATTACCAAGATTACTCCAATCAAAACCTAATCCCTCTAGAGATAAAGAATTTGGACTATTCCTCATTGCTAAATTATGTACATTATCACCATAATAATCACCAACTAACCTATCTCCACTAAATAGTCCTGTCATATTATCCCTATGATCTGTCTTATCTACATAATGTATGTTTTTAGTTCCAGATCTTAAAGGGTCAGGTCCTGGATTATCTACACCTCTATATACTGATTGATAACCATCAGGATAAGCTTTTTGAAAGTTTCCACTTTTCATTTGTACAAATTGTTCAGGTGTTCCTTTGAATACACTTCCATCTGCATTCTTCATCCAAGTCTTATTTGCTTTTGTTGTCTCTTCTATAAGATTATATTCTTGCATTAATATCTTATTCTCTGGAATAGATTTATTAAAAGCACCCCAATCTATTTCACTATCAAACTTTTTAAAAGATCTAAATATATCATCCATATACTTAGGAGCTTGTTTTATACCTTCTTTAACAAGTTTAACAAGTCCACCTAATTGTTTTTCTGGTACTTTTTTTTGTTTAACATATCTAGAACTTCCAGGACTTTCTGGTACATAATTTACCCTATCATATATATTAAATGGTTTACCTAGACCCATAGATAAATCACCTACATTATCACCTATAAACTTAGCCAAAGGATTATTGCTATTTGACATTTGAGAAAGAGGGTTTAAATCCCATTTATCATAAGCAGATAAATAAATACTACCATCATCATTTCTACCTATACCTTTTGTATATGTACCAACAACCATATCTTCTTCTTGTTGTCCACTATATTTATTTTCAAGTTCTTTCCAATCAAAATCACTTCCATTATAACTTAAACTCTCAGGAAACGCATTATCTCCATATACTTCTTTTCTTTGTTGAGGTGGTATTGAATAATAAACATCTTCTGGTGTATCACCAACTGAAGGTCTATAATCACTTATATTAAATTTATTATTTGGATTAGCAGCATTTTGTTCTTGTTGTAAATACAATCTGAATGCGTTTTGTTCTAATGTTGTTGTGTCAGTCCTATCAGAATCTGCATCTTCATTTATCATTCTTCTATCATTTTCAACTACTCCTGCGTTTGTGCCAGCATTATATATATCTGTAAAAGCATTTTTTATAGCATATAAATAACCTTTACCACCTGGATCATCTCCAAATTTGTCAATTCCTTTTACATCTCTTTGAAATTTATTATAACCTATTCCTGTTCTATAATTATTTGCAAGATTTGTTTTAAATTGATTTAACTTTTTCTTAATTCCAAATTGAGCTTGTGGTATTTCCATAACCATATCTCCAGGAAATTGGTATGCATTCTCAGGCAACATCATTTGTGAGTTACCTAAATTATCTGTACCCATAATAGGAAAATCAACATCTTTCATGCTTATAGATCCTGACGGAATAAAATTAACCGGATTGGTTTTATCTGGACTATCATTTCTATATCCATCTACAGATATAAACTGTGTTATATTTTGTAGATATTCATTTGGTCCACTTGGAAGTCCTATACTTTTTTTCTTTGCCATGTCTTATCTCATTGATAGTTGTAATTTAGTGTTGTTTAATCTTAACAACATTTTTCTATTTCCAGATACATTTCTTCTTAAAATAACTTGATTAGAGTAATGTCTAAACTTCTTACGTTGTGTAGGAGATTTATCATAATTTAAATTTACTGTATTCAATGGTCTAATATAACCATTACAATCAGTATTAAATATTGACTGTTCAGTAACTATCCCTGATGAAGCAGGAAATTCTCCTCTGTTATTTGTAATATCCCAAAACTGATTAAATCTAAATTTATGTTCTACTTTAGAAACTAATATGTCTATGTTGTTTATACCAACAATTGGATAATTTAAATTACCCCAAGGATCATTAAATGGTTGTGGTGTTAATACTAATAAACCAGATACCTGATCATTGTTATAGACAATAGCAGAATCAAAATTATAATTTATATCTTCCCATTTATCACCACCACACATGTTGTATTGTGGGTCTCCTTTATATACATATGTTTCTAATTGATACTCAAAACTTCTTACAGTATTTACTGATTGTCCAGTATTTGATATTAAATCTATCTCCCACGGATAATCTTTACTGTAGTAATTTACAAAACTATCACACCTTACATTGTGTCTCCAGAATCCTCCTATATCATAATTTGCTGGTATAGAATTATAAAAGTAATAATTACATTGTCTATCACTTACAAAATTAGGACTACCCACTTGATAAATTAATGGAGCTGTATCAGGACACGTTCCTAATATAGTTGTAACGGCTCCTGGTATTGTAGCAGTAGGACACTCACATGTAACTTTTCTACATATTGGAGGTGTTATATCATCACATGTTCCACTTGATGCAGTATAAGTAGATGTAATAGGTTCTAAAAATACTTTAGTATATCCTGCTGGACAATCACATTGAAAGTTTGTACCACACACTGAACCTGCTACTGCATCTGCTACAGCATCCCAAGTTGTTGAGGGTTGACTTGCATCAATACCAAATTGATATGGATCTACATTTGTTGGTCCTGATGTGCAAGTAATATTATTCATTACTAGTTGATTTCCTATAGCAGTATTACCTCCACAAAACATTGCATATACAAATTGATCAGCAGGGCCTGAAGAATTTGGACTAACTCCAGTTGCTTGAAATGGACAACCTATAGTTCCTGGATTAGAACCTGTATCAGTTACTAAAATAATTATTTGTCTGAAGTTAGGATCAGAAGATCTATCACCCAATTCAGAGGTAGCTTTAAGATTTATTCTTGTTTGTCCAGAATTCATTCCTAATAGTACATTAGTACCACCTCCATTCCAATTGGCATTATACCAAGCATTTACTGAAGCAGATGTTACTGTATTACTCATACTCCATGTACCACCTGCAGGATTAGGAATATCATAATTTGTTATACCAGAATAAGAACCAAGCGCTGCATCCCATGCAGTAAATCCAATTTGCATTTGATCATTAGACATAAAGTTTTGAATTCCTGCATTATCTAAAAATGATATTAACCAAGATAATTGAGCTGCCCTTATTCCATTAAAATTAGTACTACCTGATACATCCATAGCAACTACTAGATCAACTTTACAAGTTACTGGGCCCCCTGATACAACTGATGCAATATCATCTACTAATATTGTAGCATCAACAGTTTGATTAACTCCTATTTCACATAAACCAGTAGTAGCATCAAAATTATATCCTGGAGGACATTGAGGTATTGTTCCTGTTATTGTCTTAGTAGTAAAGAAATGATTTATACTTGGTAAAGCTAATTCAGGATGCCAATCATGAAAAGAAATCCATGCTTTTGATTTTGGATCATATGATATAGTCCATGAACAATCATCAAAATAAAGCGGATCTCCTATGTCTACATTAATATCAGCTCTATTACCTGTTAATTTATTTCTTATTTCAATTAATATTGGTTTAGCCGCTGAATCTGTAAATACTGCTTTAGATATAAAACTTGATTTTAATTGATAATCCTTTTTCATAAAGTAAACTATATCATCTACTGAATCATACATTACTTGACAACCTACTCCACTTACTGGATTATCACTCCACACTGTGTTTTCTGAATCTGGAAATTGTTTTATAAATTTAGAAGGTAAGTATTTAGCAAACCACCATTTCATACCTTGATTAGATATAGGATCTAAACCTTTACCACCGTATTGAAATATTTTACCTTGTTGTTGAGATATAAAAAATAAACCTGCTGGTGTATTAATTACCCCTCTTAAACTTTCTACAGATCCGTACTCATTTGATATATCTGCATTAGCTACATTTTGGAAAGGTTGACTAAACAATCCTCCATCACCTATAGTTAACTTAGTATCTAATTGAGTTTTAAGTGTATCTAAACCTTGGAACATTTGTGGAGATAAATATGGGAAGAATATTAATGCTCCACTTTTATTTATAGGTTTAATAACACTTACTGCATTTTTAAAATCTTTATAATTATTTGGTAAAAATACCCTCCAGAAATCTTTTTTAGATTCTTCTTGTGCTTGTAAAGAATATATTAATCTTTTTGGATAACTAACAAAACAAGTTGCTGATACTTGAGGATTATAATCTCTTGGTTGCATTAAACCAAATGAACTTAATTGTGTAGGAAATTTAATTGGACTTAATGAATCATCATATTTATAAAAGTTATCTGATTTAATTCCATCAGCATGAAATAATGTAGCTACATCATTGTATTCATATATATCATAAAATCTTTTATTTGGTGAATCCTCCCAATCTCTATATGCTAAATTTATTTCTGACTCTACAAAAAATTCATTAATACCATTTACATGAGTATACATATATGCATACTTCATATTGTATCCTGGATTAATATCAGATCCTGTATCACCAAATAAACTACCAATTATAGTATTTGATTGACAAGTGCCTATACCTCTATCTAAATAATATAAGTCAGTAGGCATTGCATCAGCCCAACTACCTGGAGCAATTCCTAATGTAACTATTTCACTTGCTATTCCAGTAATATCAAATCTAGTAGAGTCTAACCAAAATCTTGGGTAAGGAACATTAACATATAAACTATAATCATAAGCAAACTCATCTGGTTGACCTTTCAAAAAGTTTGTAAATATTGGCATTATACATTTTTCACTATATCTATTAACAAAAACATCACCTGCAAAAATTGCATTACTGCTATATTTAAGTTCATTAGGTGCTTCAGGATCTAAAAGCTCAACACAACCCCTCATTTGTATTTGTTTAATA
>TARA_R110000764_G_scaffold235326_1_pt1 | contig 12652 bp, 10 predicted proteins | sample TARA_R110000764 | Tara Oceans TARA_R110000764 (sample SAMEA4398111) | marine metagenome | biome: Polar Biome; feature: [SRF] surface water layer (ENVO:00010504); material: water (ENVO:00002006), including particulate matter (ENVO:01000060) such as... | depth 5 m | reverse complement strand
CTCACTTTAATCCGCCAGAGGTGGCTCACTTTGACCGCCCTATCCAGATAGAAAGGCATCTGAGAAGATGGCAAAAATGTATGATATTCTAGTACAAGAAAATCCCGGTATTTACGATGATGGCGGACATAACTTAAACATTTTCCTGTCTCGTTTGCTCTTTTGCTTTTTCGCAGAAGACACTGTCATTTTTCCTATAGAGGGAATGTTTACAGATACATTAGAGCAACATACTCAAAAAGACGGAAGCGATACACATACATTTTTAGATAGGCTTTTTAAAGTTCTTAATACAAAAGATAACAGTAAAGAATCAGCTCATTTTACAGCCTTCCCGTATGTAAATGGTGGTTTGTTTAGAGATACTATTGTATCACCAAAATTTACCAAAGATGCGCGAAAAATAATTATTGAGTGTGGCGATTTAGATTGGAGCGAAATTAATCCAGATATTTTTGGCTCTATGATACAAGCAGTGGTAAACCCTGCTTATCGTAGTGGCTTAGGTATGCATTACACTTCTGTACCAAATATTATGAAGGTAATTGAACCTTTGTTTTTAAATGAATTAAACGAAGAATTTGAAAAGCATTTTAATGATGTAAAAAAACTAAATAAACTTATTAATAGAATTGCAAAAATTAAAGTGTTTGATCCTGCTTGTGGTAGTGGTAATTTTTTAATTATTGCTTATAAACAATTAAGGCGATTAGAAATAAAGATTTTAGCAAGAATCTATGAAGTTAATCATCAACTGAATTTAGGTTTTCCAGATGTGTATACAAAGATTAAACTCTCTCAATTTTATGGTATAGAATTAGACGATTTTGCACACGAAATGGCAATTTTATCTTTATGGTTGGCAGAACACCAAATGAACAAAGAGTTTGTCAGCGAGTTACAAGATTATGGTAAAGCAGAAGATATTTTACCGCTAAAAGAAGCTGGTAATATAACACAAGGGAATGCTACACGTTTAAACTGGGAAGATACTTGTCCTAAAAATGAAAATGATGAAATTTATATTTTAGGGAATCCACCTTACTTAGGGTCAAGTATGCAAGATGCTGAACAAAAAAATGATATGGCATTTGTATTTAAAGGTGGTTCTAACTTCAAAAAACAAGATTATATTTCTTGTTGGTTTTATAAAGCAGCTCTATTTTTAGATTCTAATCATAAATATGCTTTTGTTTCTACTAATTCGGTTAATCAAGGAACACAAGTCGAAATGATTTGGCCATTAATTTTTAATAAAGGATTAGAAATATTTTTTGCTCATAAAGATTTTAAATGGACTAATAACGCAAAAGGCAATGCTGGTGTTATTTGCTCTATCATAGGAATAAGAAAGAACTCAAATAAACCTAAATATCTTTTCTCTAACGGAATAAAGACAATAGCTCAAAATATTAACGCTTATTTAGTTGATAGCATAAATATAATTGTTTATAAGAGTACAAAACCTATTTCGCAACTTCCAAAAATGACATCAGGAAATAAACCTTTAGATGGTGGGAATTTAATATTAGATGATAAAGAGAAAGAGGAAATGTTAATTGAAGCACCAAACTCTGAACCTTTTATTAGAAAATTTATTGGGTCAAGTGAGTTTATAAGAGGTAATCAACGATGGTGTTTGTGGATTAATGAAGAGGATGTAGATAAGGCTTTAGAAATTAATCAAATTAAGAATAGAGTTGAAAAAGTAAGAACGGTTAGGTTAGCAGGTGGTAACAATGCTAGGAATAAGGCAAATTCTCCTCACAGATTTGAGTTTGCAAATGAGCCAAATGTATCACAATTATTAATTCCAAGAGTTTCTTCAATTAGACGTGAATATATTCCAATTGGATTTATGGATTTAGATACGGTAATAGCAGATTCTGCTCAAGTAATATTTGATGCAGAACCATACGTTTTTGGTGTAATAAATTCGAAAATGCATATGGCTTGGGTTAAGGTTACAGCGGGTAGATTGAAATCTGATTACAGATATTCTTCCTTTTTTTCTTATCATACTTTTCCTTTTCCTAATATATCTTTAAAACAAAAAGAACAAATCAATTTACACGTTTTTGAAGTATTAGAAGAGCGTGAAAAACATTCAGGTAAAACATTAGCACAATTATACGACCCTGATAAAATGCCTAAAGGTTTAAAAGAAGCGCATCATCAATTAGATTTAGCAATAGAACGTTGTTATCGTTTAAAACCATTTGAGAGTGATACAGAGCGTTTAGAATATCTTTTTAAAGAATATGAAAAGATGATACATAAAAACACCTTGTTAGAATAACCAAAAAGAACACGTAAAAAGAAAGCCTAATTTATGCCAGATATAGTACACGTAAAATACCAACAAACAGGTAAAAGTAAAAGTACCAACGAATATGGTATGAGAGAAATGCAACAAAAAGCATTTGAGGCTCGTACTGCTCAATATTTATTAATTAAAGCACCGCCAGCTTCTGGTAAATCTCGTGCATTAATGTTTATTGGTTTAGATAAATTAATAAATCAAGATATTAAAAAGGTTATTGTAGCAGTTCCTGAAAGGTCTATTGGTAGTTCGTTTGCTAAAACAGAATTAAAGAAGTTTGGTTTTTTTACAGATTGGGAACCTAATCCAAGATATAATTTATGTACGCCTGGTGTAGAAAAAAGTAAGGTAACTGCATTTCTAAATTTTTTAGGGAGTGATGAAAAAATACTAATCTGTACACACGCTACTTTACGTTTTGCTTTTGATGCAATAGATGAAAAACAACTGAATGATTGTTTATTGGCAATAGATGAATTTCATCACGTATCTGTAGATGGTGATAATAAGTTAGGGTTAGTATTAAGTAGTGTAATGGAAAAATCCAATGCGCACGTAGTAGCAATGACAGGTTCTTTCTTTAGAGGAGATTCTGTACCAATTTTATTACCGGAAGATGAAGCAAAGTTTACTAAAGTAAAGTACGATTACTACCAACAATTAAACGGTTATGAGTATTTAAAATCATTAGGTATTGGGTATCACTTTTATCAAGGAAAATATACATCTGCTATACATGAGATATTAGATGAAAGTAAGAAAACAATAATTCACATTCCAAGTGTAAATTCAGGTGAGTCTGAAAAAGATAAATACGAAGAAGTGAATAGAATAGTTGATGGCTTAGGAGTTTTAGATTATCAAGACCCAGACACGGGTGTTCTATATGTAATTAGTAAAGCTACGGGCAAAACTCTTAAGATAGCAGATTTAGTTCACGACAACCCAAAAGACAGGGATAAAATACAAGAATATTTACGCAATGTAAAAAGTGTAGATGATATAGATATTATCATTGCATTAGGTATGGCAAAAGAAGGTTTTGATTGGCCCTATTGTGAGCATGCTTTAACGGTTGGCTACAGGGGTTCTTTAACCGAGATTATTCAAATTATTGGTAGAGCAACTAGGGATAGTGAAAACAAGTCACATTCTCAATTCACCAATTTAATAGCACAACCAGATGCAGAAGATGATTTAGTAAAACTGTCTGTAAACAACATGCTTAAGGCAATTACCGCCTCTTTATTAATGGAGCAAGTGTTGGCTCCTAACTTTAAATTTAAGCCAAAGTTTCCAGAAGAAGGTGAAGAAGATGATTCTGAAGACGATGAAAACACGCTTAAAATAAATGGTTTTAAAATGCCGAGTTCGCAAAGAGCAAAAGACATTATTGAAAGTGATATTAATGACTTGAAAGCAAAGGTGATGCAAGATCAGCAGATGCTAAAAGCAATGCCTGGCAATGTAGACCCTGAGGTTATCAATAAAGTATTGATACCTAAAATCATTAAAGAGACATACCCTGACTTAACAGATGAGGAGGTTGAGTCTGTTCGTCAACACTTAGTAGTAGATTCCGTTATTAAAAACGCTACTATAGAGGAGGTTGGAGACAAGCGTTTTATACGTATGGCAGATAGTTTTGTGAATATTGATGATATTAATATCGATTTAATTGATACCATTAATCCATTTCAAAAAGCATTTGAAATATTATCAAAATCAGTAACTGCATCAGTATTCAAAGCCATTCAAGAAACTATTGATGCTACAAGAATAACAATGACCGATGAAGAAGCAATTATACTGTGGCCTAAAATTAAAAACTGGATACAAAAAACAGGAGAACAACCAAGTATTCAATCTTTCGACCCACAAGAAAGACGTTTAGCAGAGGCTATCATATTTTTAAGAGAGCAAAAGCGTAAAGCCAAAGCAAATGAGTAAAAAGAAATTAAGCCTTGACGATATTTTTAACGATGATGAGTTTGGAATTTTAGATTCTAAGCCCAAAAACTCTAATGTAAAATCTGAAGATGAACGCTTAATTGAATCGTTCGAGGAAATCAATTCCTTTTTCGAAAAAAACAGTCGTGAACCAGAAGCAACCAATGTCACCGAATTTAAACTTCTATCAAGATTAAAGGCATTAAGGAAAGATGCTAAGAAAGTTGAGATATTGAAACCCTATGACACACATAATCTTTTAAACACAAAAGAAGAAGTAAAGTCAGTAGCAGATATTTTAAACGATGATGATTTGGGTATTTTAGATACCGAGGAAACTTCTTCAATATTTGAGTTAAAGAATGTACCAAGTTCAACGGAAAGAGCGGAAAGGGATTTTACAGCAAAAAGGAAGGCCATAAATGACCGAGATTTTGCACCCTATGAGGTACAATTTAAAAAAGTCCATAAAGAATTAAAGGAAGGTAAGCGTAAATTGAAAGAATTTAAAGATGTTGAACAGAATTTATCTAAAGGCAATTACTATGTATTAGATGGCATATTACTGTACTTAGAAGACGACGGCTTAGAAAAGAGGAAATTAGGGCACAGTGAAAGAAAAGACGGTAGAACAGTTATAATTTTTGAAAATGGAACCAAGAGCAATATGTATTATAGGTCATTATCAAAATCTCTTTACAATAATGGTAGTATAGTTACAGATACCGATGAATATGCTGAAAATGAACTTTTTAAAAATGCAAACATTATTGGTGAAGAAGATTTAGAATCTGGTTGGATTTATATCTTAAAATCTAAATCTACCAATCCAGAAATTACTTCTCTAAAAAATCTATACAAAATTGGGTTTTCTACCGTTCCTGTTGAAGAGCGAATAAAAAATGCACCTAAAGAACCTACATATCTAATGGCAGATGTAGCTATAGTGGATGGTTATAAGTGCTACAACTTGAATACCCAAAAGTTTGAACATTTGCTTCACCGTTTCTTTGCCCAAGTGTGTCTCAATATTGATGTATTCGATGATAAAGGACGTAGAATTACCCCTAGAGAATGGTTTGTTGTTCCATTGCCAATAATTCAGAAAGCTATTCAATATGTAATCTCTGGTGATATTGTTAATTGGGAATATGATAGTCAATTAGAATCTTTCAAAGAAAAGGGATAATGGATTTTCATGTTACTATACAAGAAGGCGGCTCTATGGAGTTTGAAAGAACAGGAATATATCCAAGATATATATTATTCTATTCTAGTGAGCTAAAACGTAATTGGCGCTTTAAACTGTTCGGTCAAGAACAATCGGGTATATTAAAACTCAAGAAAGAACCTGCTTTTAGGTATAAATTATCAGCTAATACGATGTGTAAAATTCAAGCAATTGGAGAAAATGAATGGCACAATATAGACTATATAATGACTGAAATGAGAGATTAGTTTTTAACAATAATATTTATGGGAAACCCTTTTAGTAATTAATAATTTATAATAAATGATAGAGTCTATCAAATATGCCACCATATCAAATATTTACGTGAAAGACCTTTTTTTCTATCAAGAAAGCAAAGTTAAAGAACTTATCTCTTTTTGTAATTTGAATGGTATTTCACTTTTACCAGGTGCTGACAGGAAGAGCATATATAAACTAGTTGAAGAATCTTTTATCAAAGTTCAATTAACAGAAAACTTAATTTGCCGGCCCGTTGACAGGTTGTTTGATGAATCTACTTTATACAAATTTGAAGATGGAGACCATGATGAAGTAATGTTCGTGGTTGAAGAAGAGGTAATTAAAGGTGTAGTACATATCGTAGATTATAACAACGATTTTTTAAACATAGAGTTTTATAGAGCTAGTTATAATTTTGAACGGATGTTAAGGGATTATCTCGTATCTATTGGAGAAAGTAATCAATCGCTTTTACAATGGATGTACGAGAAGAAAGATAAATCTGAACACTGGAATAAAAGATATAGCCAATGCGTTCCTGAAAGTATTGATAAACTAGAAGAATTAGAACAAAAAAGAAAGGATTTAAAACCTTTTCAAACTTTCTATCTAAATGACATATTACCATTTACAGCTTCTAAAAAGTTAGTTTCGAAAAAATTTAAGCAAAATATTGAAGCTATAAAACAAATAAGAAACTGGGTAGCTCATAGTAAAGATTTAGCGTATAAAACTAAAGAAATAGGAAAGCCTCTTTATAAAATAAACGAATTAAAAACATTTGTTTCAAACGCTAATAAGTTTTTTGAATGTTACGAAGAATTAGAATTTAAGAAAAACCAATAAAATAATCTTAGACCTATAATCTAAACTGGATTAGTAAATAAAATATCCTTTTACGTTAAATAAATGAATCTAAATTAAAAAAATAGAACATAAACTTTCAAGGGTCTTGTGCTTACACTATCAAGCTTAAAAAGAATGCCGAAAATGTTATTATGGCAAAAAATTTTAAAGATGGTCAACTTACAACTTTTAAGGCTCCAGTTACATCAACAAAAACCCTTAAAATTTACATAATAAAACAAAAGAGCGAAGTTGTTTACGTTGGCTATGCAAGTCAATCTATCGGATTGCGTTTAGGTCAAGATATAAGGACTAATGGCTAGAACGGTTTACACGGATACATATCGAAGAAATAGATGAATTAGAATTACTGGTATTTGAATTTGATTATAAATTAAAAGGTAAAAAGTGTAAAGAAATTGAACCTTGAAAAGTATTACTAATCAAGGCAACAAATAAAGGATGTAACTTAAATAAAAATAGATATTAAAACCTACCATGAGCAATTTTTTAACTGGCGACGAATTAGAAAGAAAACTAACCGATATTATATGGAATGCTAAAAAACATATAGTTTTAGTATCACCATTCATCAAGTTAGATGAACATATGAAGGCTGTGCTGCAAAAAATAAAGAGCACACATGAAATTAGTGTTTTTGTTGTGTTTGGAAAAAATGAAGAATATAAACACAAAAGTTTTAACGAAGAGGATTTTAACTTTTTTAAGGACTTTAAAAATATAACAATTCTATACAACAAAAACCTTCATGCGAAACACTATTGCAATGAAAGCGAGGGTCTTATTACATCGCTTAACCTTTACGGTTACTCTATGGTAAATAATGTAGAGTATGGTGTATATTTCTCTAAAAACCTATTAAATCCACTCGACAAACTATTTGAAGAAACAGATGCATTTACCTATAAGTTGGTACATGAACAAAGTGAGGTTGTATTTCTTAAAAAACCGCAGTTTAAGTCTAAACTTATGGGATTAAAAAAAGTGTACCAGCAATCTGCTGTGTTATTTGATGAGTCTGAGAAAATATTTAATGGTTACGACTATGAATCAAAAAAGTTGGTAGAATTTGATTTAGAAGTTGAAACCGTAATAGAGAAAAAATATAGTACTAAACCAGAAAGGGAAAGAATTAAAAAAGAAGCGAAAGTTAATAAAGAACAAACCAATTCATACAAAGCGAAGGAAAAAGGTTTTTGCATAAGAACTAGTGCAGAAATCGATTTTAATCCTGCACGTCCATTTTGTTACAACGCATATAGATCTTGGGCTCAATTTGAAAATTACAATTATCCAGAAAATTATTGCCATAAGACAGGAAAACCTTCTAATGGTAGAACTTCTATGGCTAATCCTGTATTAGAGTAATTATTAAGTTGTAAAAACTTTTAATCCAGTTTTTAGATTAAATTTAAAAAATATTGCATAAAATAAAAATATTAAAATATGGGCCAGAAGGTCGGAATGTTACGTTTTACTCAGTTTTACTTTCTAAGATCTACGTTAGTTTGGAAGGACAATACCATTTTCCAAATATCTGCCGATAAAAGCAGTAAAGGAGATGGTTGCCAACGGTGTCAATACCTTTGGTGTCCTGAAGTTGTGTTTGCTGTTTAATTGTCCAAGCATTTTAATAATGTTTAAGATGGTTCTTACAAAGTTAACAATTTCTATACCTGAAAAGAGTAGCGTTGCAATAGCTCGTAAGAGTGAAAGCTTCGAAAGGCATGTACATTTCAAACCCGCTACTATTAGTATCTGGCCCTATTTTTTAAAATTATGGAAATAGAAGATTGGTTTAAATTAAAACGTTATCCACACATTGGTGAACCTTTAACCATGAAAGATTATCAATGGATTAAAGAATATGTTGAAAATGAAAAAAGTATTAAAGAACATAGTTTTTTACCTTTAATTCATAAATGCCTAGTAAAACGAAAATATAGGGCAGATACTTTCAATCTTAAACGGAACAAAAAGGGTGAACGAATCCGTTTTATAGTTAAACCCAAAGTCAGACATATTTATTATGCATCACACTTAGACTCAATTATCTTTTCCTACTACAATTATCTAATCAATCAGGAATATGAAAAATTGATAAAAAAGAAAAATTTTAACGATTCGGTAGTAGCCTATCGTAAAATTCCAATTGCTGCAGACCTGGACAAAAATAAATGCAATATAGATTTTCCGAAGAGCACTTTTGAATTTATAAGAAAAAATAATGATAAAAAACTAACAGCCATAGTTGCAGACGTTACTGCCTTTTTTGACAATCTGAATCATAAGGTTTTAAAAAAACAATGGAGTAAAGTTTTAAACACAAATTCTCTTCCTGAAAACCATTATAATGTTTACAAAGCCTTAACTAACTTACGTTATGTTGAAGGTGATCAATTATACAATAGCTATAAAGGAACCATGTTGGTTGAAAAGGGTGTGCCAAACTCATCGAAAGCCAAAAAAGTTAAAAGAATTAAGATTAAATCTAACAGCTATTTTAAAGAAAAAAATGCCGTAGCATATTGTACTAAAAAAGAATTTCTTGACAACAATTTAAACTTAATTATTACTGCCAATAATGAAATTGGTATACCTCAAGGTAGCCCAATTAGCGCTACACTAGCCAATGTTTATATGTTAGACTTTGATCAAGAAGTATATGATAAAATTCAGGAAATAGGTGGTTACTATCAAAGATATAGTGATGATTTAATTATTGTATGTGAGCAAAAGTATGAGGATGAAATACTGAAGTTTATTAGAGATAAGGTTAAAAATTTGGCAAGATTAGAAATACATCCATCAAAGACTGCCGTTTACAGATTCGAAAATATTGAAGGGGTTTTCAAAGGATTTGAAATTAATGAAAAAACAAAAAAACACAACTACAGCAAAACTTTAGAATACTTAGGGTTTTCATACGATGGTCAAAGAGTACTTATCAAAGACTCTGGTTTTTCTAAATTTTACAGATCTATGAAACGGTCTTTTAAAAAGTCTACTTCATTAGCTCTGTATTCAAAGAATCCAGATAAAAGCTTGTTCAAATCAAGGTTATATAAACGGTTTACGCATCTCGGAGCAAAACGCAAATTAATTTATCGCCCGTCTAAAACTGACTCAACTAAATATGAACCTTCTAAAAAATACTATTGGGGCAATTACCTAAGTTATATTTATAAAGCCAATGATAGTATGAAATCTTTAAATGATGATAGGGATGTTATTAAAAAGCAGAGTAATAGATTTTGGAAGCAATTTAATGATTTGATGAGTTATCATGAAAAACGAATAGCACAAAGTAAAAGGAATAAAATATAGAAACCTTAGGTCTTTTCTAAAAGGAAAATGATTTATAGAGTATAACAAGTATAATTTATATGAATAGCATTGATTTTTTCAATAAATCGGAATTTGAATTACTAAAGAAAACTTCTGGACAGAACTGTGACAGAATGATAAAAGAATTAGACGATGCTTATGCAGATCTAAAAAAAGCTTATAGAAAGGTTGAGTATTGGGCAAAAAGTATTCAGGTAAATATTTTTCCTTATGGTTCTGTGGAAATAAGACAACGACCAACAAATCAAGGAAATAAATTTGATGGGTATTTATGGGCTAAAATTTACCCAACAATGGATGATTTGAATGAGAAATGGTTAGCATTTACAGTTGGTATTGACGATGAGTTTAATTATGTGATTAAAATTGATACAGTTGGACAAAATGCAAACTCAAAAACTCGTAAAAATTATGAAAATTTTCGTGGCGATTTTAATAATTCCAAGATAGTCAAATTATACAACTTGAATAGTTTTTCAAATTGGGAAGAGTTATTTGAGCAAAGTCAGAAGGACTTAAATGAATTAAACAGATTCTATTCATCAATAAAGGAAAATGAACACTTACAAGAATCGGGAGGTCCGTTTTCAAATTTTAAGTCTTTATTGGATAAGTTGAAAGAAACCATGTCGGTTCATGACTCTGTTCTAAAAAATTTTCAATTAAAAAATTATAGCTCAAAGTCTTATTACGTTAAAATAGCAGACCACAAAAATATTATTGGGAATCCTATAGCCCACTATGAAATTAGAAATTTAAAATCCGGATTATCTGTAGAACTACATTTTGAAGGAGATGAAATCAGTAAAAAGAGTTTTCAGAGAATAAAACTTCCGGATGGTATCGAATGGTTTCCATGGCTTGACAGTAAAAGCATAAGGGTTATTGACAAAGTGAACATTGAAGATGCCAACGTAGTAAATCAATTAATCAATAATTTATTAAAATTAGAAGAAAGTATTGGTCCTAATGTTCGTAATATAATTATAAGAGAAGATGTAACTGAGATGAAAGAAAAAAATCAAATTTTATTCGGCCCCCCTGGTACCGGTAAAACATACATTACAAAAGACCTTGCTCTTAAAATACTTGGTTTTGATACTTTAGAAATGTCTAGAGAACAGGTAAAAGAAAACTATGATAAAAAAGTGGATGAAGGACAAATAGTATTTACAACGTTTCATCAAAGTATGTCTTATGAAGATTTTGTTGAAGGTATAAAACCAGAGACAACAGAGGGTGAAAAATTGTCATACCCAGTAAAAGCAGGAATATTTAAAACGATTTGCACTAAGGCGGAAGACAGCTATTTGGATTCTATAAAAGGGATTTCTGAAGAATTACCATTTGATGAAGCCTTTAAAAAGTTAAAGGAAGAATGGGAACAAAACGAGCATATAAAATTCTCAATGAAAAGTGAAGGTTATGACTTTACAATAGTAGGTTTTACAGAAAAGTCCATTCAATTTAGAAAATCGAGTGGCGGAATGGGACATACGCTAAGCATTTCAACTTTAAGAGATGGTTATTATGGTACTAGAAAAATCAGAAACACAGGTGTGGGTATTTATTACCCAGGAGTTCTTGAAAAACTAAAGGGCTACAAGCCAGTAAATAATTCTTCCGTAAAAAATATAAAAAACTATATACTCATTATAGATGAAATTAATAGGGGTAATGTATCCGCAATATTTGGAGAATTAATTACACTTTTGGAACCTGACAAGAGACTAAACGCAGCGGAACAAATTACTTTAGAGCTACCTTATTCAAAAGGAGAATCTTTTGGTGTACCTCCAAATCTTTACATTATTGGTACCATGAATACAGCAGATAGAAGTGTTGAAGCTTTAGATTCTGCTTTAAGAAGAAGATTTAGCTTTATTGAAATGCCTCCAGTGCCTAGTTACATTAAAGAGTTTGGTGAATCTGAAAATGGGTATATAGATGATATTGATTTAGCTAAACTTCTAGAGACTATTAATAAACGAGTAGAAAAGTTATTAGATAGAGACCATGCCATAGGGCATAGTTACTTTTTGAAAGTAAAAAACCTTAAACAGTTAAAAGCAGTTTTTGCCAATAAGGTTATACCCCTTTTACAAGAATACTTTTTTGGGGACTACGGCAAGATTGGTTTAGTATTAGGCTCAGGTTTTGTAAAGTCTATTCAAGATAATAATGAAGACGGATTCTTTGCCTCTTTTGAAGATTATGATTTAGGCACATTACTAGAAAGAAAAGTGTATAGAATAAAGGATGCTACAGAAATGAACAATGAAGAATTTAAAAAAGCGCTTCTTAAACTTATAAGATAGAAATTTGAGCACCCAACACCACATAGTTGTATTTGAACATGAGATACTACGTACCGATAGAGGAGCAAAAAGATTAACTATTAATCAGTTGAAATCTTTACAAGCTTTTTATGGAGAAACAGGTGTCCCCTATTATTCATTAGTACATAACGGAGTTAAGTTTTGTGAATACGTAGGAGTATTACAAATTGGAAACACGCTAATAGAGGTTTTACCTAAGATTGATAAAAGCCTAACGACATCTAAAGAAAGTTGGCGTAGGGTATTAATAGACATGTTACATACTGTTGGTGTGCTAAAATTAAATGCGCCTACTTCTGGTAGTCTAAAATTAAAATCAAACTCAATACTTGATTTATATTTTGAAATATTCAT
>TARA_R110000764_G_scaffold165765_5_pt1 | contig 12677 bp, 21 predicted proteins | sample TARA_R110000764 | Tara Oceans TARA_R110000764 (sample SAMEA4398111) | marine metagenome | biome: Polar Biome; feature: [SRF] surface water layer (ENVO:00010504); material: water (ENVO:00002006), including particulate matter (ENVO:01000060) such as... | depth 5 m | reverse complement strand
ATAACTTCTATTACAAGATCTCCTGTATTAAAATTAAAGTCAGTAATGGCAAGATCGCACTGGCCACTGGCCATGAACCCGTGGAGTACGAGTATAGCGATGAGTATACGTTTCATCATGTTTAAAATAAAGTGTTTGAGGTTCTAGACCGAGAAGTTAAGTGCCGCCGTTGCGACTGGTCTAATAGTATATATCTCCTTTTAAAAATGTTTTTAGATATATAAACTATAATATAATAATACGTTTAATGAAAAGATTTAATCGAATAGGTTAATAAAAAAAAGATGGATAATGGTATTGAGAAAAGGAACACGGGGAACTGAAGTTAAACAACTACAAGAATTTCTAGAAATAAGTGCTGATGGTATCTTTGGCGCAGGAACAGAAGCTGTAGTTAAAAAATGGCAAACATTAAATGGGCTATTTGCCGATGGTATAGTTGGACCAAAAACATGGGATGAAATGGGTCTTGCTACAACAGACGCATCTGAATTAGTTTATACAACAGAAAACGGATTACTAATTAATAGACACTATTTACCAAAGGGTGAATATAAAACCGGACCAACAAAAAAGGAATTTGTATTTTTACATCACACTGCAGGTTGGCAAAATCCATTTAACACAATTGATCACTGGGGTAGAGATACTCGTGGTGCAGTTGCTACCGAATTCGTATTAGGTGGACAATCAGTAAAAGGTAATGATGATCAACATGATGGTGTTATGGTACAAGCATTTCCAGAAGGAAGTTATGGTTGGCACTTAGGAAAGAATGGATCTCAACATATGCATACTCATTCTGTTGGAATAGAAGTTAATAACTTTGGTTACATTAAAGACGGTAAAACTTATGCAGGTACAAAAGTACACGAATCTCAAATAGTAACTTTAGATAAACCATTTAGAGGTTACACCACATGGCATAGATATTCTGATAAGCAAATTGAAGCTATTAGATTATGGTTATTGTGGATTGGAGAAAGAGATGGTATTGACATTAGAGCTGGATTACCGGCATTAGTTAAAGAAAAAGGTGCAGCTGCATTCGAATTTAATACAGATGCATATTACGGTAGAGTGAAAGGTACTTGGACACACACTAATACAAGAAAGGATAAATCAGACATGTTTCCACAACAAGAATTATTAGACATGTTAACAAGTCTCTAAATTGTTAATAACTTTTTAAAAATAAAGGGCCAAACATTTTTTTGTTTGGCTTTTTTTGTGTATATTAGTACTGTAATTAAAAACAAACAAAAACTATGTCACACATTTTAACATTCGTACTTAGAAACTCCCTGGGGGATTCAACAAACAACGGTTTAACCTCAAGAGAGGACTCTATTATTCTACACCATGGTGATGGTGTTGATTTAGCAGATTTAATACTAATCCCAGATGATGAATTGGTTTTAGTAGAAAGACAACTATTTGGAGAAGATGCATTCTACGCAGTTCCTGCTGGAATCTACAAAAGCAATAAACATTCAATGTTTGGTGGTAATTTTATTCACACATCAGATTCTAGATTTCCTGGTAGAGCTCCAATCCCAGTTCACGATAGAATAGAATCTTAAAAACTTTGCAAAATAATTGCCTCTAGATTTTTTTATGTCAATTATATTTCGTATATTAGTACTATAATTAAAACAACAAAATAATAAATATGTCAAAAATACCTAAAATTTACAAACACGGAATCCAAATTACTAAACCTTGGTCAACTGAAATGTACGCCTATAATGATAACATTAGAGAGTATATGATTGACGAAATTAAAATCTGCATTAACATGCTAGATAACGAAGATACTGCAAATAACCTTGCAGGTATTATTAATCCTTCAAAATATGGATTTGGTTTTGAGCTTGATGATATGAAAAAGGATATGTTATCTAATGCTGAGCATTTTGAAAACTATTGGTTAGCAGAAATCTGGGATGAATTGATTGAGGCTGATTTTGTAAAACCTAACTTTGGTGTAGGGAATGAAGTTTTCCACATTATCGGATTTGAATCAAAAGAAGAGATTTTAGAATTAAGATCTAAATCTGCATAATATGAAAATTCAAACTAAAAACACAAAGTGGAACTTTAACTTTTCACTCCCAACAGTCTTATTTGCAGTTCCTACAGCATTAATAGGACATCATATCCATGGTAGTATTTTTTGGGCAATTATAGATCTTTTATTCTGGCCAATCGTTTGGATCAAATGGTTTATCTACCAAGAGGTAACAGTTACAATAATCAAAGAAGCATTTAGTTGGTTCTTAAAATAAAATAATATGATTAAACTACAAACACTCCAATGTGTAGAGGTAACTTCTCAAACACAAGCAAACAATGGAACTCAATGTTTCCACGATCCTATCACAAATACTGATTACCTCTCTTATGAGAGTGGGTATGTACGTAGAGCTTATACAAGAGCTTATACAACACCACGTGGTTACAAATATAAGAACAGATCAATCTATCAATTAAATCCTACTAAACTAACACCACATACTAGTAATTATGATGGTAGTCTTTATTATGATAAAACTAGGTTAATGGTCATGGATCCAGCAGATAGAATGGAAATCTTAGCTAATGCTGTTGTTAACTTTCGTAATTATAGACAAAAAGAACTTGCAAAAATATGAAAAAAATAAAACAAAAATTATTGACTTATTTATTTACCGACTGGGTAAAAACTGAGAAAGATGTTGAAACTCTATTATTAACTAAAAAAATGATAGAGGATCGTAAGAACGAAATATCTGGACATACGCCAATTCTAGGATTTAGAATGCATGGGAACTCTAACATAGAATAGTATTGGAAAAAACCGAAGTTCAAAATATAGTAAATAAGATCTACCCTAAGATTAAAAAACATTATGGCCTTTCAGACTTTTATTCTGAATTTCCAGAAGTTAAACTCCACCATAACATTTATGCTAGACTAACTGGCATAGATGAAATGGAAGGTGATTGTGATCCAGATGCTGATTTTGAAAGAGGGACTAATACAATTTGGATTTATTGGCCAAAGGCTAGCAGTCCACGGTGGATTGCAGAAACAATACTACATGAATACACACACTATTTACAGGATGGTGAAGAGATGAAAAGAATGTATGACGAGGACGGTTATGAATACAATACACATCCATATGAGTTAGAAGCTATTGCTGCAGAAAAGAATTGGAAACTTTTTGCAAAATAAGTGCCTCTAGATTTTTTTATGTCAGATATTATTCGTATATTAGTACTGTAATTAAACAACAACGCTTATGAATATTAAACTTAACAGGGAAGAAGAACTTCTTATTAAAAAATTGCTTATGGCACACAAGGCTAAAAATCCGCACATTGCTAAAGCTTGGAATACGACAACCGAGATTCTTAATAAGATCAATGAGGCGGGGCTGGTACAGCTAGAGCGTCAACCTAAGGTGTTTAAATCTAAACAATATATGTTTACATTTGAAGAAGGTGGATGGAACACGGTCCATGCAAAGACCCGTAGGGGTGCAATCAAGGCTGCACTTAAGGAGTATAAAGATTCTGAGACTCTTAATCCTAGAATTGACTCATTCCATATAGCTACTGAAGAAGGCCTTAAGTCAGCAATGTCATTATTTTACTAAAAACCAAAACATGAGAACAGATTTTCAATTAATACATGATTTCGTCGAAGCATCAAATGCTACGAATTCTAACACAGATAAACTAGAAGTACTAAAGACATATACTCAATATGAGTCAGTCAAAAAGGCACTCTACTATACTTACAATACTTTTAAACAATACGGAGTAACTTCTGCAAACTGCAAGAAGAATTCAGATCTCATGGGACATTCTAATACCTATGGAGATTTCTTTTTATTACTTGATGACTTATCAAATAGAGTTTGTACAGGCCACACAGCAATCGCTAACGTTAACCGATATGTACAAGAGAACAAACAATACGAAGATCTTATTTTTAACATCATAGACAGAAACCTAAAGACTAGGTCAACTGCCTCTATGATTAACAAGGTATTACCTGGCTTGATTCCAACATTTGATGTTGCATTAGCTAAGGCTTTTGATGAGAAGACAGAAAAGAAAGTAGACTATGTTAATGATACATGGTACGTCTCAAGGAAATTAGATGGCGTAAGATGTCTAACAGTTATTGATGGAAATGGAGACGCTAGTTTCTACTCTCGTCAAGGTAAAGAATTCTTAACACTTGATAATCTTAAAGCAGATATTAAATCACTTGGCTTAAAGAACATGGTTCTCGACGGCGAAGTTTGTATTGTAGATGATAATGGTGATGAAGATTTTGCTAGTATCATTAAAGAAATCAAACGTAAAGATCATACTATTACAAATCCATTTTACTGGATGTTCGATATGCTGTCAATGGAAGATTTCGAAAGTAAAGTTTCAGAAGTTAAATTCGGTCAACGTATTTTAGATTTAACTAATGCAGTTTCAACTAGCTTTCAATTATACGGAGTTAGCCAGATGATCGGAGTCTTAGAACAGAAGATTGGTAACGATCAAGTCTTTTCAGAAATGATGACAGAATCTAAAGCTGGCGGATGGGAAGGCTTAATGCTACGTAAAGACTCTACATATAAAGGTAAGAGATCTAACGAGATCTTAAAAGTTAAGCAAATGCATGACGAAGAATATATTGTAGTAGATCTTGAAAACGATTACCATAGAGTTATTGTAGATGGCGCTGAGGTTGAGGAAGAAATGCTAAAGAATGTTATCATCGAACATAAAGGAAACCAGGTAAGAGTAGGTAGTGGTTTTAGTCACGATCAGAGGCGCCATTACTTTGAAAACCCTAATGAAATTCTAGGAAAACAGATTACAGTACAGTACTTCGAAGAATCTCAAAGTAAGTCTGGAGAATACTCATTGAGGTTCCCAGTAATCAAAGCAGTTTACGATGGAATAAGGACATTTTAAATTATTATATCTTTTCGGAATAGGGCTTTATTTTTATTAATATATACAGTATAAAAAAATTGTATAGGTATGCCCAATAAAATTAAATTAGTAGATTCTGAACGTGATAATATTATAAGACAGACCTTTGAAAGCATAGGAACTGATGGCTCTGGCCAAGGTAATATAGGTGAAAGAATAATCATCCAACCTGATTGGGTTGAAATACAAGATGTTGAGTCTAATACTAGACAGTCTCATTTAGTTAGTGATATAATTGGGGGAACTGATTATACAGTTTCTGTAGAATACTTAAAAAAAGAAGGCACTCCAACATTTAGATTTCAAATTCAAGGATATAATAAGGGATCTTATGTAAGAACTATTAAATTTACAGATACTGCAGAGACTGGAATTGAAGACGTAGAAGGCTGGCAAATTGCAAAATGGACATTTACATTACCAATTGATTGCAATCAAGTTAGATTATGGTGGCAAGATGGAGCTGACTATACAAGATATACTCATGTATTTCAATTAAGAAATCCTAGACTTACTGTGGCTAGGGGTGAAGCAGTTCAAAAAGGTAAATGGTCTATAGAAACTTCACCAAACAATACTGGTGGGGGTATTACTAAAAATACAGGTTTATTTAATGGTGTTAATATCCCAGAAGACTCTTGGGCAATATATTATCCAGGAGATGTCCGAATAGGTGTAGGTATTATAGACTGGATACAAACTACTATCTCAGGTGAATATGAACTATTAAGTAAATTAGCAGAAGTAAATCGAGTAATTAAGAATATAAGAACCCTTAGCTCTGGAATTACTGATGTCTCTGAAGATGACTTTTTAAGTCTTAGTGCTGCACTTGATTGGGCAAAAAACGAAGAATTAGTTTTAGTATTAGACCGTAATATAAGAAATTATGCAACAGATGGTTTAGCTCTTTTTGTAGATGCTAATAATATTTCTAGTTTTGTAGATAAAGAACCAACTACTAATCTGATTTCAGCATATAATGACAATCACGTAAGAGCTGTTAACTGGACAAATAGTGGTATTGGAGAGTACATATATAATGCTAGTAATAATACTAAACCAGACTTACCTAATGTGGATATGTCTAAGGTTCAATTAATGTCTGGTAGATCTGTAACAACAGGTAGCCAACATTTTGGATGTGCTAATACTAGCCTATCTCCTAATACTACATATACAATGTCAGTTTACTACTTTCAGAATAGAGCTGGAGCTAGTCAACCTTATTTTAGACAAAGTGTAAATAATAACAACTTAGGAAATCTTGCATGGAACGGTGATACTAATACTGGTAATTGGCCGGTAAATCAATGGATTAGAATTTCAGTTACAGTTACAACTGCTGCAAATGAGAATGCATGTTATATGAGTAATTATATAGGTAGGGCAGTAGATGACCAAGTATGGTATTGTGCTCCGATGGTAGAACAAAATGATAAACTAACACCATTTGTTGATGGTACTAGATCACAAGGTACTACGTGGATGGATTTATCAGGTGGTGGAAATAATCTAAGAATTAATAGCGATCCTACTTATTCTAATTCTGCATTTACAATAAACGAAAAACAATCATTTAACCATATTTCGGACGGTACTTACCCAGAAGAAAGAATAGTCTGTACAAATAGTTCAGATGCTACTGTAGCAATCTGGTATAAAACTAAAGATACTCAAGAGCTATGGCTAAGAGGTCAATCAGGATCTGTATACATTGCAGCATGCCACCCAACATCAAATTATTACCACCAATCTAGTGGAAGCCCAAGTTATAGAATAGATTTACAGACCGTCAGTAATCCAAAATCTTGCAAAGAGGGCTTTTATCACATGTTTGAAGCAAAGGGCGTAGATTTTAGAGAATGGACTGCAATGAATTGGTTTGGATATGGCTCGAGTTGGAATATGGATGGTACTGTTGCTAAAATTATGGTTTATGATAAAAGTTTAACAGATGCTGAGTCAGAACAAAATTATTATGGCGGCCCTATAATTTCTGAAAAACTATCTCATTTATGGGATGCTGGTAATCTGGTTTCATTTGATCCAGAAGAGCCTAGCAGAACTTTTAACTTAGCTAAGAATGCATTACCAACCGGAAATGAAGAGAGCGCAAATGGTACATTAACTAACGGGGTTCAATACTATAATGAATTTGGCGGGTATTGGAAATTTGATGGTAATGACGATCATATCTTATTAGACGGAAGTCCTGGAACAATTTACTTAAATGGTAATGTGGACTGGACAGCTTCTGCTTGGATAAGAACTACTAATGCAGGTTCTGGTATTTCAGGTCAACCAATCCTATCTAATTCAGCAAGTGGCCCAGTTTATTCTAATCTAAAACTACACGGTGGGTTTATAGGCTATGCGCACTATAATTCAGGATGGTTAACTGGAACTGGTACAATTCCAGTTGCTGATGGTGAATGGCATCATTTAACATGGGTAAACCACAATAACGGTGGTATGACTGAAGCAACTATGGATTTATATGTTGATGGAGTTTTTGATAAAACAATCGAGAGTGGTTTAAGCTCTAATAATAGAATAGACATATTGGGTGGTTCTTGGAGCTCTAAATTCGCTGGAGATATTGCATGTGCTCAAATTAATATCGCGAAGGCATTTAGTGCAACTAATGTAAAGGATAATTTTGATGCTTTTAGAAGCAGATTTAGTATATAAAAAAATATTAATATTTAAATGGTAAATAAAGTAATATACAACCCAACTGGGCTGGAAGAAAGATGTATTTATAAAGGTAATTGGGGTATTTTACTTACTATTCCAGCTACTGGCGGTGGGCCCAGTAATGAAACAGGTATCTATGCAGGTGCAGATATGTATGCTCCAATAAATGGTGTTGTTGCAAAATATCATGTCTATACACCGACTAAAGTTTTTACTACTGAGAATGACACTGATTTCTTACAGTATATTATAGATCTAGGCGGAAATGGAGCCAATACTATAGAAGCATTGGAGTGGGCACAATTAAATGATGATGTATTAGTATTTAGTAATAATGAATACAACACGGGTTTAAGTGTAAATAGTTCACAACACGACCACATATATATGGCAACTGGCGGTCTTGTTCTAAGCATGGATATTAATAATGAAAACTGTATCATTGATAGAAAGCCAACTATAAATTTAGCAACTGCAACTCCACAACAGGGTGGATGGTCTGGCTCTTATAACCACTTAGGTGGAAAGTCATTTAAATTTAGTATTACTAATTTTCACGTACCTACAGGAAGTACTGGTGCTGGTTGGACCAGCTGGCTATGGCCAGTTGGAGAATATGTTGGAGAGACAATCACTATTTCTGCTAAATTTAAACATTCATTAGAAACAAATGGTACTTTTGCATGGATGATGACTGGGCTTACGCGTGAAGATGGCCATAGTTATCTAGGATATTCAGATGTTTCTAATAAAGTACAAATAACTACAAATAAAGAAACCGAAGTTTATTGGACTGGTACAGTAACTGATGCAGCTCAAAGAATAGGTTTTACAATATGGTGTAATAACGGAAGGCCTGGGAATGCATTTGAAACATTTGTCGACGATGTTCAAATAGAATTAGGAGAAAGAACTCCATTTGTTGAAGATGCTAGGACAGCAGCGACTTTAGTTGTAGGCGAAACAAAAAATAAGTATTCACTAGAATTAAAAAATGGTGTGCAGTTACTTAAAGATCCAACCTATGATCTTAGATATTTATCATTTGATGGTACTGATGATTATGGTTCTTTTTTAAGTGAAAATAATTTTAATTCTGGTAATGGATATAATTTTACATTTGAAATTATGTTTAAAATGCGAGAACTTCCAACTGCTGCATATGGCTCAAATGGACATATTTGGGGAGGTGAAAATGGAAATGATTTAGTTCTTTACCTAGCACCTAACGAAGGTGAAGGATCTAGAGGGAATATGGTTTTTGATGATGCTAGATATCATGAGAATCATTATACTAATACTAGGTTTCAAGAAAATGTGTGGTATCATTGGGTTGTTGTTGGTAATGGAACTAATAATACACTAACACATTATGTTAATGGTGTATTAGATAGAGAAAATAGTTCAATTACTGCATCTCAAATAAACAGACCCTGGGGTGGAACTAGATTGGCATATGATGCTAGGTGGAATACTTATAGCAAATTAGATATTAATCTAATTAGACAATATGATAAAATACTTTCAGCAGAAGAAGTAACAAAAAACTATGAGATATTAACAAAACATAGAAATATAACTACATAAGGTATGGAAAATAGACAATATATGGTATTTAATACCAGTGAATTAAATTTAATTAACTTTAATGAAGTTTTACAAACATCCGCGGATAGTGTTAGAAAATCTGCAAATGGAAGCAAGACTTTTGTAAAATGGAAATTTAAAACAATAATTGATTCAGAATCTAATGAATCAACACCTGGTGCAGATATTATTCCAGAAGAAACAACACCAGTTTTTACTACTGTGGATTATATCCCGGCATCTGTTTTTAATTTGACAACAAAAGAAGGTCCTTATTCTTCTAGTGAAATTCAAAATATTTTACTAACTCCGGAGTGGGTAATAGAGGATCCTAACCCAGAAGCATAATTTTGAAAATATTTGTTGCGCCGCCGCGTGGTGTTATAGAGAAACAAACTTATGTTGATTGGCTTCAATCAAACGGCCGCGAGCCTGTGTTTCTAGATCTTAGATATAAAAAAATGGATGCTCCACTACTTTTATGTGGTGGTGCAGATATAGGTAAAGATCCAGAAAGAGATCAAAAAGAATTTCATTGGATTAAAATAGCCATTGAATGTGGGCAGCCAATTATTGGAGTTTGTAGAGGTATGCAAATTTTAAATAAATATTTTGGTGGAACTGTAGATGATTTAAATGAAAGTGTAGTAGATTATCATAAATCTGCTAATTTTGCAGAGGATGTAGATCACTCTGGTAAGGAATCACAATTCCATTTTATAAAAACATTAAACGATTCAATGTTTGAGGTTAACTCAAGACACCACCAGTGGTGTTCTAGTGTTGCTAGTAATTTTAAAATAACACACATGTCATTCGACGCTGGGTATATTCCAGAAGCTTTTGAAGATACTGATCTTAACATCTGGGCAGTACAATGGCACCCGGAACGTGATGAAAGTGCCGATAATGTATATCCTTTAGATAAAATATCAAGATTTTAACAAAATAGTTGCCTTTAGATTTTTTTATGTCAATCTTTTTTCGTATATTAGTACTGTAATTAAATACTAACAAATACAAAATATATGCCTTACATCACAAAAGAACAAGTTAAAGCCAAAAGAAAAGCTCTTAAAGCAGCTCTTCCTGAGTACAAATTATCTATTACTACTGAACATTATAGTGGTATTAAAGTAGCGATCATGAGAGGCCCTAGCAGTTTACATGGAACAACATACTCACAATTAAATCCTTATATTGATTATAGAGAAGAGAGGTGGGACAGAGATCTTGAAGATCATGCTTCTTATCCTGAGATTGCTGACCTAATGGAGGTTATTATGCCTATTCTTAATGAAGGTATTGGTGAAGGTTTCCAAGACTCTGATTATGGACATGTACCTGATTATTATACTTGGGTTCATATTGGTAAATGGGACAAGCCTTATGTATGTACTCAAATTGCCGGCGTAGACTTTAGTGAATCTCTTAATCAATTAGATAACTTAACTATATTTGCATAATATGACACTTACTGAACTATCCACCCGAACTAAGGCATTAACTATTAAATATCCAGTCTTAAAACAAGAACTTATTGAGCTTTATATGTTAGCTTGTGATGAAGTTGAAGAGGGTGGTTCTGAAACGCATGAATGTGAATTAGCAATTGCTGATATGAATGAACTAATCGAAGAACTATAATGGAAAAATTCATAATCCCAGCAGACCCTTGTTATAAAAGCGTGTTTGCAATCGTAAATACTCCAGATAAGACTTATGTATGTCCAGGATGGCATGAGGTGCCAAGGGGAACCACCAGAGAGCAGATCGAAATAGATATGAGTGTTATTCCAGTTGTAAAGACTCCCATGCCTGATGCACCTAAGAATAGCCTATATGAAGTTACTGTTAAGGGCTCAAAGCCTGGTAAAGAATACAAAGTTAAATTTGAAAGAAATATGTGGAGTTGTACTTGCCCAGCAGCAAACTTTAGAAGGGGTGATTGTAAGCATGTTAAAGCCGAACAAAATAATTTGAAAATAAACGCATAAATATTTTTTTATGTCAATCCCTTTTCGTATATTAGTACTGTAATTAAAACAAACCTTATGGAAAAAATAGATAAAATTAAAAAAGTAAGATCCTCAGTTGAGGTCTTTGTAAACGACAATATAGATTCAATATCTGGTATTGTGACACCATCAGACTTAAATCATATAGTCAACATTGGCACATCAATTATGTGCACTAAGTGGAATATAGGATACGAAGGTGGTAGTTTTGTTCAGGCTATTGTTAATAATGATTTATCAAAAGCAGTGAGCAGCGCAGATGGCACTAACATTAAAGCACTTAAACTTTATTGTTTAATGATGTATAACATGACACGTGTAGTTATAAACTAAATTTTAAAATAAAAATAAAATGTCAAAACAAGAAAAAAACTTAACGAAAGCAGAAAAGGTTGTTCTGAGTAAGTTAAATGTAAAAGCAGCTTTAATTCTTCAAGTAGAAGAAATATTCTCCGAGGCGAAAATCCCAATGGATGTTTCTTTATTATATGATATGACAGAAGATGATCTATTAGGTCTTATTGAAACCTGGGCTCCAGAAAACGTGGAAGCTAGACGAGCTAAGATGACAAAAAGAGAGGATTAATGAAACATCTGGGCCAAGATAGCATACAACAATGTCTTCAAACAAAAGATAAGGTTGTCTATCAGCATGGCTTTATTTACACTAAGCTAAAAACCTTTCAATAAATTGAGCAAGCTACCAGAACTAGATAAGCTAACTTACTACCAGATGATGGATAGGCTCAATACGACAATGTCAAGCATCGATGCACATATTCAACAAAACCCAGTCTCTAAAATAGATACTGATGTCAAAGATCACGTTTGCCATGCAGTCGATCATTTATTTAAAGCATACAAATTAGTAGAAGCTAAATTAAAAGAACATGAATGAGCATCGTGACAGTAGGAGAGAAAATGAATCTATTGCAAATTGGATAGAAAGAATATCCTACAAAGATAGTGGTTGGATTAAGAAAGTAAAGATGAGAAGAAAGTTTAGATGGTATTACGATATTAAGTTCTACATCCAATTAAAATTAATTATTTTTAAAAAGAAATTCAAGTGAGTAAAATTGTAGTTATAGGAGATGTACATGGCCATGATAGCTGGAAAGAGCTTATCAAGCTGAACCCCGATGCTACTGAGTTTGTTTTTATTGGAGACTATTTTGATTCATTTTCTATTTCACATACAGAGCAGATCCATAATTACAAAGAGATTATAGCATGGAAAGAATCCACAGATATTAAAGTAACTATGCTAATCGGTAACCATGACTTTCATTATATGTCAGATTGTGGTGGCAGATATGGTGGATATAATGTATGGCACGCACCTGAAATCGGTGAACTCTTACGAGAAACTAAAGAACAT
>TARA_R110000764_G_scaffold32638_2_pt1 | contig 12727 bp, 6 predicted proteins | sample TARA_R110000764 | Tara Oceans TARA_R110000764 (sample SAMEA4398111) | marine metagenome | biome: Polar Biome; feature: [SRF] surface water layer (ENVO:00010504); material: water (ENVO:00002006), including particulate matter (ENVO:01000060) such as... | depth 5 m | reverse complement strand
TTTGTAAAACTCACGGAAAACCTCAAGAGAAAATCGTTAAAAAGCCGGTTGTCGGTCGATTTATGACCTCTCAGAAGAGTGAAGTTCACGGAGTGATCGGTCAGTCATGGAGCTGTCTCCCGGTAATCAAATTGAAGGACGGGACAGATTACATTGCCCCCGAAAATCTCAGATTCAACATTCATGACTGTCCTGAAATCGCAGAAGACTTCGTGCCCTGGATGAAAGGTGCGAAATCGATTGAAGACAAACTTTACCTCAAAAATCAGAAAAAGCTCTTCAAGAAAGCTTACAAATTACATCTTCAAAAATGTCATGAGGACAATTTATAAAAAATAAAAAATAAAAAAAGAGGGACGCTGACCTTTTTTTTTGAAGCCTCGACCGAAAAACTTTTGCAAAAAAACACCAAAAAATTGAAGTACTTTTTCGGTAGAAATAAGATGATATAAATACAACAACAAAGACATAATGACATCAACCCCCGATAATACTTTATACTTCTGCCGCGGATGCTTTTCAGGATTCAAACTGATTGAGGGCTGTGATGAATGGGGTTCTGTGAATGAAAAAGTAAGAGGTCGATTGCAACCCGTTTCATTCTGCTACGATTGCTGGGAAGATGAGGTTGATAATTGTTTCCATCATCATAAACTAGGCATCCAAATATGGGACAAGTTCCTGCAAGCTGCTAAAAAACAATGGACACCAGCGCAGGCCGCTGCATGGTCTAATCATAAAACACAAAAAACACAACAAAAAAATTAAAAAAATTAAGAAAATCAAAAAATGAGTGTCAGACTTTTTTTCATCTTCGTCGTTTTTAATTATATATTGTTGTGTTTTTTGTGTTTATTGTGTTAATTGTGTAATAGGTATATATCTCTGATATTATTGTCCTGTTCTCTGAGGTGGCACCGAATTCGCACGTATTCCTCCCTGTCCTGTTCCAGGTGGTCTCGCAGGTGAAAGACTTCGCATTGTGATAGGACTATTTTGATATCTAGGTTCTCTTCTTAAATCCGGTTCAGTCTTAGTTTCAGCAGGAGTTGTTGCCTTTCCTTGTCTTCTAATTTTAAGTTTTATCAATGCTTCCCTTCTCTTCTCACCACTTGCCTTAGTCCTCATCCTAGTCTTTGTTCTGTGTGCGATGGACGACTCGAATGGTTTTTTATCTTCAGATTTCGTTTCTTTTGTTTCTCCTGTGCTCTTTCTTGTAGGTGTTCTTGACCTTTTATCAGCAGCCTCACTCCTCTGTCTTCTCTGAAAAGCATCCATAGGTTCAAACCTTGATTTGCGCTCCCTTGTCCTACCTCTCTCCTCGGTAGGTTCAATATCACTCTTAGTTTCATTAGTAGTTGTGCTAGGTATCAGAGCAGACCTTTCAACACTCACATTCTGACCTAGAGCACTACTCATCGAGAAAGGTAATCCTGTAAATTCTCCCATAGGGTCAGTCAATGTTACACCGTCTTGATATAAAGTCTGCGAAAAGACCTCAACCATTTGCTGGTAAATCTGGTCTTTTTCTGGGCCTAAAACTGTGTTTGAGCCTAAAGTCTGATATTCTCCGGTCAAGGGGTTCATGTAAAAGTCTAAAATTGCTGAAGAAAGCTCAGCCAGAGACCTTGCTCCTTCTCCGTTGATTTGAAAGGTTGCGATTGCTGTTTCTCCATCGTAGGCGGGATTGTCTAAATTTACTGCTTCTCCATCATTATTCAAGGTAGTTCTATTTATTAATTCACTCAATTTTTCTGAACCATCTGTGGTAGGGTCATCGTAAAATTGCATGATTGTCTCAACTCCTCCCATTTCATCAATCGTCCTCAATAAATATCCTATCATTTTCTCTGAAACTTCTTGGTTCCCATCACCCGGCTCAAACTCATCTACAAAAATCTCAGGTTTCAACTGACCTTCATCGTAGACTAAATCTAACGGATATGTTTGTAATATTTGTTGGACTACGAATGCCATAATATCAGCTTCCACGGGTTCGACTCCCATCACAGGGGCAATATTTGTGTTCTGTGCTACTACTGCTGGCATCAAGCCTCCTCCCATACCATTTTGTATCTGTCCTAGACCAGGAGCGGGCTCAGCATTGATTATCTCAGCGTCGACCATTTGCCTATTAATGTTTGAAACTCCTCCTCCTCCCTTGACCCCACCAGGGCCCTTAACCCCTGCCCTACCTCCTTCTCCTGTGCTTCCACCTCCTCTTCCACCTTGATTGTTAAGAATCTGTTGTAAAAGCTTGTCCTCTGTGCTCTCTGGAGCTTCAATATTTAAGGGAGTCCCCATAACATCTGTCTGTGGAGGAGGCACCACGATATCCCTCTCTATTTTATATATAATTGTTGAATTCGCAGAACACTTTTGAATCCTACCAGTAATAGGGTCTCTGAAGGCTGTGTTGATTAATGAAAGATTTCTGTCTTGATTTACAGTGTGTGTGTAACTTGAGCCATATCCGTATATAAAACTACTGGCTTGATAATTTTTCATCAAATAAAATAAAACATTTTGTTGAGTTCTACCCGACCTCCAGTTCGTTTGACAAATATCACTCTCTATTAATAGGAAGGGAGATGTCGATAAAATAGGAGGTGAAGAAGCCGTTAAAGCTTGATTCGCAACATCAATCGATACACTTTCATTATTTAAAAATCCATTAGAATACATAGGGACACCATTGATTTGGTCGGCTGGTGTCACAGCATCTTTAAAGGTAAAGTAGGTATTTAAGGCAGGCATTATCGAATTGTCTATAGCATTACATAAGATTAACGGCTTTGAAGCCCTTGAAATCTTGTCAGGGTCGGTAGTATTGTAGGTCGTTGGATTAAATCTATTTTTTTGTTTTCCATAAACTGGCAAAAGTTCTCGATGAGATTGAAATCCAAGCCTAGCAAATAGAGAACCCCCCCAATTTGACTCAGAAGCCTCAATACATCCCTCTATAATTTTCTGTCTGTTTTCTTCAGTCTTCTTCCAGTAGTCTCCACTATCTGTAATTCTATTATCCCAGTATGATGAAAGGTTAATTGTAGGGGGCGGTTCATAGTTCTCAGGACATAAAAATACATTGTAAATTCCTACTGCTGAGATTTCTGCTCTGATACCTGAATTTCTGATAGGTTTTGATAAGGTTGGATTAGCTAAATCTTCGTTGATCGAATTTCTACTGTAGACAGCATCTTCTGAAGCACTGTTTATTATAGCAGCCTTAGTTCCTACCGAAGCAGCTGTAGTTGCCGCCGCTGTTTTATCAGTATAAGGTATAGACTTTACATTTAAAATATTATCATCTTGAAGTTGAATAAATTCACATCTACCTTTTGTAGGGTCATACTGGAAAGTAGGTTTTGTTGCTCCAGTCCACACATAATTCACATTATTCTGCTGTAACCCTAAATTAGGCTCAATCGGGTCACCTATGTTTGTAGTGACTTTTTGTCTCCAAATTTCGATTTCACATGTTCCATAAGGAGGAAAAGCAGTATCTGTAAAGCCAAATTGTTTAGAGCCCAGGTGCCCGTCATAATAGGGTAAAATCTGTGTAGGATCATTTGGGTTTGGCCCACCTGAATTTATAATCCCCATACAACTCCAGGCAGGATATCCGTTGATTACATTGTTTGGAGCAGGACTACACAGCAACCATGGATTGTCACTAGTATTTTGAGCGGCATTTAATTGTAACCCCGCGAAAGGCATCGCTCCTGGACTGTAGGCTCCAGTATCAGTAAATTCTGAATCTCCTAAAATCCACTCATATCCCCCTACAGCAGCGGCTTGTAAATTAGTGCTTTGTTTCCAAGTTCCAGTAATTGTGCTAATTCCTGAACCAACACTCTGGTCGGCGTAGGTAATTTTATATTTACATTTACCGTCTGTTCCTAGGTAGACAGGGTTTGCTTGCCTATCTTGCGAAAAATCATAAATATTTGTTGCGTAGGGAGGGTCAGTAGATGCCGTTGCATATGGACCCAGGTCCGCTACAGTCGTAGGTAATGTTCCGGCAACGTTGTTTGTCATCCGAAGAAATCCTATTCTCTCCCACCTTCCGGGTGTAACGGTCGTTCCAGTTAAGGCAGCATCTCTTTTAACTTGGTCGTTATTCATAGGGATGATTGCATGATTATCATAAAAGGCATTGGAAATTCCGATTTGATTTCCCCATACTAAACACCCGATATTTACTGTAGCTAATTCAGCATAATTTTTATCAGTGTAATTTGCCCCTACTGCTAAGGCACAAAAGACTTTATTCACTGTTTTCATCGAATCTGAAGCTATATCAAATTCTCGAACTGACCTCAAATAAGGATAAAATCCTAGGTCTAAAGCCTCCATAAATGTTGTGTCAATTTTAGCATCAGGGTCATTTGGATTATTTGCTGCTCTGAAATCAGCATCGTGAGGCTCAGGAGGCAAGGCACTTCCGAGTGCTATTGCTAGTCCTTTGTAGTTTTTCATCACTGTTCTAAAATTTTTATTGAATCTAGATTTCATTTTAAGTCTTCCCAATTGTTTCATAAATCGATACTTTTCCTGGTAGTCCATTTGGCCCGTGGCACTAACCCCTGCGAAAACTTCGTGGCTTGTAGTAGGACAGATTAAATCTCTACCTGGAGATGTGTCGACAAAATTAGCAAGGGTCACCCCTAAGGCTGAATTATTTGCTGTAACGGCTACCGCTGCTGGTTCAGGATTAGCAAGCCAATCGTAGTAGGCAGGTCTATTATCTGAATATTGTGCCTGATTATCAGGAGCAGAACCTGTGTCGGGATAAACATTAGGGGGATGATATTGTGGTTGTCCTGTCATTGTTCTTAATTGAGCCGTTGAACGGTCATCTGTCATACCTACGTCTCCGTCAAAAATCCAATTAACTGCGTCACCCACCTGGGCTTTGTAGGTATTTGGAGCTGTAGCAGAAATATTGTAATAAGTTTCATATTTTCTCATTTGTTTTGCTAGAGCAACCCAAGTCCCATCTGCGTCGTCTTCAATAGGGAACTCAATATTTGTGTAAATTAGTTGATTTTCATAAAGAATTGTAGTATTTAAAGGCTTAGGAGTGCAGTTCGGAAAATTTGATAAATAATCAGCATAATCATTTGTCCCCGCAGGATAGGGGAAATTGTAGACTTGATAGTTAAATTGAGTATTCATAATAATAGCTTTACCTACATCTCTGAATGTATTGCCTCCATCTCCTGTTAAATTATTAAGGTTATGAACCGGAAGAGCCGCCCATCTGTCTCCTAGTAAATATTTGTAAAGGTCAGAAGTTGCCATATTTCCATAGAAAGGATTAGCCCAACCGTTAAATCCATTAATCTCAACTAAGTCCATTTCATCTGAAACAAAAGGAATCTGAAGAGGAGGCTGTGCTGTCAATAGGTCTGGCTGAGGCACTATTAAATCGGGCTGAGGAGTGTAAAATCCAGGAACAGCTGGAATCGCAGGAATCGCAGGAATTGCTGGAACAAGAGGAGTTGTAACGGCTCTCGCAACTAAAATATCCCATCCAGGTTCAGTGGCACTTCCATCGGATTTAAACCAAAATCTAACGTAGCGAGTATCGATTTTATACCAAGTATTAATCCACCCTGAATTATTATTTCCTTTTACATCTGTCCCCGCAGTATTAGGGAAAATCCAACCTCCTCCTGTCCCGTAGCCACCATTTCCTGAAACCCAAGATGTCCCCCAAAAAACAGATGGACTTGCTTGAGTTGATTGATATAAATATTGTGATAAACTTGAGTCTACACTTGATAAATTTCCCGATGAAACGGATAAACCCGAAACGGTGTTCGCACAAGTAATACCTAACCTATCATACATACTGAAGGTAGAATGTTCGAACTCAAAATCTCTAACATTTATATAAATACAATTTCCAGCTCCAGCATCAAAAGTCGCATGTCTTGAGTGACTTGTTGAATAGTCTGAAATTAACCCCCCATCATCAGTGAATAATTTTGATCCATTTCCAAGAACCATTGGAGATACGTTATTCGCAACGTCAAAATCTGAAACCAAGGATACTGAGCCATCTGCCGTTGAATTGTAAATTATTGTGCTTTCTGGAACCTCAGGCACCTCAGGAACCTCTGGAACCTCCGGCACCTCTGGGGTATAAATATCCGGTTGAGGGACTACTAAATCTGGTTGAGGGACTAAAATATCCGGTTGAGGGACTGAGGTAAAACTCGTAGTCACTGTGTGTGTAAAACTTGTCTCGATTTCCCTCAAATATGTGTTCTTCTTTACAGTATCTAACTCCGCTTGTGTAGGTATTTCTGAAGCTCCATAGGTCGCACCTAACCTAAGTTGAGGCACTCCTTGATACTGTTTGCCATAATTACATGCTAATTGATCTCTTCCACTTGTCCCATTAGCAGGGGTAACTTTTACCGTCCCTCCATTTTTAACGGGTATTATATCCGTTATTTCATTTCTAAATTGAGCGTTTAAGGATTGGTTCATCAATCCATTTTGATTGTCTTTAGTTACAAACCTATCATAAAATCCTACACGATTGTAGTAAGGCACAACATTACTAGCAACTTGTCTTCCATCAGGATTTTCGAGAGAATTTAATAAAAGATCGTTTGTCTGAGATACAGTAGTGCCTATTCCAGTTAGGGATTCTTGTAGCCTTGCATTAATTACAGCCGTTAAACTATTAACATCTTGTAAAAGTTCTTTAATAGTTACATAAATAAAGGCGGTCATCGGTTCAGCTTTAGGCATTTTTTCCCCATTCATTCCTAATCTACCTGCTCCAAAATGATCGTTTCGCATAAAAATGTAGGGATTATTATTACTTTCCTCAACAATGTTCGCATTTCTGTAGCCGAAATTAGCTCCTGCTGGCACGTCTCCATATTCTCCTGCCGTTGAAGTATAGAGAGGGGCTACTGGAGTTACTCCTGATACATTTGTAGGGTCGAATTCAGTCTCTGGAAAATGATTTAAATCAGGATTTTGACCCGTTTGAGGTATCCTAGTATTTCTAGCATATAAAAAATGTCCGTTATTTCCTCGATGATATCCGTTAGGTTTAAATGTTCTTCCTGTAGCTCCTGTAGCAGGACTATCGAAAGGCGACTCATTCATACATAGATTATCGTAGTTAATTAATCCTTCTTGAGAAGAACCTGCTTTTATATTAAATTTTGGAAAAGGATTACCAGCCAAATCAAGATATAAATCCCCTACATAACAGGCACATCTCGCGCCCCCAGGCCAATCTGTTCCAGGAAATCCTGTTCCTCCTCCTTGTCTTCCATTGTAGTTAGGATACTTAGCAGAAGGCACATTATTTGACATGCTAAAATACAACTCAACAACCCCTATACCAAAGGCAGGAGTTCCTAGAGGAGCGAAACCTTTTATCGATTCAATTTCTCCCGCCCAATAGCAACCATAAAACTCTTCAGCTGGGTCTTCATCTGAAATCCACACGTGATTGCCTACATAAAAATTATTTTGAACGTGAGAACCTGTTCTACCCTTTAGAATACCGTTATCAAAATCTGTAAAAAGCGTAGCTTGATAGGGGATTTCAGCGGGTGGCTGTGCTGGTGTTGTCTGTGTAGAAGCAAAGGGTAAAATTCTAATAGCTACCAATCTACCTTCTATAGGTTCATTCTGTAGAGAAGTCCCAGGAGGCAACCACCCATTCACCGACGTTTTATATTGATAGGCACAATAGGCTCCTCCTTGCGGTGCCCCTGCTTGTGGAGGGACTGTTAGAAGATTTATTTGAGGCACAACTCTACCTATATTATCTAGGACAGGATACACATATCCGTTACCCGCATTTATTTCTCTATAATTATTTATTTGATTTGTTACATCTGCTGGTATCCTAGGATTTAAATTAAAAGGCATCACTAAATTATCATAGTCAAGGGTGCCTCCTGGGAAACCTCTACCATTTATCCCTCCTTTTGGATGAATCAAAGGGAGCCCTACACTGTAGGTGTTGTTGTTATTCATTGTAAAAAATACCTCAATTAATACCTTAGTATCACAGTAGCCTTTTGTCTCTCCATTTACTACTACATTTTGACCTGAAAACTCTATAGTAGGGGCACCGGTTCCTGAACCTCGAATGTTAGCACAGACCATTTCAACGGATATCCTGTCGCCACGTTGTAATCCAAATTCTGTCTCATTAGACCAAGCACCATTAGTGTCAATGTCATCATCTACATTTATTTTTGAATTTTCTCTAGAACATTCAATTAAATAGGTATTCGTTCCCTGAAACGTTGTCATTTAATATTATAATATATTTTAAATTAGAATATTAAATTTTTATCCGTTAATCTATTGACCGGACATAAAAATATTACCACTTTTAATCATCATCATGCGTTCGCATTCAGCCCAGTAAAGGACTCGAAGTTGATCCTGTTCTGTAGGCACTCTGTCTCTTGTCAAGGTAACTATGACTGGCTGACGGCCCACTTGGATACCGTTTCCGACATAGTTTTCACCCGCGTTTTTACTAAGATTAATGCCTAAATAGTTTAGGGAGAAATTCAAAGAATCATTTGGATTACCTTGAGTAAATTGATTAGAATTGAAAGCAGCATCTTGTCTGACTAGAGGATAGGCACCTGCTCCCGATGTCTGTCCGTTCGAACTGTAGAGACCTCTATTAACTTTCAGAGGTTTATCATGAACTTGACTCAATTCATTGTAAAGTTTAGCCGTTGAATTTAAAGGGCTAGGGAAAATATTTTCGTTGTTGATGGAAATTTGAATCACAGTTTGGTCGTTTGAGCCTTTAGATAAATAATTACCTAAGATTCTATTAGCGGGCTCTGTAGGGGCTGCGCCGAAGTTAGGAGCTGGAGGAGTAGCAATCAAAAGATTTCGCACAATCTGGTGATCTAAACCTAAGAGAGTAGAAATAGTCTGAGACTGCTTAGTTCCTGCTGGCACACCGCCGGTCACCGCTGGCAAAGTATTAAAAACGGATACATAATCTGTCATCACCAAGTTAGCTCCTTTTTCGAGTTCTTCTTGTATACGTTTCATAGGGGAGGGGATGCCTGCTTGATCTTCGTAATAAATTAAATCCGTTGATAATTTCAAAGATGCTTGTTGAATTAAATTACCTACTCTAAAAGGCAATGCTGCTGCTGAGCCGGCATTTGTTCTAACGGCAACGGCTCTGTTACCAGCTAAATCTGGAGAGAAATGAAAGACAAATCTGACGCGTTCTTTAAGTGCGAAAAGTGGAAGTGGAATCTGAGAAAGGACTGGAAATATATCTTTTAATTTAATGCAGAAGAAAGGAGTGTTCGCGTTTCCTGTAGTTCTAAAGTGCTGAAGTTTGTTCGCTTCTTGGGGGGCTGTTTGAACTAAACCAAGGACACCTTGGGCTGCTAAGGAACCTTGCTGAGTTGTAGTCTCTATAGTATTTAATGCGAGTTGTCCCCAACCGTTCTCTGCTGCGACACCAGAGACACCTCCGTCGACTGTTTTCATGCCTGAAAATGAACCTAGATAAACATTGTGTGTTTGGTCTCTAATGTCTTGGTCGACAAAAAGATTTTTAAGTTGCATTAAATGTGGTAATTCCTCAACGGATGAAATTAAAGTAGTTCCGAAAAATAATTCAGCTCTCTCTATACAGCCTAAAATACCCGCCATTAAAGGCAAGTCCATTCTATCATTTGCCGTTGTTTCAGTTGTTTGAAGTTGAATTTGTAAAGCTACATCACTGGATAAAATCCCTTCTTGTGGTAACTCAAAAGTTGCTTGAGATTGAGAAAAAGATCTCGGTTCTATTAGGCGGGTTTCGACTCTTTGAGATTGAGATTCCGCTGCGGAAATTCCAACCATTCTTGCTAAATCTGCTCGTCTTGACATTTATATATAGACTTGATATTTTATTTTAAAAGTTTTTACTTTTAAAATGAAACGGCTTTTTTACTAATAATTATAGTAGTCGTAATATGTTTCTAGGGCATTCTTTTGCTTCATCGATTTTCCATACATCTTAAATGTAGGCGAATCATCGATATTCTCAGCCACCTTTCTAGCATAATTTATGAATTTATGCTTAGGTATCGGGCTCATCGAGTTAGGTGTAATCGACTGAGTTTCAATTTTCTCTCTCCAAAACATTGAATTTATAGCTCCCATATATAATAGGATAATATATTAATTTAATTAATTTACAATTGAAACTAATCCATTATTATCATAATTAATCACACTTCTGTAGAGGAAAAAAGTGTATGAAGACATAGGCGAAAAACCATTTAATTTTGAAATTAATCTAATAGAATAGCTAGTTTGCTTAAAGTTCGCAGTGTTTCCAACGCCGAGCATGTCTCCTACTCTGATGCCTACCCCGTAGACATTTTGGAAATAATTCGCTGTATTATTGAAAGTATCACTAGTAATGGCATTGTGTTGATTTTGGGATGTGCCGCCGTTTGCAGTAGCAAAATTCTCAGAATTCTGTCCTGCTAACTGATCTGTCGCTGAAGAAGTTCTAGGTCTTATCGCCATAGAATAATAATATTGACGTTGAGCGTCGTAGGCTGAACCTAAAAATTGGTTTGCTACTGCTGGATTGTTTCTAACAACTTCATTTTCATCAATTTGAAACTGTAACGGATATAATACTCCTCCTCGCATAAAACTTATTTTTGTAATCGGAGCAAGTTCATCGTAGGCAGTCGCTGGCAAAGAATTTGCCTTATTTAATAGGGGCGTTGTTTTCATTGAATCTTGTCCGTAGTTAGCAATGTGCGGAGTAGGGACATAATTTGTAAATGTCGAAACCACAGCACTCAGAGCAGGATTAATTTGAGTAGTTTGATCGTTATTATTAATGACACCATAGAAAGAACTGAAACCACTAAAAGGATAGGTAGAAATAGAGGGCAATTTACCGCCTTGAGGCATTGCGTATTCACCCATCAAAGATACGTTACTAATTTCGTAGTAAGAATTTGGAGTAGTTAAAGATCCTCCAAATAAGGCTTGAATTGAGGATTGAAGTGAAAATTTTAAATTTAATCCACCTACACCATTATCCATAGACAATGGAATGTCAGCACCTTGTAAAAAGATACCCGCCATAATAGGCATAGCAACACTCATTTTTTTATTACAATATCTACCTTGAACCTGTTCGTTTGCTGAAACGGCAAATTCATTAGATAAATAGGTAGTATATTCATTCCACCCCGAACCACTAGGCAAAAGCGAGCCCAGGAGCCTACCATAATGTCTAATAGTTTCCAAATTTTGATTCATTGCATTGTTAATCTCAAGTTGTGAAAACAAGGATGCAACCCCAACCCTAGAGTTAAGGCGGACTACACTTGTATTGACACCTGTGCCGTTTTGATTGTTGTTGTTTGGAAGTGCTCCGGCTGAATCTTTCAGGACCACATCAAAGCACAATTTTAAATTTTTAGATCTGACGTAGTATTCATTAGGAGCAATCGAAAAAGTAATGATTGGATTACCATTGCGATAGGACCACGTTGAGTTTCCACTAGTTTGATTGTCTGGGGCAATTTCAAATTTACGAACAGCGCTAATGTTAGACATTCTATACATTATCCTTTTAAAAAAAAATAAGGTTGTAAGCCTATTTTTAAATATATGTTTGTAACGGATTTATTCAAGCCAAATAATATCTCGCTCAAGATTCATCTTCCAGCAGTAGTAAAAGCAGTCAAAATTACAAGATTTCTTGTCTGAAGGGTCATCATGATATTCTTCACAATTTTCGCACCAGAGTTTTTTTTCAAATTGAATCCTTTTTCTAGGTATAATTATCTGAATTGGGTCTTCATCCTTTGCGAAAGTGCGCCTAAAGTATTGAGTGCAAATCTTCGATGAAGGCATTATCATGATGAAGGGGAAGCCCATTTCTTTCATTCTTTTCAGAATCGCAGGGATTTGACTGAAAGGCGGGTTTGTCACAATCAAGTCAACGCTGTAAGTGCCTGGATCACTGGTGAAGAAATCCTCATCTTTGTGATGTATTTTTTCCGGGTTTATACCTAATGCTTCAAAGTGCTCTGCTGAAGAGCCATCTCCGAAGAATGGGTCCCAAATTAATTTATCTTTCGGAATGAAAGATTCGATGGCTTTCCAGGCACTTAAAGGGGTCATATAATCGTCGTGTTTTGAAAATGTTTTTGTTTGAAATCCTGCCATTTTTCTGTGTTATTTATTGAGATATTAATTCTTAAATTTAAATCAATTTTTCAATCAAATTTTTTTTAAATTATTTCTCGCTCGGGGGGCAGCCTTCTCCGCCCTCGGGAAACGCTAGTTTCAGCGTGTCATTCATGAAATTCTTGCCTTCTCCGCGGTGACTGGACCGATGAAGGAGTGCTTTGAAGTGCTCTTTATCAAATTTCGGGGGCTTGTTTGTAGAGGCTTCAACTTTGAAGGGGAAGTCAGCGGGGTCAAATTCGAAGGGATTCAAGGCTATTGCCAACTTCAACGCTAGTTTCGTGTTGTCGGAGTTTGAGAACTCGTCAATTGCTTGTTGCTGTAGGGCATCATAAATTATTTTGTCTGTGTCGGTAGCGTCTTTTGGAATTCCAATGTGTTTTTTATAGGCTAACGCTTCGCTGAATTCTACTTTGTCGAGATGGTTTAACTCTAATTCATAGTCCAATGCTTCTTTCAAGTGAGTGTTTCGAGGGATGTC
>TARA_R110000764_G_scaffold112772_3_pt1 | contig 12739 bp, 10 predicted proteins | sample TARA_R110000764 | Tara Oceans TARA_R110000764 (sample SAMEA4398111) | marine metagenome | biome: Polar Biome; feature: [SRF] surface water layer (ENVO:00010504); material: water (ENVO:00002006), including particulate matter (ENVO:01000060) such as... | depth 5 m | reverse complement strand
CCGTGCTGGCCGCGCAGGACGATGACCTTGAAATCGAGGAAGGCCTGGTGGACGGCGTCGAACTCGGAATTCGACAGGTCTTGTGTCAGGTCCACGCCGTGGATTTCTGCGCCGAGGGTGCCGGTAAGGGGCTGGATGGTCATGCTCATGGCCCGAGTGAACCATTCGCGCGAAGGTGATGCAAGAATGTCATTTGCACGCCCACACGAAATATGAGAGAGACGCGGCGGGCCACATGCCCCCAACGGCATGCAGCCTATCTGTGAGGATAGGAGTAAAACAGATGACCACCACCGCCAAACCCGGCGTGCTGCCAGCATGCCCGCATTTTTCATCCGGCCCGACCGCCAAGCGTCCCGGATTTTCCCTTCAAAAACTTGAAACCGCCGCCCTAGGCCGTTCGCACCGTTCCGCCGATGCGAAGAAGAAGCTGAAAGCCGCGATCGATCGCTCCAAGGCGATCCTCGGCATTCCGGACGATTACCGCGTTGCCATCGTGCCGGCGTCCGATACGGGCGCGGTCGAGATGTGCATGTGGTCCATGCTCGGTGCAAAGCCCGTGGACGTGTTCGCCTGGGAAAGCTTCGGGCAGGACTGGGTGACCGATGCGACCAAGCAGCTGAAGCTCGAAAACTGCAACACCTATGTCGGTGAGTATGGCGAGCTGCCGCCCTTCGAAAAGGCGCGTGACGATGCCGACATCATCTTCACCTGGAACGGCACCACGTCCGGTGTGCGCGTGCCGAATGCAGACTGGATCAAGCCGAACCCCGACCGCGTCGTGATCTGCGATGCGACGTCCGCCGCCTTTGCGCAGGACATCGAATGGGAAAAACTCGATGTCATCACATATAGCTGGCAGAAATGCCTCGGCGGGGAAGCCGCCCATGGCATGCTGGTGCTCAGCCCCCGCGCCGTCGCCCGCCTCGAGAGCTACACGCCGGACCGCCCCCTGCCGAAACTGTTCCGCATGACCAAGGGCGGCAAGCTCGACGAGGCCCTGTTCGAGGGCGCGACGATCAACACGCCCAGCATGCTGTGCGTCGAAGACTATCTCCAGGCGCTCGACTGGTGCGAAAGCCTCGGCGGCTGGAAGGGGCTCCAGAAGCGCTCCAATGAAAGCCTCGCCACGCTGACCGACTGGGTGGCCAAGACCGACTGGGTCGACTTCCTCTGCCCCGACGCCTCTGTGCGCTCGAACACCGGCGTGACCTTCCGAATCGTGGACCCACGCGTCGCCGGCATGGACGAGGCCGGCCAGCGCGATTTCGTCAAGCGCATGATGAAGCGCCTCGAAACCGAAAACGCCTGCTTCGACGCGGCCGGCTACGCCAAGGCCCCTCCCGGCCTGCGCATCTGGTGCGGCGGATCGGTTGAGCCGTCGAATGTCGCGGCCCTGACGCCATGGCTCGACTGGGCCTTCGCTGAAGAAGCCGCCAGCCTCTAAGCGCTTTCTCCCGCGCCCTCGTCCTTCAGCTTCGCTCAGGATGAGGGCGCTCGGAAATCCCCATAGCAGGCTCATCCTGAGCGACGTCGAAGGAGAGCCGGGCCACGCGCCCCGCAACCATAAAGAGAACCCGAAATGCCCAAAGTCCTCATCGGAGACAAACTCTCCCCCGCCGCCGTCGAAATCTTCCACGCGCGCGGCATCGAAACCGTCACCAAGGTTGGTCTGAGCCCGGAAGACCTGATCAAGGAAATCGCCGACTATGACGGCCTCGTCGTCCGTTCGGCCTGCAAGCCGAATGCGGACGTGATCGCTGCGGCCAAGAACCTGAAAGTCATTGGCCGCGCTGGTATCGGCGTCGACAATATCGACATCAAGGCGGCGACCGCCAAAGGCGTCGTGGTCATGAACACGCCCTTCGGTAACGCCATCACCACGGCTGAACATGCCATTGCCATGATGTTCGCCGCCGCCCGCCAGATCCCGGCCGCCAATGCCGACACGCAAGCCGGCAAATGGCCCAAGTCCGGCTATATGGGTATCGAGGTCAGCTACAAGACGCTGGGCCTGATCGGTTGCGGCAATATCGGCAGCCGCGTCGCTGAGCGCGCCATTGGCCTGAAGATGAAAGTCGTCGCCTACGATCCGTTCCTCACCGAAGAGCGCGCTGTCGAACTGGGCGTCGAAAAGGTCGAACTCGACGAGCTGCTGAAGCGTGCCGACGTGATCACGCTGCACGTGCCGCTCACAGACCAGACCCGCAATGTCCTGTCGCGCGAAAACCTCGCCAAGACGAAGAAGGGCCTGATCCTGGTCAACTGCGCGCGCGGCGGACTGGTTGACGAGGAAGCCGTCGCCGAGATGCTCGAAAGCGGCCATCTGGCAGGCGCGGCCTTCGACGTGTTCGCGGTCGAGCCAGCCAAGGAAAACGTCCTGTTCGGCAAGAAGAATTTCGTCGCCACGCCCCACCTTGGTGCGGCCACGAACGAAGCCCAGGAAAACGTCGCGCTCCAGGTCGCTGAACAGATGTCTGACTATCTCCTGTCAGGCGCCGTCACCAACGCGCTCAACATGCCGTCGATCACGGCCGAGGAGGCCCCGCGCATCAAGCCGTTCGCAGGCCTCGCTGAGAAGCTCGGCTCGTTTGCCGGGCAGATTTCGGATTATGGCTATGATGAAGTCGTCATCGAGTATGAGGGGGAGGTCGCTGACCTGAACCGCAAGCCGCTGACGGCAGCGCTGCTGGCCGGCCTGCTGCGGGCCTCGCGCGGCGATGTGAACATGGTGTCGGCCCCCGCCATCCTTGCCGATAGCGGCGTCAAGCTGACCGAGACCAAGACGGAAGACAGCCCGGTCTATGACAGCCTGATCCGCGTCAAGGTGAAGACCAAGGCGACGGCGAATGCCCCTGAGGGCGGCTGGCGGACCCTGGCAGGCACGCTGATCGCGGGCCAGCCGCGCATTGTCGAGATCAAGGGCATGGCGCTGGAAGGCGATTTCTCGCCGGTCACGCTTTACGTCAACAATCTCGACAAGCCCGGCTTCATCGGCGCGCTCGGGCAAATGCTGGGAGAGGCGAAGGTCAATATCGCGACCTTCCACCTTGGCCGGACGTCGGCAGGCGGCGAGGCCATCGCGCTGATCGGTATCGATTCCGTGCCGGAAGAAGCCCTGATGACCAAGCTCGAGAGCCTGCCGCAGGTCCGCTATGCCAAAGTGCTGACGTTCTAGGCTTTTAGGAACGCATAATTCCTATGCAAACAGGGCGGGCTGCCATTGAGGCAGCCCGTCTCCAGTTAAGGGCTCCAGACACAACAGGAGCCTTTCATGGCAAAAATCGCTATCGTTTATCATTCCGGTTATGGCCACACGGCCAAAGTGGCAGAGCATGTTCGCATTGGCGCAACCAGCGTTGAGGGCGCGGAAGTCACGCTCTACAAGGCCGACGACCTGACCAGCCCCGACACCGGCCCGTGGGACGAACTGGCGGCCGCCGATGCCATCATATTCGGTGCACCCACCTATATGGGCTCGGCCTCAGCCGTGTTTAAGCAATTCCAGGATGCCAGTTCCAAAGTGTGGTTCACGCATGCCTGGAAAGACAAGATCGCCGCCGGGTTCACCAATTCCGGCTCGCTCTACGGCGACAAGTCCTCGACCCTGCAGCAGTTTTCGACTCTCGCCGCGCAGCACGGCATGGTCTGGGTCGGCACCGGCATGATGCCGGGCTACAATGCCTCCACCAAGGATATCAATGCCGTGCACAACCGGGCGAGCTTCACGCTTGGTCTCGGCGTGCAGTCGCTGACCGACCTGCCGGCCGAACAGACTCCTGACCGCTTCGACCTTGAAACGGCTGAAATGTTTGGAAAGCGTGTCGCCGATGCCACCCTTCGCTGGGTTCGTGGCAAGGCGTGACGGAACCGGGTTGACGGCGCGGTGTTTAGGGCCTCATTCCGTTCGATACGCCTATTGGGGGAATCACCATGCACCGCGCCTTACTAAGCCTCTCTGCCGTCCTTGCGATGGCAGGCACCTCTTCTGCCGACATTCTGGATGAGGTGCGCCTCGGCGTCATGCAGCACAATATCTGCGTGCAGGACTGCAACAATGCAGACAAGGAAGACGGGCCGAACATCAATGGCGAACTGGTTTTCAAGTCGCCGGATTTCCTGTCGATCATCTGGTCGCCAAGGCCGTATATCATGGGCAGTGGGAATACTGCCGGAAACACCAGCTTTGGCGCAGTCGGCCTGGTCTGGAACTGGGACTTTGCCGAGAACTGGTCGCTCGAAGCCGGTGAAGGCTATGCGATTCATGATGGTACGCTGGAAAACCCATTCCCGCAGGGCGATCCGCGCGGGGATGCCTTTACCGAGGAGAACGTCCTTCTCGGGTCGCGCGACCTGTTCAGGACCTCGTTCGCGCTAAATTACAGCTTCAACGAGCGCTGGGGTGGCCAGGTCCTGTATGAGCATCTCAGCCATGGCCAGATCCTCGGAAGCGGCCGCAACCAGGGCATGGACAATCTTGGTGTCCGGGTCATCTACGCCTTCGGTCACTAGGCATTCGCCACGCCTTGGCGTTGCGATACCCCTTGCGCTGGATAAGGTTCCTGCCACTCTCTCCTGAAAAATCAGGAGGACGTGATGCCAGACAAGCATGTTGTAGTGATTGGCGCAGGCCTTGGCGGCCTCACCGCTGCGATCAAGCTGCAGGAAGCGGGGTATGAGTTCACCCTGCTGGAACAAGGCGACCGTGTGGGCGGCACCTGGGCGGCGAACACCTATCCCGGCTGCGCCTGTGATGTTCAGGTCGCGCTCTACCAACTCTCCTTTGCCCAATCCATGCTCTGGACACGGCTTTACCCTCTGCAGGCCGAGATCCAGGCCTATGCCGAGGAAATCACCGACCGATTCCAGTTGCGCCCCAACCTTCACCTGAATGAAGGCGCGGCCTCTGCTGTCTGGAGCGATGCGGACAAGACCTGGACGGTCACCACGACCAAGGGACGCGTGATTGAAGCCGATGCCGTGATCGGCGCCCTTGGCCAGCTCAACCGCCCATTCTGGCCAGATATTCCAGGCCTCGACACGTTCAAGGGCCCAAAAATGCATTCGGCCGGCTGGGACCATTCGGTCGATTTCAAGGGCAAGCGCGTGGGTGTCGTGGGCTCGGCGGCGAGCGCCGTGCAACTGATCCCGCAAGTCGCGCTGGAAGCATCCAATGTCGGCGTGTTCCAGCGCTCTGCCAACTGGATGATTCCCCGCAATGACCGCGAGATCACGCCGGAAGAAATGGCGCTGATGTTCACGATTCCGGAAAAGGCGGCGGAGTTTGCGGCGATCAACCGGAAAATTCTCTACGAGAATGCCGACTATTTTTTCTGGCAAGCCTTCGAGTGGACGCCTGAGGGGCGCGCCTTCTTCACGCGCCAGGCGACGGACCATCTGAACGCCCAGGTGCCGGATGCGGAATTGCGCAAGAAGCTGACGCCGGACTATCCCGTCGGCTGCCGGCGCATCCTGATCGCGGATGATTTCTACCCGACCCTGATGCGCGACAATGTCGACCTGATCACGGACGGGATTGCCGAGATTGTCCCAGAAGGCATCCGCACCAAGGACGGCGTGCTGCACGAGTATGACATTCTCGTCTTCGCCACCGGGTTCGAGACGACCGGCTGGCACTGGTCGGTCGACGTGGTCGGGCAGGGCGGCGTGACGATCGAGCAGGCCTGGGCCGATGGACCTGAAGCCTATCTTGGCATCACCGTCGCGGACTTCCCTAACTTTTTCGTCCTCTACGGGCCGAACACCAATCTCGGGCACAATTCGATCACGTTCATGCTGGAGCGGCAGGTCGAGTATACGATCAAGGCCCTGGACAAGCTGGACGAGGCAGGCGCCGTCGCCATGGCGCCGAAGCGGGCGGTGCAGGACACGTTCAACAAGGACTTGCAGGCCCGTCTGGGCGAGACAGTCTGGGCCGATCCGGCCTGCAATAGCTGGTACAAGACCGAAGGCGGCAAGATCACCCAGAACTGGTCGGATCACACGCGCGCCTATGCCGATGCGGTCGCCGCTGTGGACCTCAAGCACTATGACCTCGTCAAGTAGGACCGAAACGACACAAAACGGCTGATAAACGGCGTCTGCCCCTTGCAATTCCGGGCAGACTCCTGCCCTTGTCGCGGCGGCTGAACACGGGAGTTCTATATGTCAGGTGTCGTCGTCGTAGGCGCCCAGTGGGGCGATGAAGGCAAGGGCAAGATCGTCGACTGGCTCTCGAGCCGGGCCGATGTCGTGGTGCGTTTCCAGGGCGGCCACAATGCGGGCCATACGCTGGTCATTGACGGCAAAGTGTTCAAGCTTGCGCTGCTGCCGTCTGGCCTCGTTCGCGGCGGTAAGCTCTCGGTCATCGGCAATGGCGTCGTGGTTGATCCGTGGCACATGCTGACGGAAATTGACGGCATTCGCGCGCAGGGCGTTGAAGTGACGCCCGAAAACCTGATCCTCGCGGACAATGCCTCGCTGATCCTGCCATGGCACAAGGACATCGACGCGGCGCGGGAAGGGGCGCTTGGCGCCGCCCAGATCGGGACGACCAAGCGCGGCATCGGACCGGCCTATGAAGATCGCGTCGGTCGCCGCGCCATCCGCGTGGCCGATCTTGCTGATCCCGCCGCCCTCGACATGAAGATCGAGCGCCTGCTGGCCCATCATCGCCCTCTGCGGACCGGCCTCGACCTGCCCGAGCCCGATGGCGCGCAGTTGAAGGCCGACCTGCTGAAGATCGCGCCGCAGATACTCGCCTATGCGCAACCGGTCTGGAAACTGCTCGACGAACAGGTCCGGCGCGGCCGGCGCATCCTCTTCGAAGGTGCCCAGGGCGTGATGCTTGACGTCGACCACGGCACCTATCCGTTCGTAACCTCGTCCAATGTCGTCGCGGGCAATGCCTCGGCGGGTTCCGGTGTTGGCCCCGGCGCGATTTCCTATGTTCTCGGCCTCGCCAAGGCCTATACGACGCGGGTCGGCGCCGGTCCGTTCCCGACCGAGCTGCACGATGAGATCGGCGAGCGCCTTGGCCGTATAGGCAAGGAAGTCGGCGTGAATACCGGGCGGGCCCGGCGCTGCGGCTGGTTCGACAGCGTGATGGTTCGCCAGGCCTGCGCCACCAGCGGCGTTACCGGTCTTGCCCTGACAAAGCTCGACGTGCTCGACGGGTTTGACGAGATCAAGGTTTGCGTTGCCTATCGCCTGCACGGCAAGGAAATCGACTATTATCCCGCTGGCCTGACCGACCAGGCCGCCGTTGAGCCTGTCTACGAAACCATCGAAGGCTGGAAGGGTTCGACTGCGGGCGCCCGCAGCTGGGCTGACCTGCCAGCCGAGGCCGTGAAATACGTCCGCCGCCTTGAAGAACTTGTCGGCAAGCCCTGCGCCCTGGTCTCGACATCGCCGGAACGCGAAGATGTCATCCTGATGCAAGACCCGTTCGAAGCCTGACGCGCCACGGCATCCTGCATTGATTTCCAGTCGCGGTGCGCGCTAGCTGGAGACGGTGCACCAGAGTGTGGAGACGCCGATGCTTCGTTTGAAAACCTTTCTTGCGGCGGCATTGTGTGCGGTTGCCGTGGGATGCGCCTTTGGGTCGGATGACGCGCTGATACCGGCTGAAGATATCGTCCTGCCGCTTGGCGGCTTCACAGTGGCCGACACCTATGTCCAGAACAGCGACGACCCGAGCCTTTGGGAGCGCTCCGGCAACGAAGGAGCCTACGAGCGTTATACATTGCGCCAGGAAGCCGGTGGTTATTGGCTGGACGAGACGTTCTGGCTGGTGTTTGCGCGGCTGGAAGACGGTTCGGACGAATACCTGATGCAGGTTGCGACACCGGAAGAGAGTGTTGATGGCGGCTATGTCTACAATTACGCGGTGGGGAAAATAGTCGGCGACCGCCTGTTCATGAAGCTGCCGGATTGCGACGACCTGCCGATCGACACGATCAATGAACTCGAGCTGGACGCCGATTGTACACTCACAACCTATGCGGACCTCAAACGCGCCATCGCGGAGACAAAGGACGCCATTCGCTACACGACATATTACCAGCTGCGCTGAACAGTGCCTACGCAGTCTCCCTTAGTGACAGGGCAGGGGGCATTTGGCCTGATGTGAGGTGAAAAACCCACAACAGGAGAGCTGAAAATGTCTCACACGCCCCACGAACTTGCCGCCGAATTTCCCGAGGCGGTCGACAAGATCCATGAACTGAAAACGTCGGACCCCCATTTCGCGCGCCTTGCCGACGAGTATCATGACGTCAACCGCCATATCCATCGGCACGAGAGCGGCGTCCAGCCTGCCAGCGAAACCCACGAGACGGAACTGCGCAAGCGCCGGATGGTCCTCAAGGATGAGCTCTACGCGATGTTGAAAGCCTAGGCTGGCGTGCGGTCGGCGTTTTGCAGGAGCAAATGATGATACATCTGGAAATCGACAAGGCCCGGAATCTCGTACACCTTTCGCCCGAGGGGAAGCTTGAGAAAGCGGATTTCGATCGCCTGACCGAGGCGCTCAACGCGCATATCAATGAAACCGATTCAGTTCCGGCCATCATCATCGAAACGCGCGGGCGCCCGCACTGGGACAGCTATGGTGCTTTCCTGCGCCACATGGAGTTCATCAAGGACTATCACAAGCTGGTGCCCAAAATTGCCATCGTAAGTGACAGTTCTGCGCTCAGCCTGGCGCGGTCGGTGGCGGACCATTTCGTCAAGGCCAAGGTTCGCTACTTCCCCATCGGGAGCGCGGCGGAGGCGGTCGACTGGGCCAGCGCGCCCGACGACCATCCGGGCCAATTCAGCCTGATTGAAGGTCTGCCGGCGAATGTCATCGGCGTGAACGCCGAGGGTGTCATCACCGCGCAGGATTATGAAGAGACGCTGGTGCCGCTGATCAGGGAAAAGCTGAAAATCCACGACCGTCTCAACCTCCTGTTCGTGGCGGGTCCGTCCTTTCGCGCTTACAGTGCCGGGGCGGTCTGGGATGACGCCCGGTTCGGCATGATGCATCTCGCCGATTTCAAGAAAATTGCCATCGTTTCCGATACCGACTGGATCCGCATGGGCACCAAACTGTTTGGCCCGCTGCTTCTGGGCGACATGCATGTGTTTTCGATGGCTGAACTGGACGACGCCAAGGAATGGGTGAAGCGCTAGGGGCCTGAGGCCTTCAACTTGCCCGCGTCTCCTCGCGCCCAAGGGTGTATTTTACGCGATATTCAAAGCCTGATCTTCCCGGGATGGAAACCGGGTGCTTGCTGCGGTCGCCAAGTTAACCATTGGGTGCGCGCAGCCAGAGTAAGATATCGTAAAGTCTATAGTGAATAACGTCTTCCAGAAACCGGTTTAAAAGGCCTGGAAGAATGACGTCCCCAGTATTTGACAAGCCTGTCAGGGCTGAACAGCGCAGCGAGACGCGTCTGAATGACGTCATTCGCAAGCCGGGCATCGCACATGTTTTGTTAACACTCGCAGCCTGTTCACTGTCGATGGGCGCCATCCTGTTAACCCGTGGAACGGGTGATGTCGCAGCGGTATGGCCCGTGAATGCGATCCTGCTGATTGTCGTGCTGAAATGGCCGAAGGCTGAATGGCCCTCGCTGTTCGGGTGCCTGTTCATCGGCACGCTTCTGGCCAATGTCGTTATCGGCGACCCGTGGGTGCGCAGTCTGATCCTGGCAATAGCAAACAGCCTTGAAGTCCTCATCGTCGCGCTGATACTGAGCCAGCATTCCGCGCCGAATATTACGCGCAAATCCGGCATTTTGAGACTGTTCGCCGCGTCCCTTGTTGCCTGCAGTATTTCGACGCCGATAGCGCTTGCAGGTCTCGCGATGACTGGAGCCGCCCTGCCTGTGCAGGATTCGGCGCTCTGGTTCTTTGGCGACATCCTGGGCCTTCTCCTTTTCGCGCCGCTGCTTTGGGCGCTTTTGACGAAACGCGAAACCGGGAACGACCTTGGCTGGATGTCTGTGCTCGAGGGCTTGCTGGTTGTCGTCGTCACGATTGGTGTGTTCGTGCAATCGAGTTATCCGCTCCTCTTCCTCGTTCCGCCGGTGCTTGTGCCTCTGACTTTCCGCCATGGCGTTCGCGGAGCGGCGGTCGCACTGCTGGTCGTGACGATGATCTCGATTGGGTTTACCTATGCCGGGATGGGCCCGACCATGCTGGCAGAGGGCGGGATCGTTCACCATATGCTTGTGCTGCAGGCTTTCCTCGCAGCGAATTCCTACATGGCGCTGTCGCTTGGGGCGTCCGTGAGTGAACGTCATCGCCTGAACCAGCGCCTGAGCGATTCCAGACGCCGCGTTGTCGAGCGGTCGGCGCGGGAAAAGGTTCTCCTCCGCCAGGCCGAAATGGCGGATGAAATCTCGCAGGTCGGTCACTGGACCCTGAATGCCGAGATGAGTGAAGTCTACTGGTCGCCGGAAGTCTATCGCATTCACGGCGTGACGCCCGCGACGTTCAATCCGGTGCTGGATGGTGCGCTCGATTTCTATATTGAAGGTGACCGTGCTCGCGTCTCGGCCCTGATCGATCAACACATGAAAAGCGGTGAGGACTGGAATTTCGAGGCGACGATCCAGCGGCGCTCTGACAGTGAAAAGCGCCGTGTAAGATCGATTGCGAAATGCCATGTCGGACCTTCCGGAACCGTCGAGCATATATTCGGCGTTTTCAAGGATATAACGCAGGAGCACGAACTTTATGCCGCCCTTGCGGTGAAGGAAGAGCAGTATCGTATCCTGGCGGAACACTCGACCGATATCGTCCTCAAGTTCGGCCGCGACGGAGTCATCAACTATGCATCGCCTTCGGCCGCGATAATTGCGCCGCCGGAGGAGGCGGTCGGCAAGCGGACGGTCGACTTCGTCCTGCCGGAGGATCGCGAGTTCGCGATAGCGATTACGCAGGACCTGTTCACGGGCAAGGAAATTGACCCCGATTTGCAACGCGAATTCAGGGTCCGCCTGGCTGACGGTTCCGTTGTCTGGCTGGAGGGCAAACCCCAGGTCATACGCGACGCCGACGGCAATCCGGTTGAGGTTGTATCGACCTATCGCGACGTGAGCGAGCGTCATGAGCGCGAAAAGGCGCTCGCCGCGGCGCGTCTTGAGGCCGAGGCTGCCGTCACCGCCCGGACGGAATTCCTGTCCAATATGAGCCATGAGATTCGTACACCATTGAACGGAGTCATGGGCTTCGCCGATATTCTCAAGACGACGGCGCTGACCGATGACCAGCTGACTTATGTGCAGCGGATTTCGTCTGCCAGCCGGACATTGCTCGAAATCATCAACGACATTCTCGACTTTTCCAAGATCGATGCCGGACGGCTGGAGGTCGAAAGGCGGCCTTTCGACATTCGCGAGGTGATCGAGGATGTCGTGGACCTGGTCGCGGCGGCGCGGCCGAATCCGAATGTCAAAATTACCTGCAAGGTCGCGCCCGAGATCGCTACGGCGGTCGTGGGGGATGAAACCCGGTTGCGACAGATACTCACGAACATTGTCGGCAATGCGTCCAAATTCACTGAGGCCGGTCATGTCAGGCTGGATGCCAGGCTGACGGATGGGCGGCTTTGTATTATCGTCGCTGATACCGGGCCGGGCATTCCTGCCGACAAGATGGACCATATTTTCACCGGCTTTTCCCAGGCCGATGCCTCGATCACCCGGCGCTTCGGAGGCTCGGGCCTCGGCCTGTCGATCAGCCGGTCGCTGGCCCTGCTGCTGGACGGCAATTTGGAGCTCGTCAGCGAAGAAGGGGTAGGGACGAATGCGATCCTGACCCTGCCTTACATCCCGGACCGGCGCACTGACTGCGCCGAAGCGCCCGACATGGCCGAAGACCGGCGGGCGCAAACGGCGGCCCGCGTCATGGTGGTCGACGATGTCGAGATGAACCGGGCCCTGATCGCCATCGGTCTGCGTTCGGCCGGGCACGAGGTGACGACCTTTGCGTCGGCGCCCGATGCGATCCTGTCGCTGCTTGAAGGCATCCCCTATGACATCATCCTGATGGATGTGCAGATGCCCGAAATGGACGGCCTGACGGCGACCCGCCGGATACGGGAAATGCATGGGCCTGCCGGCCGCCTTCCGATTGTCGCGCTGACGGCCAATGCGCTGGCTACCCAGGCGGACGAATGCCTTGCTGCGGGCATGGACGCCCATTTCTCAAAGCCGATCGACATGGTGCGCCTGAACCACCTGATTGAGCGCCTGCTGCGCAAGAAGGGCGACGAGGTAGCCGAGCGGACGACCGAAGCGGATGCCATGATCGCCGCCCTGAAGGAAGAGTGTCGCCGCGACATCCTGGAACTGCCCGGCAAGCTGGGCGCATTGCTGCGGATCAGTTCGCCGGAGACTCGCGCCAAAGCTGTTGCGTCGCTCGCCCATTCTGTGGCCGGAACATCCGGAAGCCTCGGCTTCAAGGACGTGTCGGACGCGGCCTTCAAGCTGGAAGCCGTTGCCAAGGAAATCCTGTCCGGCACGCCGGTTCCGGACTCGCTGGAGGGCGCGGTGGGCAGCTTTGTCAGCGTCGTCGAGGACGCGGCCTGAGGCCAGCGCCCGCACCCGGAAACACCTCCCGGTGCCCGGCCACTGGTCTGACAAGCCTGTCGGACTCAGCTTGAATTATCCCACTTTTCCAGCGCGGCACTGAGCAGGCCCGGCAGGGCCGTGGCGATTGCGCCGAGTTCGGGGCGGAGCCGATAGGT
>TARA_R110000764_G_scaffold77648_2_pt1 | contig 12741 bp, 8 predicted proteins | sample TARA_R110000764 | Tara Oceans TARA_R110000764 (sample SAMEA4398111) | marine metagenome | biome: Polar Biome; feature: [SRF] surface water layer (ENVO:00010504); material: water (ENVO:00002006), including particulate matter (ENVO:01000060) such as... | depth 5 m | reverse complement strand
GGAGCAAGTGCTTCAAGTAATACAAGTGGGTCTTCAGGTTCAACAGGTTCATCAGGGGTAAATGGTTTAGCAGGAGAATCAGGAGCAAGTGCAACTTCAGGATCATCAGGTTCATCAGGAGCTACTGGAAATAATGGAGTAGCAGGTCAATCAGGTTTAAGTAATACAAGTGGATCATCAGGTTCAACAGGATCTTCAGGTGGTGATGGGGGAAGAGGAGCAAGTGCTTCAAGTAGTACTTCAGGTTCATCCGGTTCAACAGGGTCTTCTGGTTCGAGTGGTGCTGCAACAGGTAGTGGCGCTTCAAGTATAAGTAGATCATCAGGATCATCAGGATCTTCAGGATCAAATGGTTCAAACGGGAATAACGGTGCTAGTGGAGCTAGTAGAACTTCAGGTAATAGTAGTACAAGTGGATCTTCAGGTTCATCAGGAACAAATGGTGCTAGTACAGCTAATGGTTCTTCAAGTATAAGTAGAACATCAGGTTCATCAGGTTCAACAGGTTCTTCAGGTAATGCTGGAGGAAGAGGAGCAAGTGCTTCAAGTAATACAAGTGGGTCTTCAGGTTCAACAGGATCATCAGGTAATGCCGGAGTAGCAGGAGCAAGTGCTTCAAGTAATACTTCCGGTTCAGGAGGTTCAACAGGATCTAGTGGTAATAATGGAGCTTCAGGAGCTTCACGTTCAAGTGGATCAGCAGGTTCATCTGGTACTACAGGTTCAAGTGGTGTAAACGGGGCATCAGGTCTGTCAGGAGGAAGTGCAACTTCAGGATCTTCAGGTTCAAATGGAAATGCAGGAGCCGCGGGTGTAGCAGGAGCAAGTGCTGCAAGTGCAACTTCAGGTTCCTCCGGAACGAATGGTAATAATGGTGATAATGGTAGAAATGGAACATCAGGAGAATCAGGTACTACAGGATCTTCAGGATCAAATGGTGCTAATCAAACTAATGGTTCTTCATCATTAAGTAGATCTTCAGGATCATCAGGTACATCTGGTTCAAGTGGAGCTAACACATCCCACGGGGCTTCAAGTATAAGTAGAACATCAGGTTCATCAGGATCTTCAGGATCAAATGGTACTAATGGAAATAACGGTGTTAGTGGAGCTAGTAGAACTTCAGGTAATAGTAGTACAAGTGGATCTTCAGGTTCATCAGGTTCAACGGGTTCTTCAGGTAATGCTGGAGGAGCAGGAGCAAGTGCTTCAAGTAACACATCAGGAACAACAGGTTCAAGTGGTACTAGTGGTGTTGGTGGTGCCGGAGGTGTTTCTGGAGGAAGTGGGAGTGGCGGTACATCAGGAGCTGATGGTACATCGGGTCAATCTGGAAATATAGGTACCAGTGGTGCATATGTAACACTTACAGCAGGAAACGGTCTTACAGGTGGTGGTGTTTTAAACCAAAACAGAACAATTAATCTAGTTGGAGGAACAGGAATTGATGTATTTGCAAATAATATTGCTGTAGATGTATCTGACTTCTTAGTCAATGGTTTATCTGGCAGGATGGTAACTTCTTCAGGACCGGACGCATTTGAAGCGACTGGAGATGTAACATTTGACGGGGTAGAGTTTGAAGTAAATGCTAAAACAGGAGCAAGAGTTAATGAACTTACAATAGATAACCTTTACGGAGGATTTTTACCATCAGTCCCAGCACAAGGTAGAGGTAATTTAGATTCACTAATTACATCTACGGGAAACAACACAACCGCATTAGGAATACCAAATGTATACTTCATAATTTCTAATTCTAACATCACAGCTGGTGCCTATGCCGTACCGGGATATGATTTTTAGAATTATAAGGGGAGTTAAAAACTCCCCACCTTTTCTATATTTATAGTTTGGTTACCGCCATTATTGTTATTATATTATTGATAATTAAAACTATAGTTATATGCAAAAATTACTCTTTATAGCCCCACATTTATCTACTGGGGGTTTACCTCAATACCTTACAAAAAAAATAGAATTATTAAGAAAAGAATTTGATATTTACTTAGTTGAATGGGCGGATTGTACAGGTGGTAGGTTAGTAGTACAAAAAAACAAAATTAAAAATTTAATAGATAAAAATCACTTTTTTACACTAGGAGAGGATAAAACAGAATTATTTAATTTAATAGAAACAATCAACCCTGATATTATCCATTTAGAAGAAATACCAGAATATTTCATGGATGATGATATAGCCCGAAAACTATATAACATCGATAGAGATTATTTTATAGTAGAAACCTCTCATGATTCTTCAATGAATACAGATAATAAGTTATTCCTCCCAGATAAATTTATGTTTGTTTCTAACTGGCAAATTGAACAATATAAAGATATTAAAGTACCAAAAATATTAGTAGAATATCCTATTGAGTATGTTGAACGTCCCGACAGGGCACAATCTTTAAATAAATTAGGTTTAGACCCCAACAAAAAACATATACTACACGTTGGGTTATTTACACCTAGAAAAAATCAATCAGAGTTTTTTAAGTATGCCGAGTCATTACCAAATTACGAATTCCATTGTGTAGGCAACCAAGCTGATAATTTTAAATGGTATTGGGAACCATTAATGGAAAACAAACCTAATAATGTTACATGGTGGAATGAACGAACAGATGTAGATAGTTTCTACCAATCTATGGATTTATTTTTATTTACTTCTAGAGGTACTAATAACGATAAAGAAACCATGCCTTTAGTAATACGTGAGGCCATTTCTTACAAAATGAAAGTTTTAATATATAATTTAGAAGTATATGATGATTATTTTAAATCTTTCCCTACTGTTTCCTATTTAAAATTTGATGATATAAGTAAGAACAACCAATCTATTAAAACTTTATTAGACTTAGACTCCCCAAAAGTTATACACCTTACTGAAGAAGAATTTAATTCCTCCAAAACAAAAGTATTAAATACAGGTAAAGAAAATGAAGCTTATGTTGTTTGTACTTACCCAAACACCCAGGCATCTATTAATACTACAATAAAATGTATTAAATCTTTAAGAAAAAATAGTAGTAGAAAAATTATTATTTCCTCACATTATGCCGTTCCAAAAGAACTACAGGATATGGTTGACTATGTGTTTTATGAAAAAAATAACCTCTTAACAAAACATACATTCTATTCCAACTACACATACCACACAGACCTTTTTAACACCCATGTAAATTTAAGGGGGGAAGATAATGATAGATACCATGGACCTGCGTGTTATACCTCCTTTTACAACCCAGCAACCTTCGCAAATTCTTTAGGGATAGAAAAACTCCATTACGTTAATTTTGATTATATTTTAAAAGATGAAGAATATATAGATTACATATCTAATATACTGAATACTAAAAGTACATTCTTTGGTGAATTTAATGCTCAAGAGGGGAAATGTTATTATACTTATTTCTTTAGTGCACGCCCAGAAGCAATTCTTAAACATTGTAAATTTATAGAAACTGAAGACCAATATAATAACCTAATGAGTGAGTATGGGTCTGAATCTAATGGTATTGAAAATTTATATTATAATATTTTTAAAAATAATAAAAGTAATTATATTGAATCTAGGGAAAAATTTGATTCAGATGCTGAAAAGTATTTTGATTTTGAAGATTATTCTATGGTAGAGTATTATACTATACTACCAACATCAGTTCCTAATAAATTCTGCCCATGGGTTACTATCTCAAACAATAACGAAAGTAAACTTATCCACTATACAGTTAAAAGAAATGGTTATTTAATTATTGATAGAAAGTTAGAAGTTAAGGGTAAATTTACATTTTGGGATTTAGTTCCATATTCTTTAAATGATAATACTGTTGTAAATTTCCACATTACAGACTTAACAACCGGTGATTTTATTAAAGAACATACTTTTAACCTTAATAAAGAATATTTTTTAAATAAAATGCCTAATAATGGTTCTTTTGAATGGAAGGGTGAAATGGGTGTAGGCCATAATAAAAAAATTAAACTATTACATTTAGTAACAAACCCACTAACCGATATTAAAGAACAGCGTTCTATAGAAAATTTAAAATTATTTTGTAATCGCCATGATATAGATTATGATATGAGAGTTAATAAAATATGGAAAGAATTACCCCCAGCAGATACTTGTGTAAGACCTGAACATATAGCTTTAAAACCAGCACCTATTGGGGATGGATTTGGTAAATTAACTCCGGGACATTATGGGTGTTTTTTAGCTCATAAAAACGCTATATGTTCTGAAAGTAATAAAGATTATGATTTTATATTAATATTTGAGGGTGATGTAATTATAGATAAGAATTTGGAAGATGAATTATATCCTTCACTATTTAGATTTAATAAAATAGCATGTGATAATAGCCTAGATTTGGTAGGTTTTGGAAATCCATTATCATCTACAAAAATATTAGGAACCCAAATAGAAGATGTGTATACTTCCCCAATACATTTTGTCCCCGCACAATCATATTTAATACCTAACCAAAGTTTAAATAATTGGAAGTTTAAATTAGAAAATGAAAAATGGGAAGCCTGGGATTTATGGATTATGAATATAGGTAGAATGAAAACTTCAATAGCTGATAAAGTATATACTAAACACCTCCCAGGATTTAGTTTAGTAGACCAAAAAGAAAAAAATAAAAATAATGATAATCCTTTAATATTTATAGATTAATGAGAATCTGCCAAGTACACCCAGGTTGTGGTATTCCAGTACCACCACCAACATGGGGAGCAATAGAAAAAATAGTATGGGAATTTACAGTAAATTTAAAAAAATTAGGACATACCGTTGATATTAAATTTTTAAATAAGATAAATCCTTTAGAATATGATATCATCCACTGTCATGTTACTAATCTAGCATTACAGTTATCTGAAATGGGGATTCCTTATATTTTTCAACTCCATGATCATCATGTATACCATTATGGTAAGGATTCCCCCACTTACAAGGAAACTGAAAAGGCAATAAATGGTTCAATTAAAACATTAGTACCAGCTAGATTCTTAGTTGATTATTTTTCAAACCCCAAAGTAGAATATTTTTCTCATGGGGTAAACGTAGATGAATTTTACCCTATAAACAAAATAACCCCTGAAGAACCTAACCTATTAATGGTTGCAAATAACGGTTTAGCAGGGGATAGTACATTTGATAGAAAGGGATTTCAATTTGGTATTGGGTTAGCAATGTTAAATAATTTACCAATTACTATTGCAGGTCCCTCAAATAATAAAGAATTCTTTAATCATCATTTATGGATGTTAAATTATCCAAAATTAAACTTGGTTTTTGACACTCCTAATGGTAAATTGTTGGAGTTATACCACCACCATGATATTTTTATACATCCTACAATGTTAGAAGCAGGACATCCAAACTTAACAATGATTGAAGCAGCGGCTGCAGGTTTACCTATTATAGCTAATTGGGAATTTGAAACTGATTTTCATGGAGCTTGGAGGTCATCGCGTGATATATTTGAAATGGATAAAGGGTTAAAAGACATTATGTCTAATTGGGATTTTTATAAAGAACAAGCAATAGATACTGGGAAAGAATTATCATGGTATAATCGTTCTAAGGAAATAATTAAAATTTATAAACAATGCAAAGATCTGTAAGGCTAGTTAGTATAAAAGACACCCCTATGGTTATATTTGAGGGTCCCGAATGCATATCGGATGATATAGTAAAGTATAATAATTTTTGGGAGTTTGAAATATTTGATAAGTGGTACCGTTATTTCCCATCAGATGGGTTAATGTTGGATATAGGGGCAAACATAGGCTCTCATTCCCTCCAATTTAAATCACATTTCCCAAATTTAAAAATATGGTCATTTGAACCATTCCCAGCTAACTATAAACTCTTAAAACAAAATACAAACCAATATAATGATGTTCATTGTTTTAACGTAGGTGTTGGTAGTACAAACTCTATGGTTCATTTTAGTGATGACCATATCGGGAATAGTGGGGTAGTTAAGGTTGTGGGGAACAGCAAAACAACAAATCTAGTAGTTGCCCTAGATACTTTTAAATTTCCTGAAAAGGTAACATTTATAAAAATGGATATTGAAGGCCATGAATTATCCGCACTTGAGGGTATGAGTGATTTATTATTAAATGATAAACCTATGATATGGGTTGAGGATATTAAAGACAAAGCAGTCCCATATCTAAAAACACTAGGATATAAAATATTAGATGAAGCACCAGAAACTAAAGATTACTTAATGATATGAAAGAAATTTTAATAAAAGAATACAATAATTTAATTAAAAACCCACAAAAACCTTTAATTAAAAAAAACACATTTAATATAAACTTTATTAAGGGTTGTAGGTTTGAAGCATTAGGGGATAATCAAACCAAATATTCTGTAAATTTTATAAATCAGGATACGGGGGATATCGTTTATGAGAATGTAATTACAAATAATATGTGGTGTAAAACCAATGTTCAATATTTTGTTAATTATTTAGTTAAGGTTACAGATATGGGTACTGGTGAAGTTGTATTTGAACACAAATATAGTGGAGAAGGTAAAAAGATTTATATTCATTTAGCTTCAAGTGCTTTAGGTGATACTTTATCATGGATTTCACATTTAGAAGAATTTAGAGTAACCCATAAATGTGAGTTAGTGGTTTCTACCTTCCATAATGAAATGTTTGAAACTAAATACCCGGATATTAAATTTGTCCCACCAGGAACAGAGATATTTGATTTATATGCCATGTATGAAATAGGATGGCATTATAATGAAGATGGTGGGGTAGATTATGCAAAAATTCCATCTAACTTTAGAGAAATACCACTAAGTAAAACAGCAACAGATACATTAGGCCTTGATTATAGAGAAATAAAACCTAAACATACATTTATAAATACAGGTTCTACGATTGATGGTGATTATGTATGTATAGCACCCCACGCATCAGCCCACGCTAAATATTGGAATAATATAGGCGGATGGCAAATTGTAATTGATTATTTAAATGGTAAGGGTTACAAAGTTGTAATGATTACACATGAACCTTTAGGTGATAAGTGGCATGATTCTAAATTAGGGGGAACTTTAAATAATGTAATTGATAAAACTGGAGATTTCCCCTTAAGTGAAAGAGCTAATGATTTAATGAATGCTAAAGCTTTTATTGGGTTGGGTAGTGGTTTAAGTTGGTTAAGTTGGGCGGTAGGATGTCCTACAGTCTTAATATCAGGGTTTAGTGAATCATATAGTGAGTTTGAGGATTGTGAAAGAATATCACCCCCAAAAGATAAATGTAGTGGTTGTTTTAACACTACAAGATTAAATGCCGGGGATTGGGAATGGTGCCCGGAACATAAAAATACTTCAAGGCATTTTGAATGCACTAAATCTATAGAACCAAAAACGGTAATAGATGCTATAAATCGTCAATTAGGAAAAACCTCCTGATATTTATAATAAAAATCATCATAAATTATGGCATTATTATTTACAAATACGGGAGTAACAACAGGTCAACCTGTGGAAGCTTCCCAAGTGTCTCAATCATTTGACGCTTTTACGGGTGCTGAAGCCTATGATATTTCAATATCTGGATCTTTAACAGTAAATGGACCAGTTGATTTAACATCTATTAGTGGAAGTTCTTTTACTGGAAGTTTTACGGGTAGTGTAGAAGGTACATCATCTTTTGCTGTCAGCTCATCAAATACAATTTCCGCATCATATGCAAATGCTTCTGAAATTTCCTTAACTAGCTCTTATATATTAGGGTCTAATGTTGACGGGAATGTTGCACTTGCAGATAATGCTATTTCATCATCATATGCTTTATCTTCTTCAATAGCAGATAAGTCCAACATATCATTCTCCTCATCTTATGCTTTATCCTCATCTTATGCTTTAACAGCATCTTACGCCGAAAATGGTGGTGGTGGTGGTTCAAATGTTTGGTTTGATGGGACTACTTATATTTCATCTTCAGTCCCTGTAAGTGCCTCAGTATTTAAAGGTGAGAGTTTTACAGCTTCAGTTGCTATTATTACCCCAAGCTTTAGTAATATTGGAAATACAGCAAATGTAAGTTTCAGTGGAAATGATACCATTTTCACAAATAATGGAAATACAATAGGTAAAATTAGCCCAAATGGTTTAGAAATAGATGGTTTACCTATGACATCCTCAGGTATATATGTTTCTGGGGGTGATGTTGTACCTCGTGATAGTGGTATTAATATAGGATTACCATTAAACCCCTTTAATAATATTTACTTATCGGAATCATTATATATAAGTGGTTCTACCAACTTTATGACAGCAAGTTATAATGATAGTCAATTATTAATTAACGGCAATCCTGTAGTCCAGTCATCCCAAACATCATCTATGTATACCGGTGGGGTAGATACCCTTATGACTGATAAATTTGGTGTAGCTTCAGGACCAAACCCATCCATAATATTATTGGGTGCTGTAACTTTTCCCGCAGGTCAACAAACCCAACTAATTACAACTTATACTACAGAGCTATTAGGAAAAGAATTTGGTGTTGATGCGGTTGGTACTTTTAGTTATTTTGGTTTAACAACCCCTTCAGGCCCAATCTTTAGTAATCTTAATGCAGCTACAGGAGAAGTTTCTGTAAAATTAGTAAATAGTTCAGGAACTACAACAACCGTAAATTACATAATAATCACATTTTAACAAAAAAATTAAATACGTATAACAAATGGTCAAAAAGTTAACACAGGAAGAAATTGATAATTTAACTAACCTAAAAGCGGGTTATGAAGAATTAACAAAAGTTATAGGTAATACGGAGGTTCAAATTTTAACCCTCGAATTACGAAAAGAACAATTTAAAGCTAATTTATTTAAATTCCAACAGGATGAAGCAAGATTAGCTAAAGAATTAGAAGACAAATATGGAAATGGGTCAATTTCATTAGAAAAAGGCGAATTTCTTGCAAACGAATAAGTTTTTGACAAAAACTCATATATTTATTATCAAAATAAAACAACTACAATAACATGGCAGAAACATTAATTTCCCCAGGAGTATTAGCACGAGAGAACGATCAGTCTCAAATAACTTCTCAACCCATTCAAGCAGGAGCCGCTTTAGTAGGTCCTACAGTAAAAGGTCAAGTTGGTATACCAAAGCTTATTACTACCTATAGTGAGTATCAAGCAACTTTTGGTACTACGTTTGACAGTGGTTCAGATGAATACACATTCTTAACATCAATTTCAGCTTATAACTACTTCCAGAATGGAGGTAATACTTTGCTAGTAACAAGAGTCGCTTCAGGGTCATTTACCCCAGCAGATTCTTCAGTAATATACAACGACCAAGAAAGCGGTGCTGTAGTTGCTGGAACTAATTTATTAGGTTCTTTTACTAGTGGAGGAGAAGGAGGTACTGCCGGTGTTTTTTCAGGAGTAGCAACAGCAACTTCTGGTGGAGGAACAGGAATTACTTTAGATGTTACAACATCAACTTCAAATGGAAAATTAGTAGTAACAGCTGATGATTTACTTTCAGAAATTACAACAAATCCAATAAATGCAGGAGTTGCTTCTTATACAGGAGTTGCTTTAACTGGTGGTACTGGAACAGGTGCTGTAGCTACAGTAGTAGTAACAGGAACAACTGCTCCAACTATAACCGGTATAACAGTTACATCAACTGGATCAGAGTTTATAGCAACTGATGTTTTAGCAATAGCAGCTGGAGCTTTAGGAGAAGGACAGTTAATAAATGCAGATGATATTACAGCAGATTCATCATTACCAACAATTGGTACTTTTGCTACACCAACAGTAGTAGCCGAAAGTGGTACTAGTGGTGCAGGTTCAGGAGCAACATTTACTATAACAGGGGATGGTGCATCGGCAATTACATCCATAGTAGTAGCTTCAATTGGTACCGGATATGCAGAGTCTGATACAATTACAATTACTCAAGCAGATTTAATTACAGCAGGGTTTGCAGGAGCATTAGGAGATTTAGTAATAACAGTTTCAGCTGCAATGGTTCAAAATTCAACAGCAGCAGCTATTACATTAGTTTCAACAAATTTATTCGTTGAACCAACAGCAGTTGCAACCGTAGGCGTAGGTGCAGATTATGCAGTAGGAGATACATTAACAATAGCAGCAGCCAGTATAGGTACTCCATCAGCTGATTTAGTGTTAACATTAGTTGATGCAAATATAGTAGATGCAAATGCATTTACCTTAGAAACAATTGGGCAGGGTATTATTATGAATAATACAGGAGCCGAAAATTCTCAAGGTGCTTTATCAAACGGAACATCAGATAACATCAGATGGGAAATTACATCACCAGATACAGGTTCAGGTACATTTAGTGTAATTATAAGACAAGGTAATGATACTACAAGAGCAAAATCAGTAGTAGAATCATTTAATAATGTATCATTAGATCCAAAATCTTCAAACTACATATCTAGAATAATTGGTGACCAAACACAAAACTTAGTTGGAGCAGGTTCAGCAGATCCATATTTACAAACATCAGGATCTTTCCCGAACGCTTCAAGATACGTAAGAGTAAAATCAGTAGCATATAAAACACCAGATTATTTTGATAATAGTGGAACTCCAAAACCTCAATATACAGCATCTATTCCAGTTGCAGCATCAGGTACGTTTGGAGAAGCATTAGGAACAATTTTAACAGGAGAGGGAAAATATTATCAAGAAATTGATGGTAATGATTCTCAAGGATTAGTTGGTGGTAATTACACGGATGCCTTTAATTTATTAGCAAATAAAGACGATTACAGATATAATCTTATTTCAGCACCTGGTTTATACCAAGCAGATTATAGTTCAGTATTAAATACATTAGTAGCAAATACTGAAAATAGAGGAGATAATATTGTAATTTTAGATCTTGAAGCTTATGATTCATCAATTACAGCTACTGTAGGAACAGCAGCTAGTAAAGATACGTCATATGCAGCTTCATATTGGCCATGGTGTATGGTAACAGATCCAGATTCAGGACAAAGAGTTTGGGTTCCAGCATCAGCATTAATACCAGGAGTTTATGCCTCAAATGATAGAACAGCAGAAGCATGGTTTGCCCCAGCAGGTATTAATAGAGGTGGATTAGGTGTAGTAGTTCAAGCAGAAAGAAAATTAACTCAAGCTAATAGAGATTCATTATATCAAGGTAAAGTTAACCCAATCGCAACCTTCCCAGGAAGAGGAGTAGTAGTATTTGGACAGAAAACATTACAAACACAAGCAAGTGCTTTAGATAGAGTAAATGTTAGAAGATTATTAATTTCACTTAAAAATTACATCTCACAAGTAGCAGATAATTTAGTATTCGAACAAAATACAGCAGCAACAAGAAATATATTCTTAGCTAATGTCAACCCATATTTAGAATCAGTACAACAAAGACAAGGTTTATACGCGTTTAAAGTTGTTATGAACGAATCAAATAATGGTCCTGACGTAGTTGATAGAAATGAATTGAGAGGCGCTATATACGTTCAACCAACAAAAACAGCAGAATTTGTTTACCTAGATTTCAACATTCTCCCAACAGGAGCTGAATTCCCGGCATAAAAATAAAATTAGGCAATATTTATAACCGAATAAAAACAAAACATAATATAAAATGGCAGTATTAGATCCAAACGAAATATTTTTCACAGCATTTGAACCAAAACAAGCAAATAGGTTTATAATGTATGTAGACGGGATTCCATCATATATCATTAAAGGTATAAGTGGATTAGGTTTCTCACAAGATGAAATTAAATTAAACCATATTAACACCTACCGTAAGGTAAAAGGTAAGTTAGCATGGAATGACATCACAATGCAATTGTTTGATCCTATTACCCCATCTGGAGCGCAAGCTGTAATGGAGTGGGTACGTTTGCATCATGAGTCTGTAACAGGTAGAGATGGATATAGTGATTTCTATAAAAAAGATTTAACTATTGATGTATTAGGTCCTGTAGGGGATGTAGTATCAGAATGGATCATTAAAGGAGCATTTATTAAAGATGCATCATTTGCTGATATGAACTGGGATACAGATAATGAAGCCCAAAATATCGATTTAACAATCGGAATGGATTATTGTGTTTTGAATTTCTAAGAAAAAGAAAATTATTTTTAAGGAGAGCTTGGCTAACGTCAAGCTCTTTCTTACATTTAATATGTATACATGATAATAAAGTTATAATTAAATAAAATCTATATGAGTGAAACAAGCAAACCCCAATCGGTGCCTGTAAAGGCAGAAAAGCCCAAATTTAAATTTCCAACAGAAATGGTTGAATTACCTTCTAAAGGGTTAATTTATCCTAAAGATAATCCTCTCTCAAGTGGTGTTGTTGAAATGAAATACATGACGGCTAAAGAAGAAGATATTCTTACCAACCAAAACTACATGGCTAAAGGATTAGTAATTGAAAAATTGATTAGTGCTTTGGTAGTTAGTGATGTAGATGTAAAAGATATGATAATTGGTGATAAAAATGCTCTCCTAGTAGCTTCTAGGGTTTTAGGGTATGGTAAAGATTACGAATTTGAATTTAGAGGAGAGAATTACACTATTGATTTAGCATCATTAGAAAATAAAGATATTGATTATTCAATTTTTGATGGAAAAAATGAGTTTTCATTTACATTGCCTCACTCTGAAAATCTAGTAACATTTCAGATTATGACTGAAAAGA
>TARA_R110000764_G_scaffold70045_8_pt1 | contig 12747 bp, 8 predicted proteins | sample TARA_R110000764 | Tara Oceans TARA_R110000764 (sample SAMEA4398111) | marine metagenome | biome: Polar Biome; feature: [SRF] surface water layer (ENVO:00010504); material: water (ENVO:00002006), including particulate matter (ENVO:01000060) such as... | depth 5 m | reverse complement strand
ACCAATGAAACCGAAACGCCTGGCGCAATTTGGTCCGAAGTATCCAAACGGAAAAGAATTTGCATACCATCATAAAATAGCCAAAGATTTAAACGCAAAAACTTATTTCACAAGACCATACACCTCTCAGGACAAAGGAACAGTAGAAAACAGAATAGGTGTTATTAGAAGGTTCTTTCCTAAGAAAACAGACCTTAGAAATGTGTCAATCAATAGAATAAAAGAAGTAGAAAGATTACTAAATTACAGACCTATTAGAAAGTTTAATTATAATAACCCTATTGAAGTCCTAAATAATAAAATTGTTGCACTTATGGGTTGAACTCAGCAAATGAAAAACTGTTAAATAATTTAGTAAATTTTTAAGGTGACATGACGGTTCTAAAACCTAAATGTTCCATTGAAGAATCTGAACTGGTCGCCATCCTTGCAGAAATCCTATAGCTAGCACAATACGAGGCACTGCAAAGGAATGAACCTCCTTTGATTACCTTTTCACGTAGAAGCGGATTATTCATGTTGAATGGTTTCTCTGGACCAGTTGGATTTTTTGAAATATCATTGATTTTAGTCAAATCATCATAGTAGTCTGTACTATACCAATCACTAGTCCACTCCCAAACATTACCAGCCATATCGAATAGGCCAAACTCATTTTTAGGATAGCTCATAACTGGTGCCCTCTTTTCAAAACCATCATCTAATGTATTGTTCACTGGAAATTCACCTTCCCAAGAATTAGCATATTTACTTAGTTGTGAAATATCATTACCCCAAAAGAACAATGTATTTTCCTTACCTGAACGAGCTGCAAATTCCCACTCCGCTTCCGTAGGCAATCTCTTTCCTGCCCATTTGCAATAGGCTTGGGCATCTTCAAATGCAATATGAACGACTGGTTGGCTTTCCTTGTCATTAATATCACTATTTGGCCCATTCGGATGTTTCCAATTGGCTCCAATTTTCCATTCCCACCATTGGGAGTAATCATATAAATTAGAAACTTTTGTTTTTGTTTTTTTGAAGACCAATGAACCAGGTTGAAGAATTGAATCATGAGGTTTTGGTGTACCCTCCGGTAATTGCTTTTTCATTTCATTCCAATCGATTGCCCTTTCAGCCACTGTGATATATTTTGTTTCTTCCACGAACTCGGAAAATTGTCTATTGGTGACCTCATGTATATCCATAAAAAATCCTTCCACTTTAACCTTGTGAGATGGTTTTTCGTGTTCCATTGCCATCTTATCGTTTTTAACAGCACCTTGTCGAAATATTCCGCCAGGAATCCATACCATACCTTTAGCGGCTTTCATTTTTATTTGATTTTTAATAGTGTAGGCACTATGACCGTCTCTAGAAGAGATACTGTCTCTATTTTGAACTGAACTGTCTATTTTTTTACCTTCCCAACCACAACTTATTAAAAGAATTGGTACAACAAGTACAATGATTTTTAAATAGTGGAAATTCTTCATATCTATAATGAAATTTTATTTTAGAAAAGGCACGATGCTAACACCACGCCGTTCTCAATTAAAAAAACTAACTCTAACAAAACAATAAGATTTCTAATCCCAATTTTTCTGCCAAGGAACTTTTCCCCCTTTCTGGATGTGTTTCATTAAAATAGTGTTTAGTTCTTGGTATTTTTCAATGTCAATATCAATTCGGTTCTTTTGTTCAAGAGGGTCTTCCTTCAAATTATATAACTCATACCCTTCATAAGGAGAATTTTGTAATAATTTCCAATCTTCCTTACGAAGGGCATAGATTGCTTGACCACCGTATTTGGTACCACCTTCTCTTCTGGTAAAGTAAAATGATCGGTCTGGATCATACGAACGATTTGATTTTACCTACTCGGAATAAAAATTCTGACCCTCTATTTTATTTTTAGGATTTAATCCAACATAAAATATATAATCCTTATTAGTAATCGCCAAATAAGACAAAAGGGATACTTAAAAATTAGCATCCCCTTTTAAAAAAACTAAACAAACTCAACACGATTATATTCCTTAAAAATCCTTTCAATTTATCCTTCCAGGATCTCGCCGATTATTACCTTCTATTTCAGTCAGGTCGTCTCCCAAGTCTTCTCTTGCCACCTTAACTAATTCCATGATACTTTTTACCACCTCTGGATTCTGATTTTTTACATCAAAACGTTCTCCGGGATCTCTTCGAAGATCATATAGCTCCAATCCCGTGGAATCCAAATGTCGACTACCAGGAAAACCATCATTTCCTGGTAATTCATCCTCATATGTTTGATAAGAATGTGGCAAAACAAGTTTCCAAGAGCCCATGCGAACTCCTTCTAAACTATTCTTATTGTAATAATAGTAGAGGTGATTTCGTGGATTTGCATCTTTATCTCCTTTAAATAAAGAAAGGATATTTACACCGTCAATTTTCTTAACGGGAAGATTGGCGCCAGCAATTGCCGACAAAGTAGGCAAAAGATCTATAGTGGAGGCCAATTTATTATTTACGGTTCCAACTGGTACAACATTAGGCCAGCGTACTATTGCAGGTACTCTTTGACCACCTTCAAAAGAGGTCTGTTTTCCCTCCCTTAAGCCTCCGGACGAGCCAGCATGATTACCGAAATTAAGCCATGGGCCGTTGTCACTTGTAAAGATGACCAGGGTGTTTTCTTCAATATTATTCAGTTTGAGGGAATTCATTAACTGACCAACCGACCAATCTATTTCCATCATCACATCACCATAAGGACCTTGTACACTCTTACCCTTAAACTGTTCTGATACGGCTAAAGGAACATGGGGCATAGAATGAGCAAAATACAAGAAAAAGGGTTTGTTTTTATTTCTTTCAATAAAATCAATCGCCTTTTCAGTATATCGCTTGGTCAGTTTATCCTGGTCGTTCATATTGCGAACATATTCTATCGTTTTGTTTCCTTCGATCAAAGGTAAAGGTGGCATCTTGGCTCTCCAAGATGAAAGGTCGGTAACTGGTTTGTTGTCAAAACCAACAGGCCACATATCATTAGAATAGGGCAACCCGAAGTACTCGTCAAAACCATGTTGAAGCGGAAGAAATTGTTCAGCTTCTCCTAAATGCCATTTGCCAACCATACCGGTGGCATAGCCCTTTTTTCTTAACATTTCAGGAATGGTCTCTTCATCACTATTCAGACCAATCTTGGAATTTGGAAACAAGGCTCCCGTTACCCCTATACGGTTGGGATAGCACCCTGTGAGGATTGCCGCACGAGAGGCACTGCATATAGCCTGGGCCGAATAAAAATTAGTGAAACGCATACCTTCCGAAGCCATTTTGTTTATATGAGGAGTTTCATATCCTATGCCCCCATAAGAATTCAAGTCTCCATATCCCATATCGTCCATGAATATGAGAACAATGTTTGGTTCTTTGGATGTTTCCACTTGAGCCAAGGCACTAAAATTGAAAAAAATAGAGATGAAAAAAACTGATAATAATAGTTTTATTAAGATTCTCAATGGCATTTTGCGTTTCATTATATCCTGGTTTTTATTGTTCTTGGTCCTGATTCTTGATTAGATTGGCATTCCTAGACATTGCATTCATTTACGTAATTAATCCTTTATCCCCTTGCTGTTTCATCCAGACATTTAGTTGGGTATCTAGTTCTGCCATTTTTTGTGAATACCTTGAATCTTCAGCTATATTACTCAACTCAAAATGATCTTTTTGCAGGTCATAAAATTCAATAGCTGGCCGCTTATAGTAAAATTTACTACGGCGTGCAATATCAGGGTTATTTTTGCCAGCTAGAACCCATGAGTCTATAAGCGCTGTGTCAATCCACCAATAATTCCTTTCAGTATACATTATGGTATCCAAAGGTTTAGTAATGTTGGAAAACTCTACCTCGGAGTTTAGATTTTTAATGTATTTATATCTTCCATCACTAATAGAGCGGATCGGATAAAAATCCCTGGCATTCAATATTTCCATGGTAGTGTGAATCCCATAAACGTATTCCCTAAAATTCTTTTTATTTTAAAAAAGGCACGATGCTAACACCGAGCCATTCTTGATTAAAAAAACTAACTCTAACTAAACAATAAGATTTCTAATACGAGTTTTTCTGCCAAGGAACTTCCCCCCCTTTCTGGATGTGTTTCATTAAAATGGTGTTTAGTTCTTGGTATTTTTCAATGTCAATATCAATTCGGTTCTTTTGCTCAAGAGGGTCTTCCTTCAAATTATATAACTCGTACCCTTCATAAGGAGAATTTTGTAATAATTTCCAATCTCCCTTACGAAGGGCATAGATTGCTTGACCGCTATATTTTGTGCCTCCTTCCCTTCTGGTAAAGTAAAATGATCGGTCGGGCTCATACGAACGATTTGATTTTACCAACTCGGAATAAAAACTCTGACCCTCTATTTTATTTTTAGGGGTTAAGCCTGCAATTTCGAGCAGTGTTGGATACAGGTCCATAGAAATTTGCACTTTATCGGAAACACTTCCAATCTTTATTTTTCCTGGCCAGCTAATGGCCGTAGGAACTTTCAGACCCCCTTCGTACATACTTTGTTTACCATCTCGCAGAGGGCCATTATTTGCTTTGCTCGGTAAATGTCCTCCATTGTCACTTGAAAAAATAATCATTGTATTTTCATATTGACCACTTTCTTTCAAAGCTTGTATAACTTTGCCAATCCCATCATCCATATGTTCTATAAAAGCAACCAAATTCGCTCGAGTTTCGTCGATTCCTTTTTCTCTTTTCTTCACTTTGTCAAGCCACCCCTTAGGAGGTTGTACTGGAAAATGTGGCGCATTGTACGCTAAATACAAAAAAAAAGGGCGTTTATCGTTGGCTTGACTTTTGATGTAATCTACGGACCAATCTGTGAAAAGATCGGTAGCATGGCCTTCAGGATCAATAATCATCCCGTTTAGACGCATATAATTGATATCATGTCGACGATGATTCCAATAATCATCCATCATATCCCCCAGCCATCCATGGAAGAAATCAAACCCCCGTTCTACAGGCGTATTGGGCGAATCTAGCCCAAGATGCCATTTGCCAATTAAGGCTGTGGAATACCCAGCCATTTTAAGCTCCTGCGGCAAAAGTGTTGCTTTTGGGTCCAAAAAACCCCAATTGTTGTCTGGGTCAGTGCGAATTACACCGGGAACACCTACATAGTCTTGATAGCGCCCCGTCAGCAAGGCGGCTCGGGTTGGTGAACAAACTGGAGCGTTCGCATAGAAATTGTCAAAACGCATACCTGATGCAGCAATTTGGTCGATATTTGGGGTACGGATATCCTTGGTGCCATAATATGATACATCATGATACCCTTGGTCGTCGGTTAAAATCAACAAAATATTAGGTTTCTCAATCTTATTCAAAGAATCTTGCCCCAATACTCTATATCCATACACCGAAATAATACATATACAGATATATTGAAAATGGATTTTGCTAAACATATTATTCTATTAAGTTTTGATTTAAATTACTAACCTCTTTCTGCAAGTTGGTCTTTCCCTTTTACCATTTTTGAATTGTGGACTTTAACCACTTCGTTTATCCGCTGAATTACAGCTGGATTTTCTTTAGAAATATCATATTTTTCTGATGGATCGATACTTAAATTATATAATAATGGTGTTTCGTGTTCAAAAACATCAGGCCCATAGGGCTCTTGAGTAATAAAATGTGCTTTATAATCCCCAACCCGAGCCGCATACAGTTTATCTCCGCGGTAGTAGAACATATCCTTTCGCATACTTTTTTCATTGTTGAACAATACCGGACCAAGGTCAATTCCATCAACGATACGATCTGTTGGAATGTCCACTCCTGCCATTTCACTAAAAGTGGTATATAAATCCATTGTACTTCCTATATCCGTCACTATACCAGGCTTTATACGCCCCGGAGCCCAAAATATACATGGCTCGCGCATTCCTCCCTCCCAGGTAGAACCTTTTCCGTTTCGAAGAAGACCGGCACTGCCACCCTCTTCATTCATAATCAACCATGGTCCATTATCAGATGTAAAAACAACTATAGTATTCTTATCCAACCCGGTTTTCTTTAGTTCTTCAAGAATTTGTCCAACACTATTATCGATTTCCTCTACAACATCCCCATATAGTCCTCTTGGACTTGTGCCTTCAAAATCCTTAGAAGCAAATAAGGGAACATGAGGTAAATTATGTGCCAAGTATAAAAAGAAAGGTTCGTCCTTTTTTTCATTAATAAACTTTATGGCCTCTTCGGTATATCTTTTGGTGATGGTATTCTGGTCAGCAGGTCTTTCAATAATTTCTGTATTCCGCATTAAGGGAACATTAAAGGTATTTATATCCTTCCTTTCTTCTGATTTCCAAAAACTAAAATAGCCATTAGGTGATCTAAAAGGGATGATATTGTCCATATCATTGCTATAAGGGATTCCATAATAGGAATCAAAACCATGACTGGTAGGTAAAAATTCTTCCTTGTGGCCTAAATGCCACTTTCCTATCGCTGCCGTTGCATAACCCCCTTTTTTCATCTGTTCAGCCAATGTTATTTCGGATTGCGGTAATCCGTTGTGAGAATCTGGAAAAAGAACCCGATTTACAGAGCTTGCCATTCCACTTCGTACTGGCAACCTGCCTGTTAACAAGGCCGCCCTACTCGGTGTGCAAACACTCGCTCCCACATAGAAATTAGTCCATTTTTGACCTTCCGCAGCCATTTGGTCCAAGTTCTTGGTCCTAATCGTAGGATGACCATAAGAACTTAAATCGCCATACCCCAAATCATCGGCAAAAATGATGATAACATTTTGTTTGCTATCTACTTTTACTGCTTCTGACTCTCCCTTCTCTTTTTCCCCACTTGTACAACCCGCGATAATAACTACTGCACAAAGTAAGATGTTAGTTTTAAGAATTCCCAAGCCATTAAAGAATCTATTTTTTATTGAAAAGTTCATGTTCATTTTTTTTTTTTTTTAATTAATAACCTGGGTTCTGTTGTAAATCTGGATTCGAATCCACCTCAACTTGAGGAATTGGAAATAGGACATGGAAATCCTGTGCATTCTTTCCTCTAGCCTGTGCGCTTGAAATAAATACATTGTGTCTAATTTGATCTTCCCTTGACTTCATTTCAAAGAAAAATTCCCAACCTCTTTCTCGCAAAATTTCATCTCTTAGAGAATCCTTTGTGAAATCCGCAACATTCAAAGCAGATACACCTGCCCTATCCCTAACTTCATTGATGAGATTAATAGCCTCCTGTGTGGGCCCAGAAATTTCATTCAGAGCCTCGGCCCTGCTCAAAAGAATATCCGAGTACCTAATCATTGCTATATCATTCCCGGCCCAGGCACCGGTAGAATTGGGTTCAAAGGGCAATTTGTGCGGAAATGACTGATTATTACCAAGCCCCATGACCAATTCTCCAGAAGCAGTACTGGTCCATTCTGTTATGATTTGATTCTTCCTTGAGTCCGATTCTTCAAAAGAATTTACAAAATCATCAAAAAGGTAAGTCCTAGCGGCAAATACTCCATTACTTGGAAATGGTCTTGGAAAATCTGGAGGGAATGTCAAGGCATTTAATCCTTGAGAAGTTTCACCGACGATGGCACCATCCTTTGGTAATGCCCAAATTATCTCTTCATTTCCTTCATTGTCATAGGCAAATACATCAGCATAATTATCTAGCAAATCAAATTGACCTAAGCCTATTAATTCATTAGCGGAATCCGCTGCTTTTTGCCACTGTTTAGTGTTTAGATAGAATTTGGTCAACACAGCCAGTGCAGTTGCTTTGGAAGCTCTTCCAAATTGGGTTGCCTGATTTGGTAAAGAATTGATTGCCAGAGTCAATTCCTGCTCGATAAAAGCTTTAGTTTCTTCTTCTGAAGCCCTAGGCTGTAAAGGATCGTCAGTAGATGATCTATATATTGGAAGTGCTCCAAACCAATTATAAAGGCTTGCATAGTTCCAGCCTCTAAGAAAATGTACTTCTCCCTCAGTAGTCTGTTTAAAAGGCTCTGAGAAATTTTCGTTCTCCAAATTGTCCATGACAATGTTTGCATCTCGGACACTATTGAAATGAACTTGCCATACCGATAAAAAATGTCCGTGATTGGCATCCCATGTAAAATTCATCTCCTGAACCCACAAGCTTTCTATGGAACCTCCGGCACCCCATGTTTCACCCGTGGTCATACTACCCATATGATATGGGCCCCATGATTCTTGCGCCCCGGAGCGGTGCGCATAGGTATAAGAAGCATTCAATAAAAAAGATAGTCCCTTTTCGGTGGTCAATAAGGTAGAAGGCGATAATTCTGCGAAAACTTCTTCCTCCAATCTTTTCTCGCAGGATATTATTGACACCGCAAAAAATATAAGAATAATTGTTTTATATGATTTCATAATATTATTTTTTAATGATTAGAGACTAAAAATTAGCTGTTAATCCCAATAGGTATGTCCTAGCCAATGGATAACTACTGTAGTCAACTTTCACGTTACTTCTACCTAAAGAGTTAGCTTCGGGATCAAAACCGATATAATCCGTAACGGTAAACAGATTCTGACCTGTAACATATACCCTAAGTGCATTTAAGAAATTGATGTTATCAACTGGTACATTGTAGCTCAATTGAACATTTTTAAGCCTTAGGTAAGAGGCGTCCTGTACTGTGAGGGTATTTACTTTTCCAGCATCATAAGCATTTGGATTAACCGAGGATGGCCATCTGGCATTTGTGTTCTGCGGTGTCCATCGGTCGGTAATCGTTTCTGCAATCCTGTTACGTCTAAAATTTGCCGGATAAATAGACTCTATTAGGTTGATATTAATCAAATCAGCTCCTACAACTCCTTGAAAAAAGAAATCCAGCTGAAAGTCTTTATAAGAAATAGAATTTTGAATCCCATACGTAAAATCTGGGAAAGGACTTCCTAAAATGGTTTGGTCCAAAGGAGTAATCGCTCCATCCCCATTGATATCTTTAAATTGGGGGAAGCCAGGCTGCGCCGTGGGCTGTGCAGAATTCGCTATATCATCTCCTTCTTGAAAAATACCGGTAACCACGTATCCATAATAAGAGGCCAAAGGATTACCCTCTCGAATGATGGCAGTATTCCCAACGGATTGAATGTTACCTGTTACAATACTCTCTACTCTACCTAAATCAACAACCTTATTTTTGATAGCTGAAAAATTAAGGGTAGTTTTCCAAGAGAAATCTTCACTGCTAATATTGGTTGAGCTCAATAAAACCTCAAAACCACTATTTTTAACTTCACCGACATTGGTAAGTACGGAATTATAACCAGAGGCACGAGGTAGGGGAAGATTGAACAATAGGTCCTTGGAATTTTTACTAAAATAATCTAAAGTTCCACTGAACCGGCCTCCTAAAAGGCCAAAATCAATTCCGATATTAAACTGTTCGGTAGTCTCCCATTTTAGGTCTGGGTTCGCAATTCTACTAGGAACTGCAGAACCTAAAATAGTCCCCCCTAATACAACACTTGGGCCGGTACCAAAGGTAAGTTGCGATGCATAGTTTCCAATTTCCTGGTTACCCGTCTGTCCCCAACTGGCCCTTAATTTTAATTGGTTGAATGCATCTGGAACAAAATCCTCCTCTTCCATTTTCCATCCAAGAGCAAAAGACGGGAAGTACCCCCATTTGTTATTGGTTCCAAATCGCGAGGAACCATCCGCTCTTATTGAAGCGGTAAATAAAAATTTATCAAATAAGTTATAATTTACCCTTCCCAAATATGACAACAGGGTGTTTTCTTCCTTACCACTTTCCAAAGCGTCATTATTGGTGTTTCCTAATCCCAAATTATTAGTTAAAAGAGCATCAGTTGGAAAGCCACTGATATTTCCTGAAAAGAAACGGGTACTAAATTTTTGATATGTAGTTCCTCCAAGCAATGTTAAGCTATGGTTTTCATTTAACTGTTTGTTGTAGGTCATTGTATATTCGAACAGATAATTGGATCTTTCTAATGAATTTATGTTTGCAAGTCCTCCTGCCGCCTTACCATAGATTGTCCCCGTATTATTATAAATATCACGTCGAGAGGTTTGTCTATCCGTTCCAAAATTGAACTTACCCGAAAGGTTGTCTGTAAAATTATAGTTCAAAAACGCACTTCCAAAAGTTCTATTAGTCTCGTTGGCACTGGAAATTGAATTAAGCAAAGTAACCGGATTGTTCACGGTTAAATTAGCGGATTGTGCAAAGGTGCCATCAGCATTATAAATAGGCTCTGTAGGATCGTATAATAAGGACGAATAAATTGGACCGGCATTTTCATTGGTCTGAATTCCATCCACATTATTGTTGTCCTTTACCAAACTAGTATTAAAGTTTAAGCCAATTTGCGCTTTTTCTCCAACCTTGGTATCTACATTAATTCTTCCGATATATCTTTTGATGCCCGAATTTTTAACCACACCATCCTGATCAAAATAGTTCATGGAAGCGTAGAAAGATGATTTATCAGATCCTCCGCTTAAAGAGAGATTATGATTTGTGATGGGTGCGGACCTAAATACTTCGTTCTGCCAATCCCTACCGCGGCCTATATTCGCAATATCTTCTGCTGCAAATACAACAGGATTTCCTTGTTCTGCAGATAAGGTGTTTATTGTATTAATGTATTGGGAGGTGGATAAAAGATCTATTTTCTTTGCCACAGTCTGCATTCCTGCATAGGTATCGTAGGTCAAATTGACTTTTCCTTCACGCCCTTTTTTAGTGGTAACAAGAATAACCCCATTAGCTCCCCTTGATCCATATATCGCAGTTGCCGAAGCATCTTTTAAAATTTCAATTGACTGGATATCGGCTGGGTTCAACGCATTAAGAGGATTACGTGGACTTTGATTATCGCCAACTTGTGCGGCCCCACCTCCACTTAAATTGGGGCTATTGTCTATTGGAAAACCATCAATAACATACAATGGATCGTTCCCGGCATTCACCGAACTCGCTCCTCTTATTCGAATCGAAAGCCCGCCTCCAGGAGCGGAACTAGATTGGGATATTTGTACCCCAGCAGCCCTACCTTGCATCAATTGGTCAACAGATGCGTTGGCACCGGGATTCATATCATCCTGTCCAAGCGAAGTAACTGCACCGGTAAGATCACTTTTCTTTTGGGTTCCATACCCAACTACAACAATCTCATCCAAGGCGGCGGCATTCTCATCTAGGGTTACGTTAATACTAGATTGGCCATTAACTACTACTTCTTTTGTTGAGAAACCTATATAGGAAAACACCAGGACAGCACTCCCATCATTAACGTCTATGGAGTAATTTCCATCAAAATCGGTCTGTGTACCGTTCGTTGTTCCCTTTTCAATAATGCTGGCACCGGGCAAGGGTGCTCCTAAATTATCCAAAACCCTTCCGGTTACAGATAATCCTTGAATGACTCTGTTCTTATCTTCATTTTTGATTGATTTGTTAGGTAACCGATAGATTGTTACCTGTCTATCATTTATTTTAAAACCTAAATTATAGCCAACCAATATTGGTTCGAGTATATTCTGTATAGTAGCCTTCTTTTTGGAAACGGTGACTTTAGTATCGGTAGGAATAATCTCATCCTTATAAAAGAATATAAATTCACTATTCTTTTGAATTTCACTGAATAAGGTCTCCAAGGATACTTTTTCGACCTTTATATCCATTGATGTCTGGGAATAAGAATCATTTGCCATAACTGTGGATAAACCAAACGTTAACAGTAGCGCAATTGTTCTCATAATGTTGTGGAGTTGCTACATTTATCCGGACACTAAGTTAAGGCCAAATTAAATACCTTAACAAGATGAAAGAAGAAAGGAAGACCTACAGTAAGGAGTTCAAGCAGAAGGCCGTCGAACTGGGCAACGTCCGCGGGAACGTTCAGGAGATCGCCCGGGAACTTGGCATCAGAGCGGAACTGATCTACCGCTGGCGAAGGGAAATGGACGCCGACCCTTCCCTGGCCTTCGGCGGCAAGGGCAAAAAGCAGCAAACGGAGGAACAGAGGGAACTGGCAAGACTGAAAAAGGAACTGGCCGATGTGAAAATGGAGCGGGATATCCTAAAAAAGGCCGTGAGCATCTTCTCCGTGAGCGACAGGAAATCTACCGGTTCATGAAGGACCACCAAAGGGAGTTTCCCGTTGGGAAGATGTGCAAGGTACTAAAGGTAAGCAGGAGCGGATTTTACGATTGGAGGAACAATAAGCCGTCGAACCGCGACAGCGAGAACCGGATGCTCCTGTCCGAGATAATGCGGATACACGGGCGCAGCAAGGCCAGCTACGGAAGCCCCCGGATCACCGAGGAGCTGAGGGCCCGTGGGTTCGACGTGTCCAGGCCGCGGGTGGCCAGGCTGATGAAAAAGAACAAGATCCGGGCCGTCCATGCGAAAAAGTTCGTGGCGACCACCGATTCGAGACATAAGTACCCGGTGGTGGAGAACAGATTGGACAGGAACTTTACCGCGGAGGGCGAGGGCAGGGCTTGGGTGTCGGACATCACATACGTCAGGACCTCCAAGGGGTGGCTCTACCTGACCGTTGTCCTGGACCTTTTCGACCGCAAGGTGATCGGTTGGTCGCAGAGCGCCGACCTGAGCGCCGAGAACACCACCATTGCGGCATGGAAAATGGCCGTCGGGAACAGGCCCCCGTCGAAGAAACTGATCTTTCACTCGGACAGGGGCGTGCAGTAC
>TARA_R110000764_G_scaffold12397_2_pt1 | contig 12800 bp, 22 predicted proteins | sample TARA_R110000764 | Tara Oceans TARA_R110000764 (sample SAMEA4398111) | marine metagenome | biome: Polar Biome; feature: [SRF] surface water layer (ENVO:00010504); material: water (ENVO:00002006), including particulate matter (ENVO:01000060) such as... | depth 5 m | reverse complement strand
AGTTCTTCCTCAATCACTCGAGGGAATCCTAACGCATCTAACAAGTTCGATGACTGACGTTTACATGGTTCGCCATAAGCGCTCGGAATTCAAATAACTCCAAGTTAAGGAGCTTATATTATGGCTTATGGTTTTAAACCTGTTCGCGTTGCAGGTGGCGCAGCCCCCACCCCCAATTGTGTGAACAGCTATTCCATTGCTTCGGCATTTGCCACTAGTATTTTCACCGGTGATCCTATCAAGATGACCACGGATGGTACGCTAATTCTAGCTACTGTCGGTGCCCCCATCGTTGGTATTTTCGCTGGCGTTGAATATACAGCAGCTAATGGTTCAGTAACGTTTTCACAATACTGGCCTGCCTCTACTGTTGCTACCAATATCAAAGCTTATGTCTATGATGATCCAATGACTGTATTCAAGGTCGCGTCCGATCAAGACACAACTGCATTGGTTGCTGCTTCGAAAGGCGAAAATGCCGATCTTGTTGCAGCTGCTGGTAGCACCTCCACTGGACAGTCCGCCTACTCGCTCGACTCGAGCACTAAGGGTACCGGATCTGACATTGGTTTCAAAATCCTCGGTTCGGCTGAAGAAGATGATTCTTTCGGCGCTGTTGGCACCCCTTCGGATGTCTATGTGTTGATGAATGAATGTTTCTACAAAGCCCCAACCGCTGGCATTTAAGGAGTAATACGAAATGGCACTTAACAGGTCACAAATCCTTAAAGAGCTGGAACCCGGTCTGAACGCTATCTTTGGTGAAGAGTACGCTCGTTACGAAAACGAGCATGAAGTTCTCTTCGATTCCAATAGTTCAAATCGTGCTTTTGAGGAAGAAGTCTTGTTCCCCGGTTTTGGCGCAGCTGTCGTCAAGCCTGAAGGACAGGGCGTAAGTTATGCAGAAACAGGCGAAGGGTGGGTATCTCGTTATAACCACGAAACCGTCGCACTTGCTTTTGCGATTACGGAAGAAGCCATGGAGGACAACCTCTATGAGTCTCTTTCCAAACGTCTATCGAAAGCACTCGCGCGTTCGATGGCGCACACTAAGCAGGTCAAAGCGGCCAATGTTTACAATCGTGCCTTCAACAACTCCTACACGGGTGGAGATGGCTTAGAGTTGTGTTCGACCGCACATACCATGCAAGACGGCAACACGTGGGCCAACGAACCCGCAACCTCTGCCGACTTGAGTGAGACCTCGCTCGAAGCTGCCATGATTGCCATTGCTGGCTTCACGGATGACCGTAGTATTCCGATTGCCGCACAGGCTCGGACGCTGCACATTCCGCGTCAGCTGGTGTTCGTAGCAGAACGCATCCTGAAATCACCACTGCGTAGTGGCACGGCAGACAACGATCTGAATGCCCTAGCTACCACTGGTTCGGTTCCGGGTGGATTCCACGTCAACCATCGCTTCACCGATGCTGACGCTTGGTTCCTTCGTACCGACACACCGGACAGCATGAAAATGTTTGACCGTGTTGGCATGGACACCAAGATGGAAGGCGACTTCGAAACCGGTAACGTTCGTTACAAAGCTCGTGAAAGATACAGCTTCGGCTGGTCGGACCCGCGCGGAGTCTACGGATCAGAAGGTGCTTAATCGCATACTGCACTAGAGTTAAGGGGAGCCTCAGGGTTCCCCTTTTCTTTTTATTACAACTCAGCTATACTAAATAGATGACCAAATAAGGACAGGACCATGGCCAATAAAACTCTAGATGATCATTACGGAGACAGACGCATGCCTCCAAGCGTAATGGAAGGTATCATGGCCCTCCTCGGTGGCGCTAAGGACTTAGGCGGCGACGCACTAAGTGCAACTAGAGACGCCAGCATAACAGGAATCCGCGGAATTATGGATCTACTCGGTCTGCGCCCTGAAGGAACATCCAGTATGGGAACTATGGCCAACAACATGGATACACAGATTGATCGCATCCAGAAAGGTACTCAAGACAACACCCCCATCTTTGATTATCTAGACGAACTTTTGCTCCCTGATGTAGCACGCGCCCGCAGACATGGCACTAAAGCCGCAGCTCTGGGTGCCTCTGGTGCCTTTGACGAGCAGGGCAACTATATTCCACATATGCCAGTAAAACGCCGCACAGCTCGAGACCGTTACTTTGATGATACGCGTTAAAGTTACACCCACTCGCCGCGTCCGCCGCTGATGGCCGAGTCTTTTCTCGATGGTATTAAGGCACTCTTAGGGGTTAAGAAGAAACCCTTAGAGGAGTCCCAAAGAAGATTCCCCGGCAGAGTCTACCCCGAAACATGGGAACCTGAAAGAGAGATGCCGGGCATCTTGTTCGATGAAGGCCAAGTCCTAGCTGAGCAAGGCGGCGTCCCAAATCCTGAATACCTGCTGCCCCCACGACGCCTACAAGACAACTATGAAGATCTCAACAAAGACAACATTCTATTCCCTAAAGAATTGGTGGCCCATCTCTTTGGTAAGCAGTTGGAGAAATCAAGCAAAGCTTCTAAGGAAGACCTCGCCGCCAACGTCCTGCAGGGGTTAGCCAGCCTACAACAGAGTGAGGGTATGGCTACCTCCAATGAGCTATTTAATGAAGATCTCGAATACTATTCCACCCGAATAGAAGGCCACCCCGGCTTTGAAGGTATAGAAGGCTTTCTCAAATGGAAGGTCGCAATGAACCGGACACCTCGGCGCGGTAAGCGAGGCCACGAGATATAACCAGTCTCCATTCCCCCACTACGAGAGGTTCATATGGCTAACCTATTCTACATGGAACGTTATCCCGAATAGGGTTGTAAACCCTCCTCTAGCACGCTATACTATAAATATTGAATGGAGCAATGGTGCTCTGATCTTTGAAAGGATTGTTCAATGCCTACACATTTCCAAGGTGGCGTAACAAACGCCGCACGCGACGGCGACCTGTCTCAGATGGGTCAACTAGATCCTACCAAATACCTCACGTTTTGGGATGACTTCATCCATGAACCTCTTTCTACGGAATGGACTATTACAGCGACTTCCGCGGGTACGGGTACATCAGCTATTACTACGCCTGACACACATGGTGGTATGGCACTTATTACTTCGGCTGCAAATGAAAACGATGGCCTCTTCGCCCAGACTATTGGGGAAACCTTCTTGATGGCTTCTGGCAAAAAGGCTTGGCTAAAGACTCGCTTGAATATTAGTGACGCCATCCAGTCTGACTGGATTGTTGGTCTGCACTCCACAGACACTACACCGCAAGATGCTACAATGCGGTTTTTGTTTGAGAGCGTAGACGGGGCCGCTGCTGTATATTTCAATAACGATAATAATACTACCGACTCTGATAGCTCAACAGTTGCTACAATGGTAGATGCTACGTTCCTCACTCTTGGAGCATATTGGGATGGCGCTGGCACCATTAAGCTATATGCTGATGGCGTTCACGTTACCACAATGTCTGATATCACCGTACCTGCTGCCGAAATGGCTGTAGGCTTTGGTGCTTTAAACGGTTCGGCTTCTGTCGAAACGACTAATATTGACTACATTTTTGTAGCTCAAGAACGCTAACATAGGTGGGGGCGAAGCAGCCCCCATCGTTTAACCCTTAGAGAGGATATAAAGATGCCCCAAGCGAAAGCCATCACTCTTACCCCGCAAGCTAATGATGTTGATTACATCTCAACCACCGAAAGCATTGCAGACCCTTGGGTTCTCCAGCTTGATGGAGTAACTACGCTCACCCAACCCCAACACGTTACAATCACCTGCACCTCTGATGAGTCGGGGGCTACATTCACTGTTGTAGGTACTGATCGGTACGGCAACGCTCTAACTGAGGCCATCACTGGTCCAAATGCTACTGTCGTTGTAGGAACCAAGAACTTCGCAACGGTTACTTCCATCACAAGTACAGCAGATGCAACTGGAGTTACAGCGGGTGTTAACGGCACTTGCGAATCCCAGTGGTATGTTCTTAATTATCGAGGCAATGACTTTAACGTAGGTATAGGTCTGGATATTACCACAGCGGGTGCGGGAACCGCAGGAGTTGAGCATACGTTTAACAATGTCTTAACGCAGGGATTTTTAGAAGATGATGCCACGGTGCATGCACACGATACTGTAACAGGTAAGACAGCTAACTTCGACGGGAGCTACGCTAGTCCCCCCGTTGCTTGTCGGTTATCTATCACAGCCTTTACCAGCGGGAGTATCACGCTCAGGGTTGTCCAATCAGGTAACGGGAGCTAATCATCCTCGTCAACGAGGGTCTGTTTGTCAACGCGAAGACGACAGATGATGATATACATATGACGATTACCGGATATTTCCTCCCTGCTGTCGGGCATCATCACCATAGCGACATATTAAGGAAACATTAAGATGGCTACTTCAGGAACATTCGCTTTTAACCTAGATATCTATCAGATTATCGAAGAGGCCTACGAGCGTTGTGGTATAGAACTTAAGACCGGCTATCAGCTGACCACAGCGGCACGCTCTCTCGATCTACTTATGACTGAATGGACTAATCGTGGTATCAACCTCTGGACTCTTGATCAAACAACCTCGGCCATCGTGGCTGACAATCAATCAATTACACTTGATGCTAAGTATGTTGATGTCATCGATGCAGTAATGCGCAATAGTTCCAATATAGATAATTCTATGAACCGCATTACTCTTTCGGCATACCTCAACTATCCTAATAAAGCAACCACAGGTCAGCCGAGTCAGTATGCAGTAGAACGTAACTCCAATGGCGGACATACAGTATATTTCTACCCAGCTGCCGATACCGCTTACACCATGGTATCATGGACTATCCGTTATGGCGAAGATGCTGGTATATACACTAATAATGCCGAAGTTCCTCGCAGGTTTCTGCCTGCCCTTGTAAGCGGGCTTGCCTATTACCTAGCCAACAAGAATCCTGCTAAGTATGAACTCGACAGCACCGGTCGCCCCTATGTCACACAGGGCGTGGACATCAACCGGCGTCAAGAGCTTCTTGGTGCATATGACATCGATTTCACCGCAGCTAAACAGGAGGATCATGAGAGGGCCAGTTTGTTTATTGTCCCTAACATAGCAACTATCTAATGGCACGATATTCTAAAGGCAAAAACGCATATCTAATAGATGACCGCACCGGGCGGAAGGTTCGCTACAGTGATGTCAAAACCGAATGGACAGGCGCGCGTGTGCACAAAAATGAATGGGAAGCTAAGCAACCTCTCCTCACACCGACGCGCCTAACTGCCGAGGCTCAGTCTCTAAACAATCCACGCCCAGACAACGATGAAGTAAATGCTATCGTCAATTATCAAAGCCTTGCAGGTAACTGGACAGTAGATCCCCGCGAAGATAATTCTCTCTTAGGGCTTATTACTAAAATAACTCTAGGTACTGATACATCCATCACACTAGGTGCTGAAGTATCAACTAACCTAGCAACAATGAGTATAGGCACACAGACATTAATTTTCCCAATTAATAAACCTAGTGCAACAACCAACGTAGCTACTATGTCTATCGGCTCAGTTATAGGTAAGCTAGATCCAGAAGTTTCTGGAATCGCATCAACAATGGGCTTAGGCACAGTATCACTGTCGTTAGATAGTGGTGTCTGGGGTAGGGAGACTTGGGGTGAAAACCCTTGGGGTGATTAATTATGGCAATATCATGGACATATACAACACTAACTCAGGCTATCCAAGACTGGACAGAGAACGATGCCTCTGAGTTTACAACCAATATCGCCAATATTATTGGCCTTGCAGAACTACGTATCGAGAAGGAAGTACCCAAACTACCTGTCTTTCGTAAGCCAACAGCCTCTACTATTACTCTGAGTAGTTTAGGAACTACAGTTACAGCACCATCTGATATCGTAACTCCTAGATGGTTACGCATTCAGAACGGTGCCTACCTGCTCCAAAAGGATGAAAGCTTTATCCGTGCCTATCAATCAACAACCGGAACCAACAACGGTTCCCCTCGGTTCTATGCATGGAGTGAAGATGGCGAGACCAATCTACTCATAGGGCCAGCAGCTGATGCGATCTATACCCTTGAGATAGGCTACTACTATCGACCAACAGGTTTAACATCTAGCAATGCTACTACTTGGTTGGGTACTAATGCTCCCGACGTTATCCTCTATGCCTGCTTATTAGAGTCTATGGCCTTTATGAAACAGGAAGCTCAAGGCATGCAAGCATGGCAGGGAATGTACGATAGAGCCTTGATGACTCTCAAGGACGAAGAAGTAAAACGCAGGCATATTGACGAATACCGTGCTGGGTTGTAAACCCTCACAATTCTGCGTATAATACTATTAGATAAGGACTAATAAATATGGCAATCACACAGGCGATTTGCACCAGTTTTAAGCAAGAACTAATGGAAGGCACACATAACTTTAAGAGTTCTGGGGGTGATTCTTTAAAGGTAGCCCTATATACAAGTTCGGCAACCATTAACGCAACAACTACAGCATACAGCGCCACTAACGAAATCAGCGGAACAAACTACTCATCGGGAGGAGCAGCCTTAACAAACGTTTCTCCTACCACTACTAGCACCATAGCCTTTGTAGATTTCAGCGATGTTTCATGGACCACAGCATCCTTTACAGCCCGCGGTGCACTGATCTATAACAGCACAGACTCTAATAAAGCTATAGCAGTCCTAGACTTTGGAGCTGATTACACTGTCACGGCAGGTACATTCACCATCGTCTGGCCTGCCGCTAGTTCTTCTGCCGCTATTTTAAGGATCGCATAATATGTCAAGCTCAGCATCAACCTTACTCAAAATAGAACTACAGGCTACTGGTGAGAACGATGGTACTTGGGGAACAAAGGCTAACACGGCCATGTCCCGTCTAGAGGAAGCTATTGCCGATATCACCAATATCAGTTTGGCGGCAAACGGCGGCAGTAACTATACTCTAGACGATACTCAATATGCAGAACATGTTGATGGATCCAATGCCTCCGAGTCACATGTAGCTGTCGTCAAAGCCACGGGTGCCCTAAACGCTGCAGAGAAGATCATCGTACCTCTGCGAAACAAGACATATTGGATTTGGAACGCAACAAGTAATGCGCATGCAGTAACAGTTGGGGGTTCCTCAGGAGGTACAGTTACAATTCCTCAAGGATTTATCCAAGCAGTAGTCTGTGATGGTACCAATGTTGAAACTCTTACTCCTGCAACTAGTGTAGCAGGTGTCTTGGATCTTTCAGTAGCCCTCGGACTTACTGCTACAGATAGCAACTTTATCGTAGGCAACGGTACAACCTTTGTAGCAGAATCAGGATCCACTGTTCGCACCAGTATGGGCCTTGCGATTGGAACGGACGTTGCGGCTTATAACGCTGATACATTATTTGCTGACGTTGATGACACTCTTACGGCTGGGTTTTCAGCCACTGCTGATGACGATGGCACTAAATCAAGCGGGACGTATACCCCTGCGACGGCGGGTGGCAATTACAAAACCATCGTGGGTGGCGGTGCTTTCACGTTAGCACCACAGACAACTGTCTCCAGTATTGTAATTCAACTCACCAATAACGCGAGTGCCGGGAGCATCACCACTTCAGGATGGGACATCGTCACTGGCGATACAATTTCAACTGTGAACGGCGCAGACTTCATGCTTTACCTAACTGTCGTTGGAGCCTTTCAACACCTTCATGTGGCAGCGCTCCAATGAGCTTAATGCCTATTTTTTCTCCAGCGGCGGCAGCGGTTTTGTCTGTTGCGTATGTGACTAAGGTTAAGGAGGTCACAAACGATACCACATCACACACACTGTCATCAGTGGCACTTGGTGCAGCAGCAGCAGACCGTCAAATACTTGTTAATGCTTATGCCTCTATGGATGCGGTAGCCATAATAACAGGCGTTACTATCGGTGGGGTTTCGGCTACTGAGTTTGTTGTTAATAATGGCGGAGGCAAGAGTTCAGGGTTTTACATGGCCTCAGTACCATCAGGAACTACAGGTGACATTGTTATTTCTATCAATACCGGGACAGGTGAACTATGGGGGGCCGCTGTATATAGGATAACGGGCGGTGCGGCTACAAGTGCAAGTGACACGGCCTCGTATAATACGTCAACTAGTCCAGCCACTCTAACGATAAGCTGCCCTGCCGGGGGGGCCATCTTTGCAGGTGGTTTACATAACGATGGCGGCACAGCCGTGTGGGCAGAGATAACAGAACTTTGGGATGAAGCAATGTCTGGAGCGCAAAAGTGGACAGGTGCTTGGGACGAATTTGACACGCAGCAGACAGATTTAGCTGTAACCGCTACCCTTGGCTCTGTATCAATGTCATTTACAGCCTGTTCAATTGAGAAAGCATAGGAAAGATCATGGATTACCTATTTAAGAAATCAGACGGGACTGCTACATCTCTAGGCGGCACTGTTAACAAAGTTAAGCTGCCAGAGCAGACCAAGGGTGATGTCGTCTTTACCGGAGACCAAAGACCCGTAGACTTGGGTGATTATGTCCTTGTCAAAGCCATTGAGGTCACGCAAGAAGTTACTGCTACTAAGAAACGTGGCCCGACAACTGCTGTTATTGACACTGATGCTGTCACAGTAACCTTGACGTACACTGCCGTTGATTTATCTACCGCTGAGAAGGCGCAGATAGAAATTAACCGTCTTGAGGCTTTGGAGACACCAACTAAGTTAGCGGAAGCTGTACTTACTGAGGATGGCAAAACATGGCTGCAAGCTAATCGAGACCTCATCCAGACTGAGCTTGATAAGTTGTAAGGTGTTAAATGGACCCTATAACTATCGGACTCGCCATTGCTGGCGCAAAGAAGTTACTGGAGACCGCCACAGATATTAAGGATATCGCTGGCTCGATTGAGCAGCTTTTTAGTCATACTGAAAAGGCTGAGAAAAATAAAGGCGTCGCGAAGCAAGATGGCGGCGACACTTCTATAGCCTCAGTTGTCACGGATGTTATTGAAGAACGTAACAACGCTACCAGACTCCGCAATCTGGAGATAGACATAGACAACAAGTTTGGCGCGGGAACTTGGGAGGCTATAAAGACAGAACGCCAAATCCGATTAGATGCTGTTGAAGTAGATAAGGTTAAAGCCGCCAAGAAGAAGAGGGCTAAAGACAGAGCGAGCCAAGAATTCTTTGATAAGTGCATAAAGTGGATTCTCGGGTTTATCCAATTACTAGCCATTATAGGTGTTACGTCATTGGCTGGTTACTTGATTTGGATTAACAGGTGTATCGAAGGAACTTGTTAAGTGCTATACGAAATTGGTGTGTACAATAAGCGGGTTCGAGATTGTATCAGGAGAGGTGATAAGTGGGATAATGCTATGGGTATCTCAGACTCTTTCGAGGAAGTAAAATACTTTGAGTTTCAGGCTACCTCTATTGAAGAAGCAGAGAAAAAGGTTGAACGAGACTATCCTAAACGATTTGGGTATGTTTTAGATTACATTAGGACGATAAAATAGCATGATAAAAAAAGATTTCAATCTCGAAGCACATGAACGTGTCTGTGAAGAACGTAGTAAGAATATCCAGCTACAATTCTCCGCTGTTAACTCTAGACTAAAACGTCTTGAACTTATTATCATGTCTACGACCAGTGCCATAATATTATTACTCATTGGTCTTGTATTTAAGAGTCTGTAAATGCCTGAGATTGAATTACCAAGTGGCTGGATTGCGTGGGCAGGATTTATTATAACGGTGACTGTCGGCCTTGCTATTAGAGATTGGGCCTCAGACTTAATAGCTGCATGGAAATGGAAGACTACTCCCGGTTTTGAACCAATGGAGACCTGTATATTAGACGGAGACAAGGTAGTTATTATTCATATCGGATTAAGAGAGACTATTTTTGAACGTAACGGAGAATTTGGCAGGACTTGGCAGTATATTCCATCATCTAAAATAACTAGCCATGAGCTACGCAGAGTAGTAGGCGATGACCGGATGTTAGATCACAAGATTAATGGCGGTAGTGGTGGAAAAAAGTAATGGCAACTCCTAGAAAAGGTAAAGCAAAGGTTAAGGTAACAGCCAGTGGTAAGCGTGTCAGCTATGGACAGGCTGGTAAAGCAAAAAGCGGTGGCCCAAGAGTACGTCCGGGTACTAGTAAGGGTGACAGTTATTGTGCAAGAAGTTTAGGTATAAAAAAGAGATTGTCTAAAAAGAAACAAAGTGACCCGAACACTCCTAACAACTTATCACGTAAGCGTTGGAAATGTTCTGGAGCAAAGTCTAGAAAATAACTAAAAGGAGCATAACTATGCCATACGGAAAAGGTACATACGGTTCAACAAAGGGACGCCCCCCAATGAAGAAAAAGAAAAAGAAGTCTAAAGGTAAAAAGAAGATGAAGAAAAAGAAATCATAAGATTAATGGTAATAGTAAATGCTAGTAAAAATCACAGCACCCCCCGGAATCGTAACTGAAGTTACAGACTATACAGCTGGACCTCGTTGGATAGGCTGTGATAAGATTCGTTTCCGCTATTCATTCCCAGAAGTAATCGGCGGCTACTCTAAGCTAACCATTGAAGGTACTACTACAGTAACCGGTGCTCCTAGAACTATGAAGGCATGGCGAGAACTAGATGGCCTACAGAACCTAGCTGTAGGGACAGCAACCAATCTATACCTATTTCAAGGCAGCATTGCCTACAACATCACACCTCTCCGCAGCGATGATGCATCTCTTGGCACCAATGCATTTGCTGTTGCCAATACCAGCACCACCGTTACCGTAACCCATTCTTCCCATGGAGCCAAGAATGGCGATATCGTAATTTTCGCAGGAGCCACAACAACGGCGGGCGTTCCAGCAGGTGAACTAAATGCCGAACACGTCATAACCTATGTAAACGCCAACAGCTATACCATTACAGTCACCACAGCAGGAACCTCCACCGCCGCCGGGGGCGGTGCGAGCATAACAGCTGACTACCTAATCAATATAGGCGAAGAATTCGCCACCTATGGCTACGGTTGGGGCGCAGCTACGTGGGGTCTCTCTACATGGGGCACTACGCGCACGACATCTCAAATTAGCCTCTACTCGCGTATCTGGTCACTCGACAATTGGGGTGAAGATCTAATCTGTACACCGGGCAATGGCGACGAGACCGCCTATATCTGGGACTCCAGCGCAGGTACCTCTACCCGCCCTGTTGCCATCAGCAACGCACCCACTAAAGTCAACCACCTGCTAGTAAGCGAGAGTCGCCACCTAGTAGCACTCGGAGCCCACGATGGCACCGCCTATGACCCTATGCTCATTCGCTGGTCTTCCCAAGAAGATAACACCGCATGGACTGCCAGCGCCACCAACACGGCAGGCGACAAGCTCCTGAATACAGGCAACGAGATCATTGCAGCAAAGAAAGCACGCGGGCACATCATTGTCCTAACCGATACAGCTGCTTGGTCTATGCAATACATTGGACCTCCCTTTACATTCGGCTTTCAGCAGATCGGTGATACCTGTGGAGGTATTGGCCCCCAAGCTCTGGCTACCATTGACAACCTAGGCTTTTGGATGGGCGACGACAACTTCTACGTCTTTGACGGTAGTACCAAGGCCATCCCATGTCCTATAGCCAATCACATATTTGATGACTTCAATCGAGTCAGTGGCCGCAACGTGCAAGCTTTTACTCTCAAGGAATTCAATGAAGTCTGGTGGCACTACCCAAGTGCAGACTCTCAAGAGCTGGACCGTTACGCCATCTTTAACTACAAAGATAACACGTGGGCCTTTGGCACCATGGAGCGCACGGCAGGCATTGACCGCGGCACCTACTCAGATCCTATCTGGGCAGACGCCAGTGGCAATCTCTACTCTCATGAGAAAGGCCTTACTGCAGATGGCGGCGTACTCGCTGCCTACCTAGAAACAGGAGCCTTCGAAGTGGGCCAAGGAGACACCCTCTCCTACCTCGATCGCCTGATCCCTGATACCACCTTAAACAGCGGGCGCACAGTAAAGGCTACAGTATACACCCGGCGCTACCCCAACTCCAGCGACATCACTAAGGGCACCTATTCGGTTAATTCCGACACAACCAAGGTATCCTTGCGAGCTAGAGGTAGGCAGTTCCGGTTCCGCTTTGAAAACGACGACATAAACAATCCGTGGAAACTCGGTGTATGGCGTGCTGATATCCAACCAGATGGGAAACGATAATGGCTATTGCTCGTCCCATCTACCCGTCCGCCAGCGAAGAGTATGATCCGCGCCAATGGAACCAGCTTATCGAGCTCCTGCGCCTGCGCGACATGGCCACCCCTACAGTACCCTTCAAGACAGGCTACGCCATGACCAATGTAACTAAGGATCGCGTCCTCGACGCCAACTCTACGACTACCGCTGAACTGGCCGATGTTCTCGGCACACTCATAGAGGACTTGAAAGATGCAGGGTATTTAGGGTAGAATAAAACATGGCACTTGGAGCACTAGGTAAAGGAATCGACGCATTAATTCAAAGCCGCAACGAGAAGTATGCGGATACGCCGGGTATTGGCAGGCCCATAAATAGCGCACCTTCAGTCTCCATTCCCCCACTCCCCAGCAATGTGGGTCTCGCAGGCCTCAACATCTCCTCACGTCCTAAGCCTAGTCTAAGTGAAACGCACAGAGTTGCCCAGACTCTCAAAGACATGGGCCAAGGCGGCGACAGCGATGTGGTCCACGTCAACGATTCTGAGAAAGCTGTGCTGAAACGCATGGGCGGCAGCGGAACCATCAACCCTCGGACAGGCCTT
>TARA_R110000764_G_scaffold238567_1_pt1 | contig 12886 bp, 9 predicted proteins | sample TARA_R110000764 | Tara Oceans TARA_R110000764 (sample SAMEA4398111) | marine metagenome | biome: Polar Biome; feature: [SRF] surface water layer (ENVO:00010504); material: water (ENVO:00002006), including particulate matter (ENVO:01000060) such as... | depth 5 m | reverse complement strand
AAGGAAATGGCAAACTTTAGTTTGCACAAAAGGATTTTAATGAGGTGACCCTGATTCATGACCCATAGTTTCTTTATTTAATAATTTGGATAAAGAAATTTTTGATTTATTGTCAAAGCAAGTCAACTATAATAATAGTATAGGGGGTTAGTATCTTAATATATGTAGTGGTTTAAGGTAAATTATGGCTAATAAGACAAATGTTGTAAGTATCAGTCAATATTTACAGAGAAAACAAAAAGTTAACTTGATAGAGCTTATATCTAATAATAATAAAATATTAAAGATAATGTCTGAAGACATAGCAAAAAGAGTAGAACAATCTATTTTGCAGTATAAGCAATTAGAAATATTATTTAATTTAAAATATATTTTTACTAGTGATGTTCCTATATATAGCATTATTGCTATATATGCTTTAATAAAAAGAACTAATTACCCAGATTTGTCTATTTTATCATTTTCAATGTACAACTCTATCTTAAATAAATTAGAATTTATAAATGTAGCTAGAAATAAAAAATCTATTAATGAGCTTGTAGCATTATTACAAAACTTAATATCTGTTCAAGAAAAAAAAATTCTTATAACAAAAATCCAACTTATTAAAATAAGGGATAGCTCAATGAATCAAGCAAATAATATAAAAGAACTTCTAAATCAATGTAATAACGTAGAAAAAATTCCTTTAGAATTTGTTGAGTTACAATATGAAGTTCTAACAAATTATGAAAATAATATAAAAAAATATATTAGCCAGATTGAGCTTTTAAAATTTTAATTAAATCTTGCAAAGCAAAAACAAAACTAATATTATCTTTGCTTATGTTTTATTCTTACTTTGCAATCTTAATTAAATAACAGTTTTACCATTCATATATGGCTGCAATATTTCAGGAACATTAATGCTACCATCAGAATTTTGATAGTTTTCTAGTACCGCAACTAAAGCTCTACCAACTGCAAGTCCAGAGCCATTTAAAGTATGCAATAATTGCGTATCTTTACTATCTGATAAATCTTTATATCTTGCAAGCATTCTTCTTGCCTGGAAATCACCGCAATTACTACAAGAAGATATTTCTCTGTATTTATTTTGCGATGGGACCCAAACTTCTATGTCATAAGTTTTTGCAGCCCCAAAGCCAATATCACCACTACATAAAGCAATAACTTTATATGGTAATTTTAATAACTGCAGAACTTTTTCTGCATTTTTAATTAATTTTTCTAATTCGTCAAAAGAATCTTCTTTGCGACAAATATGTACTAATTCAACTTTTTCAAATTGATGTAGTCTTATCATACCTTTAGTATCTTTACCATATGATCCTGCTTCGCTTCTAAAGCAACTTGAGTGACTTGCAAATTTTAATGGTAAATCTTTAGAGCTTAAAATAGAATCTCTAACTAGATTAGTTAATGGCACCTCTGCTGTTGGTATAAGACCATATTCTTGATTATTCAAATTCGTATAAAACTGATCTTCTTTAAATTTAGGTAATTGGCCTGTACCTTCTAGCATCTCAAGATTAACTAATAATGGCACTGACACTTCTTCATAACCATGTTCATTACAATGCAAATCTAGCATAAATTGCGCCAAAGCCCTATGTAACTTTGCAACTCGATTTCTTAATACAACAAATCTTGAGCCTGATAGTTTAGCAGCGGATTTAAAGTCTATACCTTGACCTATTTCGCCAAGCTCAACATGATCTTTTACTTGAAAATCAAACTTAGGTATTTCACCCCAAGTTCTTATTAATTTATTATCATCTTCTGTTTTACCATATGGTACAGTTTTATCTAATAAATTAGGTATCGTAAGTAAATAATTTTGAAATTCTGTTTTAATAATTTCTAAATTATCTTTTAATTCTTTTATTCTGTCGCCAAAATCACTAACTTGTTTTAAAGTTTCAGTAACATCCTTACCTTGAGATTTTAATATTCCTATTTCTTTTGAACTCTTATTTCTTGCGCTTTGCAAAGCCTCTAGTTCTTTTTGCAATGATGCTCTTTTTACATCTATTTCTGATATTAAATTAATATCTAATTCAAAACCTCGCTGTTTTAAATTATCTATAACTTCTTGGGTATTTTGCTTAATGTATTTATAATCTAACATGGCATTTAAAAATATATAAAAATTATAATGAATATAAGGTATTATATTAATTTATCTAAATAGAAAAGCAATAAAAATTATGGAATTAAGCATTTTAAACAATATAGATTTAATCAAGTTAACTGAGAATAAAACTGAAACGCCAATTACTGAGTTTGATATATATAAAATAACAGGTAGCGATAAATTCGATTTTTTGCAAGGGCAAATAACTAATGATATCAACCTATTAAAAACTGAACAAGCTATCTGCACAGCTTATTGCAATATAAAAGGCAGACTTATGGGAGTTTTCTTTTTATATTTAACAAATATTGATAACGAAGAAATTATCTACTTAATTAACCCAGGCAATAATGGCTTAAATATATTTAAAAGTTTAAAAAAGTATGGCCTATTTTCTAAAATAAATATCAATAAAGTTACCGATGAATTTAATGTTTATTTAATCAACACTGAATCTGAAGAAAAAGACGATTTAATTTCAATAGAATTTCCCAATAATAAATTAACATTAAAATTAATTAACAAAACTAAAGATGTAAATATTTTAAATAAAGAAAAGTTAGATAATAATTTTTGGAAAATAACTTTTATTAATTCTAAAATACCAATAATATCACAAATTACTAATGAACAATTTTTGTCTCATAATTTAGAGTTACCAAAATTAAATATTATTAATTTTAAAAAAGGTTGTTATTTAGGCCAGGAAATTATTGCCAGAACAGAATATAAAGCTAAATTAAAAAAATCAGCACTTATACTTTCAGGTATGTCTTCAAATACAAATCTAAATAATAATCTTATAAATAGTTATTTTTTACAAAATAATGAAAATATTAAAACTGGTGAAGTTATAGATTATTGTATTATAAAAAATAAAATATATTTATTAGCATCTATAGATAATAAATATATTTCTCAAGAAATAAAGTTTATAAATTAATTTATAAACTATAATAATTATTTATTACTAATATAGCTATTATTATGAATATTAATGACTTTATTAATTTAAACGAAAAAAATACTTTTCAAATTCAAGAGCAGAATACTACAAAAGGCTATGCTGGAGCAGATGAACTTAAAGAAGGAGCATCTGCTGTAGCATCAAAAGTATTAGCAGGACGTGCTGGAGTTTTCTTTTTAATTCTAGCATTGTTATTTCTTTCCGTAATTACAAGAACTAGACCAGTTATTATAATTTTTATAGTTGTCATAATTATTGGTGTTTTTCATAACGAATTACTTCAATGGTTTTTATATTTAACTAAATATTTTGGATTTAAATAATATGCTTAATGACTCTAATAAAACATTAAATTTATTAAAGTCATTTATAATAAAAATTTAATTTATAATAAGTTTATTTGATATAATATTTACTATATAAATTAACAACTCAATTTAGTTTTTTTTGAAAAACATTTTTCCATTAATTCTAACGCTTGCTCAGCTGAGACCCTTTTATCTCTATTATACTCTAATAGCCCTGATAAAAAAGAATCTGAAACCGCTAAATGCATCAATACATTCTGAAAAAAACTTTCTGAAATTGCATGCATATCATATCTGATATATTTAACTTCTGTTGAGCTGCAAAACCATGATGATGACTGAGATTTTTCTTGTTTAAACAATAAGTGATTATAAAAAAGTTCTAGATAAACAATGCCTAAAGCCCAAATATCATTTTTTATATCAGGCTCTTTATGATTCTTATTTCTATCATTACTTGCTGAAAATTTAGCTAAAGTACTAGAGCAACATATTGCACCATAAGATTCCTTTATGAAATTTGACTCAACCATTTCGGGAGACTCATACCCTAGCGTTGCCATTGCTCCATTTTGCACTTTATTACACAGACCAAAATCATTTAATTTAGCGTAATATTTATGGTTTACATCATCATAAAATATTATTATATTTTCTGGTTTAATATCTTGATGTATTACTTGAATTTTATGCAACACACTTATTTCAATTAATAAACATTTAAATATATCTTGTTTATCATCTAGAGACAACGTGTCATATAAATCTTTATTTCTTAAAAAATTATCTAAAGACTCGCCTTTTTGACAATAAAAAGTAATTTTTTTATAACACTTATGCATAATAGCGTATGAGTCTAAACCTGCATCTGTCATCAATGAGATAGTAGCTTCTTTGAATAAATCATCTTGCCCTTGCCCTTTTATTGCTGGATTACATTTAATAACCAAAGATACTTTAATATTTTGTTTATCCCCTACATTCCCTTCTTTAGGATTTAAAAGATAAGATGTTTTACAAGTTTTATAAGCGCCTTTTTTTATTTTTTTATTTTTAAAAGGATCTTGTTTGCCACCAGATAATTTACTTTTAGTTTCTAATATCGCATTATAATTTTCATGCTTATCAGTATATATCTGTACTGTTCTAGGTAATGATAATGGATTCCTAACATCATGTACCAGATGTTTTTTTAATCTTATCACGCCATCTTTAATTAAATGATTTAAAACGTTTTTATTAGTTAATAACATTTGAATAAGATTATAAAGCAAGACTCCATATTCATCTTGACTAATTTTCCCCTTAAACTCTGCGCTTAAATCATCATATTTAAACTCTTGTTGCTTTTGTAACCCTGCAATTAAAGCTTCAATTTTTGGAAGCTTTATTAATGTCTTAATAGAGCTTACAGCATCAGCACTCATAAATATAATGACCTCATAATTAATTACTTTTGTATAATAATAAAAATCCTTCTCACTTAATCCTGTTTATTATTGTTAACAGCCAGCCTTAAGAAATACAGCTAACAAACTAATTTAGCTTATTACTCCATCAATGTCAAGCTAAATTAGTTATTTGCATCTATCATTAGACTTTTTAACTTGTAAATTATAATGCATACTCCATAAGAGTTATGCCTGAGGTATGATTTAATTTAGGATGATTTTTAATTTTTATAACTTTCTTTATTTTAAAACCATATTTTTTATATAATTTTATAGCTAGGATATTGTCAGACCAAGCATGTAAACTAATTTTAGATAAGTTTAATTTTTTTGCTTTATTGCAAGTTGCATCTAGTAATTTAGTGCCAATTCCATACCCTCTTGCATGTTTATAAACGCCAAGTGCGTGTAAATAAAGGCTATTATCTATTCTATGATCAAAAAAATCATTAAAATATCTTAATTTTTCTTCTGGAATATCATCTGTTGGTCTTTCAAAATACCTCATGTCATAACTTTGAGCAATCCCAACTACTTCATTGTCTAATAAACAAACTAAACTGTGTATGTAATATAATTCACTTTTTTCCTTCTTATATAACTTGCAAAGAAATTGTTCAGCATTAACTCCTTCTTGCAAATCACCAAAAAAAAACTCATCCATGCCACCTGATGCCATTATACTTAACTTACTTATATCTATAATGTTTTCTTGAGTAGCTTCTTTTATTTCTAGCCTTAATTTATTAATTTTCATGTTGTTATCTTTAGATTAATTATTATATTTTAAAATAATTTCATTAATTCTACCGATATTTAACATAAATACTAGTTTTTATGGATAAAATTATTTATTAAAACAACTAAGAAGGATATCATTGATTAATTAGCTACCTACTATGCACAGAACTACTTTTATTTTATTTTATTTTCATATTTTTCTTTTTACTTCCTTCTAGTTGTTTAATTTTTAATGAATCATTATCATCCTTTTTATTATTAACTTTTGCTGCTTTAGTTAATTTGTTACTCTCTTGAGCATCATCACTAGATAACTCTGATAACTCTAGTAATAGCTGCTTACCATTCTTTCCTCTTGTTTTTAAACTTTTTATAACTTCATTATATGAAACTAATTCTTTATTAGGAGAAAAATTACGCGTACTCGATGATTTTTGAATATTATAAAAAATCTCATTAATAGCTTTATTGTCATCACTATCTTCATTTTTTGAGCTAAATAGTTTTTTGTTTTTATTCTGTATTTCTATGTATCTATTTTTTAATTCTATTACTGCAAGTAATTCATTAAATTTAGTTTCAAAACCTTCTTTTACTGGAATCTTACTTAATTCTCTTCTTTTAATCTCAATTTGTTGTCGATCATTGTCATTTAGATTCTGCATCTTTTTATTTATAATTTGACTTGCATGATTATATCCCCAATCTTTATCGTAATCTGTCACGGATTCCATTGCCGGTATAATAATTGTAGATGGTCTTGTTTCAGGCTCCTTAATAGGTGTCGATGGTCTTGTTTTAGGCTCCTCAATAAATGTCGATGGTTTGGTTTCATGCCCCACCCCAGAGTTAGAGGTATCTTGATTTCTCATTTTTAGTGTGTCATCAATAAGATGTTTAGCATCTCTTAATGGATCATGTTTTGAATCATCAACTTTTTTCTTTAATTCACCCAATAATTTACCTGAATTACTTATCCATCTAGTAAATTTATTTCTGCCCTCTAATCTTTCCTTTAACTTAGAGATTATCTCATTCAATTCTCGTAATTCTCTATTTTCCATACTATATTTAGTACCATCTTTACGCGTATAAAATATCTCTTGCACAGCCTTATTATTTATATCATCAGGCTTGCCTTGAATTTTTAAATACTTATTTTTTAGCTCCAATATGGCATGAGACTCCTGAACAATAGAATAAAAATATTGATGCAAGTATGCGTCTGCTACACTTTCTTCATCAGGTTGTCTATTTTTATTTTTTTCCCGTTTATTTTCGTCATACAATTGATGAGGATTGTTCGTTATCTGTGTCTTAACAAAATTTATCTGTTCTGTAGTTAAAGACTTATCTGATTCTATCAAAAACTGTTTTATTCTATTTTCAGCATAATTACTTTCTTTACGAAATTTATAATCTTCTTCGACTTCTGAATGCTTTTTCAATTTGCTTTTTTTGCTCGATGCTCTATTCGCATCGCTAATAATTTCAGGAGCTTTTGTTGGTTTTGACGATCTATTAACACTTTCTTTTTTTTTAACTACACGCCTAACTACACGCTTACTCTTTTTTTTACCTATATCAGTACTCAAACCTGATTCAGCGACGGCACTAGTTGAACCTGAATCAGTTAAACCTGGCTCAGTTAAAGGGCTTAAAGTCTCTTTTTTTGATTTTGAAGATCTTTTAATGTTAACTGTAAGCTTCTTATTTGTTATTTTAGTACTAGTACGCAAACCTAATTGAACGGCAGAACTAACAGATTCATCTTCATCTAAAACTGCATCTAGCACTTTGCTAGATACCCCTGTCGGTATTTGTTCAGCCAATTGCTTTAGTGAAAATATAATCTCTTCATATGACTTAAGATTATTATCCTTATAAAAGAATCTATCAATATTTCTCCCTCCACATTCTTCATATTTTTTCTTTAATTCTAAGATAGCTGATCCTTCTTGTTGTTTTTTTACTTCTAAGTCAATTTTATGTATAGCTTCATCATCAAGATTGCTTGCATCAACTGCAAAATCCTTAGCAAAATCCTTATATAACTCTTGAATAACTTTAGCTGAAGCTGTTAATTCTTGACTCAAATTCCAACTTCTAGCATATGTTAATTTCCCATCTGTAACCTTAATTCCTTTGCTGCATAATTTTTTTACAATTACGTTAATATCATTATATTCTTTTATGTTTGTGTTTATGCTTTTTTTATAAAAAATTTCATCTATAGTCTTTTGTCTAGGATTATTTGAATATTTTATATATGATTGTTCTATTTGCTCAATAGATACTTTCTTCTTCTTTTCTTCTTCATGAATAAAAAAAATGAGGTGCTTTGCTATTAAATCTGATGGAATACCGACCAATTGAACAACTGGTCTTTTTAAATGTTCTATTAAAGAAAATCTTGAGTTATCGTGTAACTTAGGATCATATTGGCGCCAAAGAAAATTATCCTGAATATTTTGAATATTATCTAACACTGCTTTTTTATCAGCTTCTTTATTTTCTAAATCTATAATGAAATTATTTAAATCAGAAAAAGAGAAGTTAAATTTATACTTTATTTCAATATAATTTATAAAAATTAAAATTTTAGGTGAAATTGCGTCTATCTTTTTATAAACTTCTAGTTTTTTTTCATCTACAATTTGTTGTATTGCTTTATCTTCATTAATATCATCATTAAGGTAATCAAATAATTTATATTTAATCTTAGAGACATATTCTTCTATATTTTTTTCATCCGTTAAAAATATTTTATCAGTAATAGACACTAAAGATGCTTCATGTTTTCGAATAAATTCTTCCGGCAATTGCTCAACAAATAGCTTATTTATATCTTCATAATCATTATTATCTTGAAGTTCATTCATTCTGTGTTCTGCATTTGATGCAAAAGTACTAATATTCTTGAGGGAACTACTTACTACTTCATTTATACCACTTGAATATGGTGTATTGTTAATTTTATTGTTCAAATCTGCTTCTAATTTTAGATACCTAGCTCTTAAAGACATAAAATAACAACGGTTATCTTTGTAAATGAACAATACTTCATCAATCTTATCATTCTCTAAATCTATATCTACTGTTCCACTTTCAAATTGATCTTCAACACCGATTAGTTCATCTTTGTAATAATATTTAATTAAACCATTTCTATGATTTTTAACTATCGCTGTATCATTCTCCTTATAGTATATAGTTTCATCTAGTTTTTCATTCTCATTAAATCTTTTTACACATAATTTATTATCAAACACATCAAATTCAGTCTGAGATTCTAACCTGTTATCATTAGAATGTTTATATATATAATAACCAGCATATTTGTTCTTTTCATTATATATAACTTGAAATATATATAATTTATTGTTGCTGCATCTAAATGTAAGCGGTTTATTGTTTCTATTTAAAGGCTGATTTAAATCATATATAGATTTTGCATATCTTTGTATTTCATTTAAAAATGATTCTGTATCTAAATCACTATTAACTTCAAATATATTCTCTTTCCAATCTATTTCTTTTAGAACTTTTGTAAAATTAAAGCCACCTGATAGATCATCAACTAATTTAAAATATTCGCCTTGTTTGTTAGAAACTAATAAATATTTTACTTTCTCATTGTTTGTAATATATTCATGAACAAGTTGTTTATATTTATCTAAATCTTTTAATCTAATAAAAGCAGTATTTTCTAGCAAAAATTTATCAAAACTTATAGATTCATCTATTGGCTGATTAAATAACTCTGATATATATTCCTTTAACCATTCTTCATTTCTTTCAAATAAAGAACTGTAAAAATTTTCGATTTCTCTATCAATATCTTCTTGAAAAATGTTTATGAATTTTTTTAGCAAATCCATATTAGTTTTATCAGAAAAATATCTATTTGGTGTAAACATCGATAATGTATCTATAAATGATAAATCTACATTAATTCTGGGATTTAACTCTAGTAATTTATTAAGAGCGCTAGAAGCTTCAGTAAGAGTGTTAGAAGTTTCAGGTAGAACACCTTCTTTATAACACAACATGAAACTTTCAAGAAGCTCTTTCCTTTCTTGATTCTGATTTGCAATAATAACAGGATCTATCTTAGAAAAGTTTTCATCATGTTTTTTGCTAACAAACTTCGTATTTAATTCCAAAATTTGCTTTAAAAGTTCATTCATATTATTTATCTCTATCATTATGTTAAACTAAAAATATTTATCTATTGGACATTTGAACCTAGTGAATAGTTCGATAAATTATTGATATTTGTAGAGGCAATTAATAAATGTTGGTTTTTGGTTAACATACTAATATTAAAAGTAATATTTTTTTATTACGGAGATAATATTTATGTATACCAAGGATGTTAAAGAAAGATTTACTATGAGCAAAAAAAGAACTTGATAGATTAAGTATCATTCAGCGTGTTGAAAATAAAGAGCAAGGCTTTTTACAGACCCACAAATCCTAAATTGTTGGCCTAAATCTAGCTTTTTCTGGCTTTTTCTCTGCAGGAGAAGCAGTCACATCATAAGATAGCGGCTTTGGAGCTTGAGAATAGTTACGCGTAATAGTAGTACCTTGTGACTCATCAAGTTTACTCTCATGGTTATGTCCTGAGCTGCTTGATTGTTTTTTATCTGCTTTCGGTCTGAATGATTTTGTTTCTACAGCTTTAAACTCAATAAGCTTTTCCCGTAATGAGTCTATTTCTGCACGTTTAATAACCTTCTTAACCTTAAGCTTAAGCTTATCATTAATCTTAGTAGGAAGCTCAGCCTTAAACTTCTCATTCTTAGATAATGACTCAACAGCTAATTCACGGCTTCGTTGATGTTCTTCTTGATTTTTACAATATTTCAAAAGTTTTGGAACACAACTTTCTCCAAACTGAGCTTTTACTTCTTCTCTTTTTTTATCAATCTTACGATTTTTAAAGAAAGTTCCAATAGTTATTACTGGGTAAAAAAATAATTTATTAAAAAAACCTTTTGGATATTTTTCATAAACCATCTGCGAAACCATTGCCTTAGCCTTCTTATTACTCTCATGAGAAACTATCGCCTCAGCCTTCTTACTCACCAAAATATCTGTAATCTTATCTTTAATCTCCTTCTTTGGCTTTCTAATCTCTGTCTTAAATTCCCAACAAGCATTCTCTTTAGTTTTATAAACAATTCTCTTAATCACTCTTTCATTGGGACTAGTAAGAGTATTACTGTATGGATTTTTAACATAACCTTTACTATCATACTCTAAACCTGATGCGAAGACTCTTCCATAACGCGTTTCCTTTTGAATTGGATTCCCATTATCATCTAGCTCCAGTACATTTCTCTTTTTATTGGTTCGTACATAGGCTTTATCCTGTAAATCAACTCTTCCTTCTTCTACATCATTAGATAATTTTCTCTTAAAACTTGCAGATATTTTATTTATAGCTCTAATAGTTAATGAAGCTTCTCGTAATTTTTGCTCATATTCTTGGTCTTCTTCTGGTTTTTCTTCTAATTCATTGATAATTGCTATTTTTGATATTTTTATGTCTTCTAATGCAATCAAAGTATCTTGAGCAGGAGTGTCTGTTTTAATCCTATCACGCAAATTTTTTAATATTTCTTTATATTCTGACTTTTCTTTATCAGTTAAAACATTAGATGTTATATATCTATTTTCTGTAAGTTTTGTCATAAAGCACCAAATTTTATAATTTTATTATCTGCATGAGGATCTAAATATAGCCCCTAAACCATACTTAATTATCTCAATCTAATATTAAATTAGCCTTAATATTTGTTTTATCATTTTGATATAAAAACATAATTGGTTTAATTTAATTAAATATTTAACACAACTTAATAAAATTTAATATGCTCTTAATAAATTATATTTATAATCGTAAGTAATAAATGAGAAATTTTATTCTTAATATTGATAGGTAAAAATTCTTATTTAATGCAATAAATATGAAAGTAAAGAGATTAATTATATGTTAAGTAAAAGAATGATGCCTATGCAATTATGGGCTTCTTATAATATGATGAACCAAAAAGTTCAACCAGCTTCATTAAATTTACAAACATCTAAACAACTAGATACTTTTGAATCATTACCAAAAACAAAAGATTTATTTGCTATTTCTGATCACCTTCCTTTTCATACTGAATTTTCAATTAATAAACACGGTAATCTAAATCCTGTTGAAAGATTAAGTCCGCTGCTAAATTTATATGCCGATGTAACAAAAAGCAATGTATCAATTTTATCTTGGAATATAATGATGCAATGTAGATATAATGAAGAAAAAAATAGATATAATAATGGTTATTGCGCTCATGAATCTAAAGAACAATACCTTCAACGAATAAATTCTATTGCAGAAACTATAGCTAAGTATATAAAAAATAATCCTAACATTGCCGTAATCTCATTACAAGAAGCACCAATTGATAAAGATGACATTAAATTATTAAAAGATACAATTGAAAAACATTTGCCAAATTACTTTGAAATAGATGATTATTTTGACTGTACCGATATGGGCGTCATGACTTTTTGCAATAAAAAAATCATAAATCAATTTATAAAACTACATAGTGTTTATAGTGAAGAAATGTATGCTATGAACTCAAGATACTCTTGCTTTTCGATAGGGCAAAATACTTTTTATAGTAACATTCATGTGCCACATGATAACCCCATAGAATCTCTTGATCAAATTGCAACTAACATAGCTATACAAATAAAAAATAATGTAAATAATAGTGGTGAGCTATCTTTTATTTTTACAGGTGACTGTAATGTAAATCCATGCACTCTAAAAAGCGCTATTGAAAAGCAAATTCTCACTGAACTTCTAGCTGATGATAATTTAATTGAAGATGTTATTATTACCGCTTGTCAAAATCAAGAAGGTCATTTGAAAAATAATAAGGAACCTTTACCAGATTTGAATTCAAATCAAGATAGTAATAACGGGATAAAAAACACAGTTGACTATATTTTTACAATTAATGTTAAATTTAAAGATAAAAGTAAAAACATTTATAGTTATAGTAAATTTATACCTTTTTTATTAGGAGGCGCTATGTTAATATCTCAAAAACATCAAGAGCCTGAACATAATAATCATATTTCAAAGAACAAACCCAAACGTTATTAATAAATACTTGTGCAGCAAATAAATATTTTATTAGATAAAAATATTTATTTGCCTTGCTCACACCCAGGGCCACCTCATTAAAATCCTTTTGTGCAAACTAAAGTTTGC
>TARA_R110000764_G_scaffold30974_1_pt1 | contig 12910 bp, 14 predicted proteins | sample TARA_R110000764 | Tara Oceans TARA_R110000764 (sample SAMEA4398111) | marine metagenome | biome: Polar Biome; feature: [SRF] surface water layer (ENVO:00010504); material: water (ENVO:00002006), including particulate matter (ENVO:01000060) such as... | depth 5 m | reverse complement strand
GGCCACGTTGACAAAATAGAAGCTGCTGTAGGCGGTTCTAGTGAAGAGCCGGTATCAGAGAGAAAACTAGTAACTAAAGAAAACTTGAAAGAGATAATCAGAAAAGCTCTTCAATAATCTAAAGAAGGATTTAGTGTCCAAAAGATATCAAAAGATTTTAACAATCTTATAAAATAGTAAATGACTAGACAAGAACTAAGAGATAAAATACGTTCCTTAACCCTTAAAGCCTACGCTGATAAAAAAGAAGTAGAGGATAAGGCAGTTGAGTACGATGAGCTAACAAAGTTCCCAGAACTTAAAGCGATCATTGTAGACCTCCTAACTATTCAGTTTGATGATTTTATAGAATCTATTGACTGGGTAGCACCTCGTCCAACAACATTTAGAATAAACCTTCGAAATAATCAAAACTTTCTGTTAATTTTTACAGATAGAAGTTGGATTGCAAAAGTAGAAGGCAAGAAATATTATTTACTAAACCTTGACGAAGAGGAAAGAGCCGCTGAGTCAATATCTCGTATTCTATCTTATGGAAAAGAGTCCACTGGAGAAGAAGGCGATGAAGGATCTAAAGGTGGAGACACTGGAGGTGGCGGTTTAGACTTAGGAGGCGGAGACGAACCTGAAGCAAACGAACCAGAAGCATAATGGAAAGAGTTAAACAACTTATCGAACAAGCACTTACAACTCCCTCAAAATCAAAGGGTTGCGGTTGTGGTTGTGGATGTGGAGGAGAAAAAGTAAAGTCCCCTATATTAAAAGAGGGTAAAGTAAAAGACCTTTTATCTGAAGGGTTAAACTACCATATTGATAATAAGATTTCACTTTTTGAATGTGAGTACAGAATAGGATCTGAGGCTCATTTGAGCTTGATCCGAGAATCACGAAAGCTTTATTCAAGGGGAATCATTGAGGTTTCTGATGTTGATAAGACATTATTAGAGACAGATTTAGGTCATTTTATAGAGTTTGAAGGTGAAGTTGTTCCTTTGGATTTACCGATGTTAAATGAAGCTGCATATGATAGTGCAACCAAAAATGAACTAGCTCAATATATTATAAACCTCAGCAACGATTTAAAAGCTGCTAAGTCTAGAGGAAAGGATAAAGAGGTTGAGTATTTGCAAAAAGATATTGAAGAAGTAAAAGCAGCATTAGCTAAAAAGAAAGAGATTAATGAGGCGGACTATCAAGGTAAAGATGTCGAGTTAAACAAGCCAAAACGTGGCGGATCAAAAGCTTATTATGTTTACGTAAAAGACGGAGACAAGGTAAAAAAAGTATCGTTTGGATCCGGAGGTTTAAAAGCTAAAATTAACAACAAAGAAGCAAGAAATAACTTTGCATCACGACATAACTGCAAAGATAAGAAAGATAGAACCACGCCAGGATACTGGAGTTGTAACCTACCAAAATATGCTAAAGCATTGGGTATGGGAGCAAATATGAACACTTACTGGTAATATTTATAATAAAATAAAAGATGGCTAAAGATATATCAGAAGTTGGCATAGTAACAGGACAAGTTGTCAAGGATACTCACGTATTACAACTTACAGATGCTCTAGGAGGAGACGATGCATATAACCTTCACTTATCAGGTAATATTCAGATAAACAATAACTTCTACCCTACAGGTAGTGGAACAGTCGGTCAGTCTCTTATATCAGATGGTTCAGGAAATATAGCCTTTGGAGCCCCTACTGCTACAACTGCTTCTTATGTAACATCCTCTAATGTAGATGGCCCATTTGGATTTGATTCAGTACAAACAGCATCCTATGCACTTACAGCATCTTACACCACATTAGTATCTGCTTCTTACGCACTTACTGCTTCACATGTTACAGGATTAGGTAACTCAAGATCCGTACTTCCCTTAGACGGATTATCAAGTAACTATGTTATTTCTCATAATCTATCTGAAAAATTGATTGTATTATCTGCATATGATTCTTTATTTGAACAAGTCATTCCTACTAAAGTTAGATGCATAGATGAAAACACAGTACAAATTCAGTTCTCTAAAAACTTTGCAGGAAGCGTAGTAGTAGTTAAATAATGAATCCTTACAGAGACAAAAAAGACATTAGAATCTTTTTAAAGGAGGTTGATCCCCTTAATTTAATCTGGCATACGGATAATGAAAATAGGGATATTACGGTAATAGAAGGAAAAGGTTGGAGATTTCAAAGAGATAACGAACTTCCAATGATATTATCAAAGGGAGACAAACTACACATCCCAGAAGGGCAAATTCACAGAATATTAAAAGGAACTACTGATCTTGTAATAAAGATAGAAAAGTAGTATATTTATAATAAAATATATACAGATGAAAAGATCTGAACTTAGAGAATACATTAAAGAGACTATCTTTAATAAACTTAGTGAAGTTACTATAGAAGTTCCAAAGGATGATTCACAAGCAATAAAAAAAGCAACAGAATTTGCTGAAGATGATGATGTAGTGAGTATTTCCGAAGAAGATGTATCAGAAAACTTTGAACCTCATTTTATGTATAAAGATGGAGACAAAGTAAAAGCTAATACTGAAAAAGATCACTTAGATCTTAAAAGTAAAGGATATGATCACGGTCCTGATGAAATATCAGAAGATGCTTCTAAAAAAAAAAGTTAAATGTATTTGACTTTGATGATACGTTAGTAACAACAGACTCTAAGATATACCTTACACAAAAAGATGGTTCTGAAAAAACTTTGCTTCCTGCAGAGTTCAATCAATATGTCCCACAGAAAGGAGACAAGTTTGATTTTTCTGATTTCGATATTGTAAAAGGAGCCAAAAGCCTCCCACTTATGAAAAAGTTTATCCAACTAAGCAAGACTGGGGACAATAATCGTGTTTTTATTTTAACTTCAAGAGCTATATGGGAACCTGTTGCTCGATACTTAAACAGTATAGGGGCTAATCCTTCTGGGATAACGGTAAGAGCTATAGCATCTGCAGATCCTAAAGATAAAGCAGCTTGGATTGAAAATAAAGTAGACACTTATGGGTATGATAGTGTCTTTTTTGCTGATGATTCTATCGGTAATGTTAATGCAGTTAGAGAGATGTTAGACAAAAATAATATTAAAGGTGAAGTAATACACATAAAGTAATTGTATTTATGAAAAAATATTGGTATATTATAGTAATACTTATTTCTCTAGCAGGAAATTACTTTTTTTTATTTGGAGAAGAAGATAGTTACATTAAAGAGCATGGGTATGAAATAAAGAAGTTAGAGAGTAAGATTGATTCTATAACTCTAAAAAACAGAGGTTTAAAAAAAGAGATTATAGATCTGGAACTTAAGTCTGATTCGTTAGACATTGAGATTTTACATATTGAACAAAAAAGAATAGACATAATAAAATCATATGAATACTACCTTAAAGATATTATTGAGCTTGACGATACTGAACTGGAGCGTTGGTTTCTCTCAAGATACCCAGATTCAACTGGGAGTAAAAGTAGCGAAACTAGTAGCAACTGATCTGATTGAAGGAGATAGTGCGAAGGAGCAACTTCATATTATTGCAAAAGAAGCAGAGCTATTGAAATACAAACTACAAGTTAAAGATAGTATCATCTATAAAAAAGATGACATAATCAAAAACTTTAAAGAGATAGTAGTTACCAGAGATCAACAGTTGAAAACCTCAAAAGAGCTATCAAAAAAGTTAAATATAGATTTAAAAAAACAAAAAGCAAAAGCTAAGATGTTTAAATTAGGCTCTGGGGTTCTTACTTTAGTTGCATTAGCACTCGTATTATAATGGCTGTAAAAGTAAAAGAATATAAGAAAGTAATGAAATCGGAGCTGCTTAAGTGTAAGTCAGATCCTGTTTACTTTTTTAAAAAATACTGTTACATAGCCCATCCGCAAAAAGGAAAGATTCATTTTAATACTTATCCTTTCCAAGATAAGGTACTAAAGGTAATAAACAAGAATCCATATTCTATTATTCTTAAGTCAAGACAGTTAGGTATATCCACTCTTTCTGCAGGGTATGCATTATGGCTTATGACTTTCCATGAAAATAAAAATGTACTTGCCCTTGCAACTACACAGGCTACAGCTCGTAACCTTGTTGATAAGGTTCAGTTTATGTATGATGGTTTACCTTCTTGGATGAAGATAGATTCCGTAGAATACAATAAATTATCTCTAATACTAAAAAACGGATCAGGAATCAAGGCTAAGTCATCTTCACCAGATGCAGCACGTTCGGAGGCAGTATCTCTTTTGATTATTGATGAAGCAGCTTTTATTGATAACATTGAAGATACGTGGGCATCGGCACAGCAAACCTTAGCAACAGGAGGTGGGGCTATTGTCCTTTCAACACCAAATGGTATAGGTAACTGGTTCCACCAGATGTGGGCTAAATCAGAAGCTGCAGAAAACGATTTCATTCCTATCAGGTTACCTTGGGATTTACACCCAGAAAGAGATAAAACTTGGAGAAAGAAACAAGATGAACTTTTAGGACAGAGAATGGCAGCACAGGAATGTGACTGTAATTTTAACTCATCAGGTACTACAGTATTTTTACCTGAGAGCCTTGAGTATATTGAGAAAATGCAAATACAAGAACCTCTCGAAAGACGTGGTATTGATGCAAACTATTGGATCTTCGACCATCCAGATTACACAAAAGATTACATTGTCGTAGCTGACGTTGCTCGTGGAGATGGTAAGGATTATTCTGCTTTTCATATTTTTGATTTAGAGAATAACATTCAAGTTGCTGAATATAAAGGGCAGTTACCTACTAAAGACTACGGATATTTACTTGTTGAGGCCGCTACTTATTACAATAAAGCATTATTAGTTGTTGAGAATGCTTCTATTGGCTGGAGTACTTTACAAACTATACAAGAGATAGGATATCAGAACTTATATTACACTCCAAAAGGAGAAGCTTCTATTGATAGCTACTACGATCCGTACGGAGATCAATCAGCTTCAACAGTAGGATTTACAATATCATCGAGAAACAGACCTATGATAGTAGCTAAACTGGCTGAATACGTCGACGAGAAGGCCGTTACGATCCGTTCTAAGCGTACTTTATCAGAACTACGAGTATTTACATGGAATAAAGGAAAAGCGGAAGCACAGAGAGGATATAACGATGACTTAGTTATCTCTATGGGTATTGGAATGTATATTCGAGATACAGCCCTTAGATACCGTCAAAGAGGTATCGATATAACTAAAAATGCACTTGGTAACATGCAAGTAAATAGAACAGCATACCAAGGAGGATATAATGCAGGTTCTAATCAAATAAAAAACCCATACGAAATAGATTTAGGAGATGGGAATAGTGAAAACATTAATTGGTTACTTTAATAGATATTTATAATTATGGCAGATACTAGATTATTTAGTAGACTCAAGAGATTATTCTCAACGGACGTTATTATCCGTAACGTAGGGGGTAAGGAAATAGAAGTAATGGATACAAATCAGATTCAAACATCTGGTGAGTTCTCCACTAACTCTCTTATGGACAGGTATGGTAGATTGTATACCGGAAACCCTTCTTCTTTGTACGGGCAACAGTTCAATCAGAACTACCAGTACTTAAGAACACAACTTTACAGTGAGTACGATGTAATGGACCAAGATGCTATTATTGCATCTGCATTAGATATTATCGCTGATGAGTCTACTCTAAAGAATGATATGGGAGAAGTTCTACAGATTAGATCTTCTAATGAGGATATCCAAAAGATTTTGTACAACCTTTTTTACGATGTGTTAAACATAGAGTTTAACTTATGGAGCTGGGTTCGTCAAATGTGTAAGTACGGGGATTTCTTCCTAAGACTTGAGATATCTGAAAAGTTTGGAGTTTACAACGTAGTACCTTATACAGCTTTTACAATAGCTAGAAAAGAAAACTTCAATCCTGATAATCCTTCTGAGGTAAGATATGAGTATAATCCTGATGGATTTATTGGAGGAGATAGTGGTTACTACACATCACCTTCACAAACACCCTCTCCAAACACTATACAGTTTGATAACTATGAGATGGCTCACTTTAGACTTATATCAGATGTAAATTATTTACCTTACGGTAGAGCATATATTGAGCCAGCACGTAAGTTATATAAGCAGTATGCTCTTATGGAGGATGCAATGCTTGTACATAGAATAGTAAGAGCTCCTGAAAAGAGAAGCTTCTTCATTAATGTAGGATCTATTCCTCCAAATGAGATTGATGCATTTATGCAGAAAACCATCTCATCTTTGAAGCGTACTCCTTATGTAGACCCTCAAACAGGTAATTATAACCTGAAATACAATATGCAGAATATGCTTGAGGATTTCTACATCCCTGTTCGTGGTAACGATGCAGCTACTCGTATTGAGACTACTCCTGGTTTAACATACGATGGTATTGCAGATGTAGAGTATTTAAGAGACAAACTTTTTGCAGCACTTAAGATACCAAAAGCTTTCTTAGGTTATGAGAAAGACTTAGAAGGTAAAGCAACTCTTGCAGCAGAAGATATTAGATTTGCTCGTACTATCGATAGAGTTCAACGTATATTATTATCTGAGTTAAATAAGATAGCTTTAGTGCATTTATATTCTCAAGGATATGATAATGAGTCATTAACTAACTTTACATTAGAGATGACAACTCCTTCGATCATATACGATCAGGAAAAGATTGAACTTCTTAAATCTAAAGCAGAGTTAGCACAAAGCCTAATGGATCAAAAGTTGATGTCTACTGATTGGATTTATGACAACGTATTCCATTTAAGTGAGGATCAGTATGATGAGCAGAGAGATCTTATAGCAGAAGACACAAAGAGAGCTTTCCGAATGAATCAGATAGAGGAAGAGGGTAATGATCCTGTAGAGACAGGTAAATCTTACGGAACTCCTCATGATTTAGCATATCTTTATGGTAAAGGGAGATCTTATACAAACGATGACCATGTACCTTCAGGATACGGTGAAGATGATGATGCTAAAATAGGGAGACCTAAAGATAGCATCACAAACAGAAATAAACAAGACAGTAACTTTGGTAGAGACAGATTAGGAAATAACGCCAACAAAAGTAAAGCTGATTTAAGTCCAAAGGCTGAGTTTAAAGGGGGTCCTTTAGCTTTAGAGTCCGCAGAAATATCCCTCTTAAAGAACAGAACTCTTTTAGAAAACCTAGATAAAAAAGTATTATCAGTAGGTAAAAACAAGGGAGAAGACCTACTAGATGAATCTCAGCTAAAAGATTAATATTTATATATAAACATTTGTTTGATGAAGTTAAAACACAGTAAGTATCGTAATACAGGCATTTTATTTGAGTTGCTTGTTAGACAGATTACTGCGGACACTCTCAAAGGCGGGGAATCCCCCGCTTTACCGCTATTGAAAAAATATTTCTCTCAGAGTCAGTTAGGCAGAGAATACAAGTTGTATGAAACATTAATGAAGTCGGATATCATTAGCGAAGGTAAAGCTAATATACTGATTTCCACTGTTTTAGAGTCATCTTCAAAGATAAACAGGACTCAACTTAAAAGGGAGAAGTATAATCTGATAAAAGAGATTAATGAGTCTTATGACGGCTCTACTTTCTTTTCATCAAAGCTTCCCACTTATAAAAGATTAGCTTCAGTATACACTCTTATGGAGGCGTATAATACAAATGATCAAATAGACACTGATCAACTTGTTGATAATAAAGTTACTCTTTTAGAATATTTAACTAAGGAGGAAGTAAAAGCTAAGGAGGTTGAGAGTGACATCTTAAAGGAGTTTAAAAAACAATCTCCAGAGATGCGTTCATTAGCATATAGGATATTACTAGAGAAGTTTAATGAGAAATACTCAGAACTTAGTATAGATCAAAAAAGAGTTTTAAAGGAATTTATTGAGAGTGAGAACTCTGGAGTAAAGCTAAGAGAGTTTTACAATTCAAAGATTAATGAGTTGAGAGACATTCTAAAAGAAGAGATTTCTAAAGTAGATAATGATGTTATCAAGATAAAACTTGATGAGGTCAAGAAGTATCTTGTTGAGATTAAAAAAACAGATAAGGTATCTAATGATAATATTGTTGACTTATTAGAATATTTTGAACTTGTAAAAGAAATAAAAAATAGCCATGGCAACTAAGAAAGACTTAAAAGAGATAGTTAGTAACTATATTTTAGAAAACTATAAAAAAGAAATAGATCTCAAAGAAGAGGATGTCGATGGAGACGGTATTGAAGATACTGCCCCTGAGGTAGTAGATGATTTAGCTGGAGTTAATTCCGTACAAGCAATAAAAACTCTTTTAGATAAAACAGACACAAGGATTAGTACAGAGCTTAGAGATATTAATAAAACTTCTACTAAACTTTCTATACTAGATTCTGTTGTTGATTATATATTAGGAGGGTTTAATACTACTGCAGATTTACCTGATGCTACTTTACGAAATCATTTCATTCAAAAGTTTGGAGGTTCTAATAATGGTGTTGACTTAGACGAAATGTCAACCACAGCAGGAGCACCGGCACCAGCAACAAAATACGCTTATAAAAAAAAAGTAAAAGTAGATGAGGGAATCGTCAAATCACCTAAGGGTGCAGGCAATCTTCCTAAATATGTAGCTTCTAAGATAAAGCTAGGACATCTAAAAACAAACGATAAGGGCCTTGAAAACCCTAGTCAGTATCTAGATATAGGATACAAGAAAGTAGATAGAAAAAAACAAGCAAAAGAAAGTAAAGGTGTTGATTATGTAGATTTACATAACAGTGCTTACAAATAATATATTTATAATAAAAAAGAAATGACTTTACAAGATCAGTATAATCTTATCAACGAGGGAAAAGGCAACAAAGGTGCTTTCTTAAAGGAAGCTAAGCGAAATCATTCTGATTCGATTAGCAACATAAACACCTACGACCAAGCTGTTGGTATCTTAAAAAGCAAGCAAATCATCAACGAAAACATGTATTACGCTGATCTACAGCCTATTACACAGTTTCAACCAACTAATCTTCAAGATTTCGAAAAGAAGTTTTCGGAGTTTTTAGTAAACGAAGCTAAGAAGAAGAAGGAAGAAGATGAGGCTGTAAAAGTAGAGGAAAAGGCTGAGTCTAAGCACGTAAAGGAAGTAGGAGATCACAATTACGACTACGAGAACCCTAAAAACGTCAATAATCAAATAGGACAAGAGGTACTTAACGGTATTTATCTGGAAGTACAAAAGGATCCAAAGATTACTCAAGAAGCTGCAATGAAAGCAGTAATGAAGAATCTTTCAAAAGATAAACTTTATTATGTTAAAGAAGGTCAGTTCGGAATAGAAGGTCTTGGATATGAGGAGATGAAATCTGAAGAAGCTTCAGGAGATTATAAAGCATCTGGATACTCAGACAAACTTAAAGAAACTATAAAAGAATCTCTCTCAGATTATTCTAAGTTAGGTGGAGTTGTAACTTCTGGTCATAAAGATTCAATAGCTTCTAAATCTAATGAGATCATCATGCAAATGATGAGTGAGATGGAAGACAAGATAATGGGTCTTGATAAAGATTATGAGTATAATGACAGTGAAATCGCAAGAGCAGCTAGTGAAGTAGATATGGATTATGTTTCTGGTTTAGATACAGACGGAGGTCCTACTGATGACTATGCTGAGAAGGAATCTGATTCTATGCGTACAATGGAAGGCGAAGCTAGTGAAGACGAAACTCTTGAAGATGAGCTTGCAGTTGGTATAGAAGAGGAAGCTATTGTAGCAGACGAGGAGGAAGCTGTAGTAAAGATTCCTAAGAAGAAAAACAAAAAAATGACTCTTCAAAAGAGGATGTCTGAGATTGAAAAGTTAGGCACAGCATTAGCATTAGAAGCTAAGATGGAAGCTATTGAAGATGAGATCAATGAAAGAAACGATCAGATTTCAATGCTTGATGAGAATGAGTCTATGGCAGCTTTAATGGACCCAAAGAAGCTCAAAGATATTAAGAATGAGATTAAACTTCTTGAGCGTAAAAAAGGTCAATACAAAAAGATGCACGAAAAGGCGTCTAAAGCAGCAAATAAAAACGATGAATAAACAAGTTTTAGTAGAAACTCAAATATTCCAACCTAAAGGCAGACTACTTGAAGTAAAAACTCAAGGAGGGAAAACTTTAGTTGAGGGGATTTTAGCTACCGCAGAAGTACAGAACGGAAATGGTCGTTATTATTCTCGTGATATCTGGGAGCGTGAGATGGATAGATACATGGAAGTTATTAAAGAGAACCGAGCACTTGGGGAACTTGATCATCCAGAATCAGGTATTATCAATCTACAGAACGTATCTCATAATATCAAAGATGCTAAATGGGACGGAGATCATATTATAGGAACTATTGAGATATTAGGCACACCCGCTGGTAATATACTTAAGGAACTAATAAAGGCAGGAATCTCAGTAGGGGTTTCCTCAAGAGGTGAAGGATCTGTAAAACAAATAGGAGAAGTCTTAGAAGTACAGGATGATTTTAACTTAATATGTTGGGACTTTGTTTCAACACCATCAAATCCAGGAAGCTACATGAGCCCTGCTATGTTAAATGAAGCCTTATCAGCGTCTAAGAACTTTGACAAGTATTCAAAAGTAGATAAGTTAATAAAAGAAATACTTTGTGGCAAGGGTAACTGCCCTATTTTTTAGTTATATGTATATATTTATAACTGAAATACAGCGTTTATATACGTTGTTTTAGTAAATATTAACTTACACATTACGCTATTATTCAATAAGCGTATTTCCAAAAACAAATTTTTAGGATATGGCAAACAGAACATTGCTAAACGAAGCAATTGCTGAAGCAGAATCTATTCGTGATGCTGCACTCGCAAACGCTAAAGCTGCTTTAGAAGAGTCTTTTGCCCCTCATATCAAAGAAATGTTTTCAAAGAAGGTTCAGGATATGGAATCTAAAGAAGACAAACAAATCGAAGAAATGAAGGAAAAAGACGACAAAAAAGAAGAGCTAGAAGAAATGGATGCTCCATCTTTCGATAGAAAGAGCGGATCTTCTATTACTCCAGACCCCAAGAAAGTAGGTAAAACTACTGTACAGGAAGAAGAGGAGATTGAATTAGACGCACTACTTTCTCAACTTGACGAGGAAATGGATTCAGACGAGGACAAAATCGAAGAAGTTAAAGAGGAGAAATCTGAAGAAGCTATCGATGAGTCTGTTGAAGAATCAGAAGAAATCGTTAAAGAAGAAGAAGGAGACATTGAAATGGATGTTGAAACTTCTGAAGAAGGTGAAGTGAGTATAGATGACCCTGAGGTTGATTTAGAAGAAATGACTGAAGATCAACTTATGGACCTTATTCGTGACGTTATTGATGAGTTGGAAGATAAAGGAGAAATCGAAAGTGCTGGTGGAGACGCTGAAGCAGAAGAGATGGACACTGAATCAGAAGATATCGAAATCGAAACTGAAGAGGAGCCAGTAATGGAATCAAGCGAAGTAGAAGAAGAGCTTACTGAAGAGAAAAAAGAGGATGATGACAAAGCAATGGAGGAAGCTCTAGCTGAAATCAACAAACTTAAAGTTGATCTTCAAGAAGTAAACCTTCTTAACGCTAAACTTCTTTATTCTAATAAAATCTTCCGTAGCAAAAACTTATCAGAGTCTAAGAAAATAAAAGTTCTTGAGTCTTTTGATAAAGCTAACACTGCTAAAGAAGCTAAATTAATCTTTGACACTTTAAACGAAGGTATTCAGACTAACGAAAAAAGAAGACCGATGAGAGAGGTAAAAGGATTAGCTTCAAGAGCTACAAAGGTTATCAAAGAAAACAAACAACCTATTGTCGAATCAACTGATATGGTAGCTAGATTTCAAAAGCTAGCTGGTATCAATTAATTTTAAATTAAAATGAGTTTAAACACACTATTAGAAAGTGCTAACCCTTACCAGTCTCAAATGACTGATGCAGGTAGATTAGCAAAGAAATGGGAAAGAACAGGACTTTTAGAAGGTCTTGCAACTAACCATAAAAGCAACATGTCAATGTTGTTAGAAAACCAAGCTAAACAGCTTGTAGTAGAGACTTCACAAACAGGTGGTGGTACTGCTTCACAAGGTACCTTTACTGCTGGTACAGGTGAGCAGTGGGCTGGAGTAGCTCTTCCCCTAGTAAGAAAAGTATTTGGTCAAATCGCTGCTAAAGAATTTGTTTCTGTACAGCCAATGAACTTACCTTCTGGACTAGTATTTTATCTAGATTTCCAATACGGAACTACTAAAGCTCCTTTTACAGCTGGAGATTCAGTATACGGAGACCGAGGTGGAAATGAGCCATTTGGAAACACTAACACTGGAGGTTTCTACGGTGCTGGTCGATTCGGATATTCTATCAACAACACTCAATCAGTTGCAGGAGCAGTTGGAACTGTTGCTATGGCATCTTGGGCTGACTTGAACTTCAATAGCGACTATTCTGCATCAGCAGCTGCTGGTGATTATAGAACTATTGAAATCCTAAAAACAGCTTTACCTAACTTGGACCAAGAAGGAGTAAGAGGATTTAGAATCGCTTCTGGAGACGGAACTTTGGATGATACTAAAAACATACCTGAGTTTACAACTATAGATAATACAAACGTAACTTTTGTTTCTTTATTATCTGATGTAGGTAACGTAGCAGCAGCAGCTGTAGCAACTTACCAACTACAACCAACTGATCAGTATAGAGGAGATTTCGAAGACGGAAACAACGCTATCAACGCAGACAACACTCCAATCGCTATTCCTGAAATCAACGTACAGATGAAATCATCTGCCATTGTTGCTAAAACAAGAAAGTTGAAAGCTGTATGGACTCCTGAGTTCGCACAAGATTTGAACGCTTACCA
>TARA_R110000764_G_scaffold83153_5_pt1 | contig 12944 bp, 3 predicted proteins | sample TARA_R110000764 | Tara Oceans TARA_R110000764 (sample SAMEA4398111) | marine metagenome | biome: Polar Biome; feature: [SRF] surface water layer (ENVO:00010504); material: water (ENVO:00002006), including particulate matter (ENVO:01000060) such as... | depth 5 m | reverse complement strand
CGTGACGGATACTTAAATCCACAAGCAAAATTTATACTTAAGAATAACAAAGAATTCTTAATGAAAGAAGTAACTAACTGGATTAGTTATAATTATAGAGTGAACATAACAGCGTCTACGGCCGGCGCACAGACCTTTACAGTAACATCAACTGCTAATTTAGATCCAGGTATGCCAATTGTGTTTGATAGCACACTAGGCGGCGTAACAGCAGGAACGATTTACTATGTTGAATCTGCTACATCTGCTACTGAGTTTAGAATTAGTACTGTACAAAATAGTGGCATTCCGCTAGTACTAACAACAGGCACAGGTGTTATGCAAGGCAATCTTGCATATAATAGTGTTAAGTGTGAAAGAGACACTGGCTACATTGTTGATGCATTGATATATGATATTTCTAGAGGCGGTACACTAAAGACAACGCAAGCTGCTAAGTCATACTATACTGTAGCAGGTAATGAATATATTAACGGTACATTTGGTTCACAGGCTGCGCAAACTGTTGCAGCTTACAATCACTTAAAAGCAATAATTGCGTCAGTGTTAATAAACGAACAGCCACTTAATTACCAATCACTTAACAATATTAAAATTGAAGATCGCTCTCCGCAGATTATTGACACTACATTAACAGCAGAAACTAATGGAAAAACAAAAGCAAATACATTAATTGATATTGTTACAACTGGTCTTGCAGCAGGTTCTGCAACAGCAATTCCTACAGTAACAAACCCAAATACAACTGTGTTTATTAAAACTGGTACATACAACGAAATACTTCCAATTATTGTTCCAGAATTTACAGCAATTAACGGTGACGAACTTCGTACTTCTGTAATCCAACCTGCACCAGCAATAGCATTACTTGAAAATGATAAAAACAAAACTACTAGTGCGTTAAACCGAATTAAAGCTGTTATTCCTGATTTAATGCAAAACATCGAAGTTGCACCAACAACAGGTAATGCAGTTAAGCAAGCATATATTAACGGGTACGGCGGAACAACTACCGGAACTGATAGACTAAACACTGGAATTGAATTGATTTCAGATGTCCTTAGCCAAGGCTTGAGTATAATTCCAGCATTGCCAGCTGTAGGTAGTACACCTACAAGTGGAGCAAACAACGCAAGTGATGCAGGGCATGCTAATGCTGTTGCACAACTTGAAGCAAACGTTGATTTTATTGTTGCAGAACAAACTGCCTGGATCCAAGCACAAGTTGACGGTGTAATTGCTCCATTCGCAGCAGACTTCCTTTTTAACACAGCAAATTGTGAAAGAGACACAAAGTACATTGTTGACGCTTTACGTTACGACTTAACATACGGTGGCAACTCAGAAACTACTGTTGCTGCAAGAAGTTACTTTGTAAACGGAAATCCAGTGTACGGTACAGACAAGAAAGACGAAACACTTGCAACATACGCACACTTAAAGTCGATCATTGGCGATGTAATTATTGAAACAGCAATATCTCCTTCGGCAGGCAATGGCGTAACACAAGACACTAGTGGTACTGCTGGTAGCAGTGCTGCTGAAACTTTTGCAGATACACGCATACAAGAAATTTATGACACAATTGATACAGACGGAACACTAGCATCAGTAGTTGCTCCGGATATTACTTGGGTACCGACTACATTAACAACAGTTAACACTGATATTTTAGCTGCTAAAGCAACAATACAATCTGGTGCAATTGACTGGATTAATGAAAATTATCCAGACTTAACATTCGATGAAGCTAAGTGTACACGTGACTTAGGTTATATCATTGATGCATTACGTTTTGATATTATGTTTGGTAGTGATTTCCGTTCACTCAAATCAGGTATGTCATATCGCAGAGGTATTTCATCCGCTGAAGTTGTAATAGAAAGCCAATTGGCGCCAACTATCGGATCTATCGATTATGTTAGATCTCAAATTAAATTAATTACTACAGGTACTAATAAAGTAAAAGAAAGTACTACTCTTATTGCTGATATTTTAGAAAACGGATCAGGGTCAGTTCTTTCAGGGGCTGAATTTGTAATTCCAGATCCAACTGGTTATGACACTGGGTTCTTTAATGCAAGAAGATTAATTAAACTTAACAAAGACTTTATATCTGCAGAAGTTGAAGCATACATGACTGACAACTACAATGCATTATGGGTTGCATTGGATTCGGACGATAAAGCATCGTGCTTACGTGACATTGAATACATTACTGACGCACTTGAATATGACTTAACATATCGCGGTAACTTAGAAACTAGTGTTGCTGCTAGAGCATATTATGTAGACGGAGTATTCCAAGAACCAAGTAATCAAAAGACCGCAGCACTTGCTGTACAAACTCGCATAGCAGATATTATTGATAACATTGCTATTGGTAATACAGCAGGTTGGACAAAATCTTCAAGTAACGCAGGTACGCAAGATGTAACAGGAACAGCTGGTAGTGCAGGCGCAGCGGCATTTGCTGTAGATAGAATTAATGAAATTAAAGCAACTATTGACACAGGCGAAAGTCCTGCATTAATTAGTCCAACACTGGCTTGGGTTGATGATGCGTTAGTAGATTTAAAAACCACAATTGATACTAGAAAACTAACTATACAAAAAAGTGCAATTGCATATATTAATTTTAAGTTTCCAGCATTAGTATATAACGAAACTAAGTGTTCAAGAGATGTTGGCTTAATTATTGACGCAATTGGATACGATGTAATATTTGGTAGTAATTTCCGTTCAAACAAAGCAGGCATGTCATATCGCAGAGGTATTACATCAACTGATTATGTTCTTAATAATCAGCTAGAAGCAACACTTGCTACTATTACGTTTATTAACGAGGAATTAACAAAACTTACTAAAGGATCTACAAGTGCAGTAGGCACAACTATTGCAGCGTTAACAGTAGCAAACAAAGCAGAAACTATTAAACAGATACTTCAAAACGGATTAACTGCTGTTCCTGCTTTAGAACTACCAGTACCTACAGGCTATAATACTGCTACTTTAGTAGATACTGCATACGCAACAACAAGTAATGCAACAGGTGTTACTACTACATACGGTAACGCATCAGATCAATTAGCAGTTAACCAAGCGTTTATTCAACTAGAAGTTCGTAAATGGTTAGAAGATTCAACAAACACGTATGATACATTCTGGGCAACACTAAGTACAGACGCACAAGATAATTGTATACGTGACGCTGGATACATTGTTGATGCAATCCGCTATGATATGACATACGGTGGCAATACGCAGTCGTTGATTGCAGGCAGTGCATACTATTCAAACTTTGTGCTAACAATTGGTGCAAACGAACTTCCAGCAACACTAGCAGCATATGCTAGAATGAAAGTAGTTATTGCAGAAGTTATTGCAGAAACAACTGTTACTAAATCACCTGGCAACAATTTAACACAAGATGTAACTGGCACAGCAGGTAACGCTAATTCTATAGAGTTTGCCGAAGATCGATTTGATGATATACTTGATTGGATCAACAATGCTGAAGCAAATGCAACTATCGAAGTTGCAACTGGTTGGGCAGGTCTTGAAGTTAAAGAGTCCTACGATGCATTAGTTGCAGCTAGAAGTGAAATTATTGAAGATACTGTATATTGGGTAGAAAAGTACCATCAGAAAATTAAATACAACCAAGATACTTGTCGTAGAGATACAAGCTTAATGACAGATGCTATATCGCGTGATATGTTAACTGGTTCTAATTTTGCTTCAATCAAATCAGGCATGGCATATTACAGAGCACTTGCATCAACAGCAATAGTTATTGATACTCAGTTAGAAGCATCAGTAGGCGCAGTTAATTTCTTAAAACAGAAAGCTAAACATGTTGCCGCAGTAACAGCAGCAGCGCACTCAGAATTAATTATTGAAGATATTACAAAGTTTATTGATGGCGGCAAGAAACCAACACTTAAAATAAAAGCAACAACGGTAGTTGACGAAAACGATGCTGCTGCTGCAACAGCAATTTGGGGAAATAAAAACTTCATCCAACAAGATGTAATTGCATATCTTAAAGTTGAATTTCCGTCAATATCTTATAGTGAAGCTAAATGTAAACGTGATGTAGGAATGATGATTGATGCATTGCGTTATGATTTAGTATACGGCGGAACTCACGCAATTAAAGAAGCAGCACTATCGTATTATGTAGGCACACAATTACAAATTGATGACGCAGACAAAAATGCAACTATCGGAGCATACCAGTGGGTTAAGTTCTTAGCAAGCGAAATAGCAGAAAATTCTTTAGGTAGTCCTTTTGCTGCTCAAACAGATGTAGTTCCGGTATTTAGAGATGCAGATGTTCAAGTTATTGGCAACGCCGACTCGGCGCTACGAGTAGTGACACTACTAGATTATGCTATTACATTAATTGATCAAGGCGACTCTTCTATAGAATCAATTACAATTACTGGCATTGCTTCTAATGTTATAACATCTGAAAATGCACATAATTTTACTATTGGAAGTGAACTTATAGTAAACTCAGGGTTTAATAACTTTACAAGTGATAACACTTACTTTATTACATCCATCCCAACTTCTACAACGTTTACAGTATCAACTTCGTTTAATGGAGCAACACTTGTATTAACTGATGATTCAAATACAGAAAGCTTTATTATTAAAAGCCGCAATCCGGATATTTCCGGAGTTACTGCTGTTATTAAACAACAAAATCTTAACTTAGCAGGGTCTAAATCACTTATTCAAACTAGAATCACAACTTATCTTGCTGATAATTATCCAACGCTAGTATACAATGAAGCTAAGTGTTCACGAGATGTTGGGTTAATTGTTGATGCAATTGGCTACGATATGATGACTGATAGTAACTATCGTACATTAGTAGCAGCAAATGCTTACTACAGAGGTGCTCAAGCAGACTTAGTACTTGGAGCACAGAAAACTGCTACTGTGCAATCTTACAGAGAACTTAAAAATGCAATAGCTTCTTATATCGGAGCTTCAAAAATAACAGTAGCTCGTGCTAATAATTTAATGGATATTATCATTGGTATACTTGACAAAGGCGCTAACGAAACTCCAGAAACAGTAGGTACTGTTGCTTATTATAACAATGTCGAAGTTGCTAAGGGTGCAGAGATACTTAAAGCAAATAAAGACTTCTTATCAAATGAAGCAACTGCTTGGGTTACTAAGAGCTTCGGCGGCACTGTTACACAAGTATCAAACGGTGATAACACAATTACAACATCAGCAGCACATTACTTTATAATAGGCGATCCTGTTATATTTGGTGCAGACATTGATGAACTAACACCTGCAATTACTTACTATGTAAAAACAGTTCCAAGTGCTACTACATTTACTGTTGCAGCAACATCCGGCGGCGCAGAAATAGTTATTACAACAGGCGGCTCAACTGCAAGTACAGTTACATACTCGTTTGATCCAGTAGCATGCCGCAGAGATATGACTAGATATATTGATGCAATTGTATATGATTTACAATATCCAGGCAACCATCATGCAATTAGATCTTCAATATTATATCTAAATGCTATAGAAGGTTCAGAACGTTCAGACATGTTCTATGTACGTAACTCAACTGGTGTTCGTAATATGACAATAAGCGGATTACGTGGCAACCTAACTGAAGAAAATGAATTTGGAACAAGACGTCCAACAGCAGGTGCGTATGTATCACTTGATCCAGGTTTTGGACCATGGGATCGACAAGCTTGGATCACTAATAAATCTCCGTATATCCAAAACGTAACAACCTTTGGTGTTGGGTGTGTTGGTAATAAAATTGACGGCGCATTACACGCAGGCGGTAACCGATCAACTGTTAGTAACGACTTTACACAAGTATTAAGTGACGGCATCGGCGTATGGTGTACAGGTAACAACTCATTAACAGAGCTTGTGTCTGTGTTTGCATACTACAATTATTCAGGATACTTAGCTGACCTAGGTGGACGTATTCGTGCTACAAACGGTAACAGTTCGTATGGTACTTTTGGCACCATAGCAGAAGGCACTGACACTGGTGAAATACCATTGTTCTCAAATGTTGACAACTTGTCACAAGAAGCGTTTATATCAGAAGTTATTACTGACGGTGATCAAGAAGTACTACGTTTTGAGTTTGATAACGCAGGACGTGACTACACTAATGCACAATACGCAATTAGCGGATCAGGCTTTAACGCAGCGACAGTTTTTGACGAAACACGAGATGGTGCAATATTTGAAACACGTTTAATTGACCTAGACAACGGCAACGGAACAGGCGGCGCTGATTATGTTACTGCTAAAAACGTTGCCCAAGGCGGTACAGTAATACAAGCAACTATTGCTGCTACTGATACTGCACTACTTGGTGCATACAACGGCATGCGTATACAAATCACAGCAGGATCAGGAGTTGGACAATATGCTAATATTTTATCATACAATAATGGTCTTAAAGTTGCTAAAGTTTACAAAGATAGTTTTGAAAACTTAACTGTTACTGGAACAACTATAACTAGTAATGTACTAACTGTAGCTAACACTGCTAGTTTATATGTAAACATGCCAATATACCTAAGTACAGCAATTAGTAACTTAGCTGCTAACACAGTTTACTATGTACTTGCAATTCCAAATACTACTACATTTACTGTAAGTGCAACTGAAGGTGGATCAGTCATAGGGCTAACCACTACAACTGCACAAACTGTAACGTTGTATGCAGCAGGATGGGATCATGTTGTTCCTGGAACTGTAATTGCAGCTGGATTAGACTTAACATCAGGCTACACAATTGAGCCGCGTATTAAGTTTACAGCACCAGGATTTGCTACTACTGCAACAACTACAAGCGGTACAGAAGCTATTAAAGCAGCAGCTTATGCTGATGATCTCTTTATTGCACTACAGTATGGCGGAACAGCAACTTATGCTTCTTCGACTGGCAAAACTTGGGCGGCAAGTGGCGCATTAAGTGCTAGTGCTAATTGGAATGACGTAGCATTTGGTGGCGGCAGCGGAGCAAAGGCATCAGTTGTAATCGGCGGCAGCGGCGGTAGCGGAGCAACGTTTACAGCTGAACTAGGCGAACTAAACAGCATTGGCTTGCCAGGACCAACTCAGGTTAAATCAATTACAGTTGTTGATGGCGGCAAAGGCTATAGTAGCCCTCCAACAATTACTATTACTGCAACAAACGGTGGTAGTGGCGCTACAGCAGTAGCTACAGTACTTAATGGATCAATTCAAAAAGTAATTATGACAAGTACAGGTGCAGGATTCGGCGGCGTGCCGACTGTTGCAGCAGAGACTGATAAAGTTACTGAAATTAATGTTAGTGCATTTGGTAATGGTTATAGAACAGCACCTACCGTTACAATTAGCGGCGGTGGCGCATCAACGGCAGCAACTGCAATAGCAGTAATGGATAACCAGGGCGTAGCAAGTATTACTATTGATACAGCTGGCGACGGATATACAAGTGTACCGACAATTGAAATAGTTGACGGAGCATCTAAATTTGTAGCTATTGCAAACGGCACCACAAACAACGCAAGCTTGTCAATTGCAGATGCTAAAGCAGATAATACTTGGACTGCTGGTACAGCACTTCCTAACAGCAACTTTACTTCTATAACTTACGGCAACGGTGTATATGTTGCAGTAGGCGGATCAGGCGGATCAGGAAGCGCAGCAACATCAACAGATGGTAATTCTTGGGTGTCAAGAACTAACATTACACTTAGTGCAGGTTCGTTATCAAGTGTAGCATACGGTGCAGCTACATATGTTGCAATTAATACTGGTGGCAACAAAGCAGCTACTAGTACAAATGGCATTGTTTGGACAGAAGGTGGTACATTACCTTCGTCAAATGCATGGGCTAGTGTAGCATACGGTAATGGTAGATTTGTTGCGGTAGCAACAGGAAGTAAAGAAGTAGCGGTTAGTTACGACAAAGGTGCTACTTGGGTAGAATCACCTGCAGGACTTCCAACTGCTGACAACTGGTCTAGTGTTAAGTACGGACAAGGGTTGTTTATGGCAGTAGCCGAAGGCACTGCTGTGTGTGCTACTAGTGCAGACGGTATCACTTGGAATCAACAAGCATTAAGCGCAAGTGATGACTGGTTTGGATTAGTATTTGGTAATCCTAATAATAACCCAATATGGGCAGCGTTTACTGACACAGCAAACAATGTTGTTAACTATGTTGAGACTGGCGCTAAAGCACTAGGTAGACTATCAGAAGCAGATGGTGCTATAATTTCAACTAGAATGGCTGAGCCAGGAAGCGGCTATCCAAACGGAACTGTAACAAGCGTTACGGCTGCTAACACAATTACATTAAATTCAACATCACGTTTAGTATTAAATCAACCAATTACATTTACTAATATTACTGCTGCTGGATTAATTAACGAAGAACAATACTTTATTAATACTATTCCAAACAGTACAACAATTACTGTAAGTTTAATTGCAGGCAGTGGCAGTCCAATTGCTGTTGAAACTGTAGCAACAGAAAACATAGGTGTTTCTAATTGGAGAGCAGGACCGATTGCAACTATTACTGATCCAAACTCAACAATTGATGCTCCGGTATTTGCAAGACAGGGTAATAAATCACTTGCTAACCCAACCTTTACAAATAGAGGTTCAGGTTACCAAACAGCAACAGTAGAAGCAGCTGGTGACGGATACTCAGACTTATTCCAAGCAGCTACATTTATTGCTGTAAGGGGATTATTTGATTTACCACAACCTGGTTCAAATGTTGAATTTGCAAGTAAAACAGGAACTTGGTATAAACTAGTAGCAGTAAGTGGCATACTTGGAAGTCAAGGTAATTATGATGCAACTTTCCAAATTAGTCCAGCATTAACAATTTTAGATGCGCCACTTGACGGAACATTAATTACTACAACTAACAAATATTCGCAAGTACGTCTAACAGGACATGACTTCTTGTACATTGGTACAGGAAACCAAGCTAAAACTAACTATCCGTTTGTTGATATTACAACAGCGTATATTGAAGCACAACAGTTAGGTAGTGGCGGTGGACGAGTATTCTACACATCAACTGACCAAGACGGTAACTTTAACGTAGGCGGATTGTTTGGTGTTCAACAGAGTACAGGTACTGCGACATTGGATGCTGATGCGTTTAACTTAGCAGGCTTGCAGTCATTGCAGCTTAACGGTATTGGACTAGGTATTGGTTCGGCTGTTATTACACAGTTTAGTACAGATCCATTCTTTACTGCAAACAGTGATAACATTGTTCCAACACAACGTGCGATTAAATCGTACATTACAGCACAGATTGGTGGTGGACAAAGTAGCTTGAATGTTAACACATTAACATCAGGCGTTGTATTCATTGCAAACGATGAAATTACAACAACCAACGGCGGACAGCTAAATATTACAGCGAAGATGAACTTTACAGGCGGAATCGACGGTGCACCAGTTGCACTTGGATTCTTCCTATCAAGATAACATAACGGAGAAAAGAAATGGCAACAGGAAGATTAGGTAACGTAGATATACCGGCAACAACAAATACAACAGCGTACACAGTGCCGGTAGGTACCTACGCTGTTGCAAATATCTCATTAACAAACCGAAACGCAACTTCGGTAAATATAAGAGTAGCAATGGCAACAACTGCTACGCCGGGCGACCAAGAATGGATAGAATATAATACTGTATTAATTCCAAATGGAGTATTTGAACGAACAGGATTAGTGATGCAGGGCGGCTTAAACCTAGTTGTGTATAGTACTCAAGCAAACGTTGGTTGTACAGTATACGGCATTGAAACATCAACTACATAAGGGATTAGAAGAATATGGCACGTTATAATACAGCACCCCAGACATTAGAGGTTACGGGAGACCAAACATTTACCTACGCATTTACCGGAGGAATTATAAGTCTTACTGGTACAACAGGATACACTGTAACACTTGTTAGTCCTGTATTCTTCCCTGGTAGTAAACAAACATTTTTTAATGCAACTGACGGTAATATTACATTAGAAACAGCAGCAGGGCAAATGACAGGTAACGGTGTTACAATTGGCACAAGTTTAGATATACCAAAAAATTCAACTTATGTACTAACATCAGATGGCACTAACTACGTTTTAACAAGTGCATTGTCAGGACCTACAACTTTTGAATTACCAGTAACGTTTAATGCATTATTAAACGCAGACGGAAAAGTAGAACTTAATCCGCTAGATAATAATGTAGAAATTAAACCAACTGGAACGGGACTTGTTGACATTAGTCCACAAAGTTCAGTATCTATACAGCCTGGCGCACAAGCAACTATTCGCCCAACTGGGGATTTAACATTAAGTTCTAGTACAGGCACAGTGTCACTAGGCGACTTAGGAAAGGCAACTAGTTTTCCAGGTAATATATCATTTACCGCAGCAGACCAAACTGTAGATATTAGTCCAACTGGTGCATCTAGTGCAGTAACTATTGATCCAGCTGGTGACACTATAATTGGTGCAGGCGGCACAGTTACTATTACTTCAGACACTGTTGGCGCAATGTCAAACATAGCAATCGGCGCTACTAATCCAAGTACTGGTGCATTTACATTGTTAACTTCGCCTACAATTACTGCTACAAGTTCAGGAGCGTCTACTAGTACAAGTTCAGGTGCATTAATTGTAACTGGTGGCTTAGGTGTCGGCGGAGCGATTTATGCAGGAAGTATAAATGGAGCAATCGGCGGCGGCACAGCGGCAGCAGGCGCATTCACTACACTTTCTTCAAATAGCACAACATCGTTTACAGGAAATGCAGCAGCAACTAATACTACAACTGGAACATTGCGTGTTACAGGCGGAGTAGGCATTAGCGGCGCAATTTACGCTGGAGGTATTCAAAATACTCCAATTGGTAACACATCAAAATCCTCAGGTGCATTTACAACCCTAACTACTAACTCAACTGTAGATATTACAGGAACAACTGAAGCAACTAACGCAACTGGTGATACTGGTATTTTAAGAGTAGAAGGCGGCGCAAGTATTGCTAAAAAAGTTTACTCCGGTGGAGGCTTTATTGGTAATATTTCAGGCGGCACAGGATCATTTACAACACTAACTGCTAGTTCAACTGTTACACTAAGTCCAGGAGCAAACGTTACACTAAGCCCAACAGGCTCGGGTACAGTTACACTAGCACCGGCAGGTGGCGGATCAATTAACAATATGTCAATTGGTGCATCAACAGCAAGTACTGGTAAATTTACTACAGTAACAACTACAAGTAATGTAGCTATAACAGGAAATCTTGGTTTTACTGGAAATGGTACATTTGGTAATGCCACAGGCGACAATCATACTATTAATGGTAGTGTAACTATTACAAACGGGTTTAATCACAATATCACAGGATACACCCGTATTGCTAGAGGTACTACAGCGCAGCGTGGTACTGGAGTAGATGGTGCAATACGTTATAACACAAGCTTTGATGTTCCGGAATTTGGTGACGGGTCTACTTGGAGAGCAATGGGCCCAGGCTTTTATTATAGTGATGTATCGTCAAATATTACAGCGGCTGTATGGAATTGCTACTTTGTTGACACTAACGGTGGCGCAAGGACTATTACTATGCCGGGATCAACTGGATTACTTAAAGGCGATACAATTAGATTTTTAGATTTAAGAAAAACATTTGATAGTAACGCACTGACTATTGCTAGAGCAAGTGGACAAGAAATTCAAGGCGATGCAGCAAACATGACAGTAACTACAGAAGGCGCAGCATTTGATTTAATATGGCACGGTACAACTTACGGATGGAGAATCTTCTCAATCTAATGAAGGTAAAGGTATAAAATGGCAACTTACGATAGTTATAAAAAAATAGATGGCGCATCGATTGTTAACGGTACAGTACCCGAAGATGCACTTGGTACTGACGTACGACATAGAATGTGTACTAAATGGATAACCGGGGATCACTGTAGATGTAGCGCAGGATGCTGCTGCAACTGGACAGTACCTGGATGTACTCGAAAGGCATTCTTTGAACTATGGGGTGCTGGCGGCAACGGCAGTGGAAACTGTAGTTGCAGTAGGTGTCATCACCATAAAGGTGCTGGCGGTGGAGCATACAATTCAAAAATGGTATCAACTGCACCAGGTTGTACATACCGAGTATGTGCAGGCGGAGTATACAGATGTTTAAGTCGCGAATGCTCTGCATGTAATGGTTGCTTTAGTTATGTTTGCGGGTTTAATGCATGTAATTTATGTGCGCCTGGCGGGCATACTGGCTATGCAAACACCAACTGGACTGAATATTGCTTTAGTTGTTGGTCTTGTTGTTTACAGCCTGTTAACAACCAAGGTAACTTTGGTATGATAAATCATACTCCGCACTTTAGTGGAATATTTAACTGTCACTGTCACCATCAGTATTTCCATCCTGCAAATGCACCATTCATGGGCGGTAACGTAACCACAGCAAACAACGTATGTTGGACACGTTGCGGATGTTGGATTGCACCCCCGGGTCATGGCGGCCAAAGCGGAAGTGCTTCTTACTGCGGCAGGTGTTGTGGTCAAGGCGGCACTGGTGGCCCTGGCGTAGTTAAAATAACGTTTACATAAGGATTAATAAATGGCAACTTATTCAAGTTATAAAAAAGTAGACGGATCGCAATTAGCATCTCAGACACTGTCTGATAATGATTTATCAGATAATACGCTAAACAATTTTGGCGTTAAATGGTTTTTTGGCATACCATGTAGATGTAGCCCAGGGTGCTGCTGTAATTGGACAGTGCCTGCTAACGTATGTCGAATGACTATCGAATTATGGGGCGCTGGCGGCAATGGCAGTGGATCATGTACTTGTAGTAGATGTCACCATTTCCAGGCTGCATCC
>TARA_R110000764_G_scaffold18159_2_pt1 | contig 12970 bp, 10 predicted proteins | sample TARA_R110000764 | Tara Oceans TARA_R110000764 (sample SAMEA4398111) | marine metagenome | biome: Polar Biome; feature: [SRF] surface water layer (ENVO:00010504); material: water (ENVO:00002006), including particulate matter (ENVO:01000060) such as... | depth 5 m | reverse complement strand
CCCAAGGGTTAAAAAAAAAAGACGTTACGGAATCACCATCGGACCCTGGTTTATCGGAGCCCTCAGAGACTACTCCATCCGATGAAGAGGAAAGCTCATTTACTGATAAGATTAACATAGGCGATAGCTTTAAATCAGGCGTTAAAACTTTAGGAAGCAACCTTGCTCGTATACCTATGGGTATTCAAGAGTTGACAGCTGCAACCATTGGTTTTTTTGATAAAGATTATGATGAGTATATAAATTCGTTAGACCCCCAGTCAAGAGAAATTTTGTTAGGGGCAACTGCTAATGCCGCTGGAGGTGTTGGAGGAGGAGGAACGTCTTATTTAAATGAAAAATCAAGAGAATTAAAAGCTGAAGCTGATGCTATCAATTCAACGCTTGCTCAGTATGAAACGGGTATGGTTGAAGATATTTTTGCAGGCAGAGTAGGTCAAGGTACAGCAAGATTAATTAATGCAGCAGTCGAAACAGGCCCCTCTCTTTTAGCAGCGTTTGTACCAGGAGGCATAATAGCCTTAGGAGGGGGAGCCGGAGCTGCAAAAAGTAGAGACCTTCAAGAAAAGGGGGAAAGACTTGGTGTAGCTACTATGAGCAACGCTTTAGTAACAGGGGCTGCCGAAGCATATTTTGAAAAATACACAAGAGGATTAGGTAAAGGGTTGTTTAAAGCGCTTAAAGGAGGCACTAAAGAGGTGGCAGAGAGCTCTATTAAATCTGCATTAATTAATTTTAGAAAAAGTTTTGTAGGAGAAGGAGCGAGTGAATTAGCAACTTTAACAACAGAAAAGCTAGCGGATCGACTAATTACAGGAGACGAAGAAGCTTTTACTAATTATTTTAGTGAAGCCGCAGATACATTTGTTTTAGGAGGAGTTATGGGGGGCGGTACGTCTTTAACAACCTCTAGCATTGGTGCATATAAAACTCTTGGTCAAGGCAGACAAAGAAAAGCAATCGCAACTATTCTTAATGATTCTGATACTAAAAATCTAAGCGATCCTTTTAAAAACGTAGATGGTCCCATTAATGAAACTCAAATAAAACTTGTACAAGCACCAGACAGTAAAAGTTATTTAGAAGGTACATTAGAAGGCCAAGTAAGTCGTAATGAAATAACAGAGGCTGAAAAACAAACTATTTTAAATAATTATGATAAAATAAAATCTTTAACCTACGAGTTAGATGGCCTTAATATTAATGAAGGTGACAGAATACCAGCACTTAAATTATTAGCTGAAAAAAAAGGATTAGAGTCACAAATAGCAGGCAAAGATGAGGCGTTAGTTAAGTCTCAACGAAATAGAATACAAGAAATAAATACAGAATTAGAAAACATAAGTGAGCGTTCAGGCGCACAAACTACAATTAAAGAATTAACTAAAGATGATGCTGTAAAAGCATTGCTAGAAGAGGGAGTAGAAACTCCTTCTGATCAAGATATAATAAATAAATTAGATGAATTAAATAAATTACAACAAGATGAGTCCATTCCAGAGTCAGGCACAACGGGAGTACCTGTACAAAAATCACCCGGAGATAGCGAAACGTTGGGAGCAAGAAACGATCAACCCACAGAGCTTACCCAAGAGGAAAAATCCATCCAAGAAAAAACCTTTGACAAACAAGCCCAAGAGAACCAGGATCAGGTTGAAGAGACAGGTCAAGAGGAAAGGTTAAGGGACAATCAAATATCAAAAGAAGTTGAAGTATTTGATGTTAATATGGATGAGGAAAGCGTAACTGTAGAGGTTAAAACGCATTTAGACGGTTCACGAGAAGTAATAATGATAACTAAAGATGGGGTTGCTAAAGAAAGGATTTCTAAAGACAACCCTTTATCTAATAAAGATTATGTGACAAAAGCTTATGGCGAAATTAAAGGGTCTAAATATAAACCTATTACAGAGGTGATGTCTCAGAAAAAAATTGACAGGATGTCTGCTCGGCAAAAAAAAGCCGTAGGTATAGAGCAAAAAACTACAAAGCAACCCAAAACAAAAGTTCAAAAACAAATTGATAAGTCTCTTACTCCTCCTGTTAAAAAGGTAACAGTAAATGAAAAGTCTGCTCTTAAAAATCAAATTAAATTAGAAGCCCGTTCGGCTAGAGAAGCTAATTTATCAGCTAAGAAAAAAATTAAAAAGCTAACTGCAGCGATAAAAGAAATAGGCAAAAACGGGAACTTAACCCCTAAGCAAACTCAACAAATTATATCCAAGCTTAATAAGATTAATATAGATAATCAAGTTCAAATAAATGAGTTGGTGGAGTTTGCCGACAAAGTTAGTAGGGATGTGGATTATTCTACCAAACTATCTGAAGCATCAAAAGCTAGAGACAAAGCAGTAAGTAATTTAAGCGGAGGAAATATAGGAGCTAATAGAAATTTTAATGCAGCGATTAGTAAAGTCTTAAATATTCCTTTGGAGTCTTTAAACAGTGAGCAGTTAGTAGAGTATACTGAATTTGTAAAAGATTACTCTGGAAAACGAGGACAAATTAAACTAGGAAAAGCAGAGTCTATAACAGAAAAAGCAAGTGCTTTATATAACAAACTGTTAGATGACATAACTATTAGCGAGCCTGTAGTTACACAAAAACAAATAAACCAAACTAACAAGGTAGTAGAAGAAATAAATAATAAAGATATATCTGGTGAACAATTAATAAAAGACAATAAGGATTTCATTGAAAACAAATTAGACAATATTGACACTCCTACTTTATATAATTTAGTTGATAAACTAAACAAGGCAGAAACAAAAGAGAGCTCAGAGACCGTTAAAAAAGTAAATGACTATGCAAAAATCCGTCAAAAGTTAATAGATGATATATCTAAATCTGTTGTTAAATCTAATAAGGTAGACATTTATTCTCAAGAGTTCGCCGGAAGATATGAGGATGTAACTAAAAATAATTTAGTTGATTTAACAGGCGCTCAACTTGAACAATTTCAAATACATGTTGATAATATTAATAATGGTTTTTATACTCATAAGGCTAACGTGTTGATGAACATCATACAAGCTAATCAACAGTCAAATGAAGTGGTGCCTATTCTTAGTAAACTAACTAAAAACAAAATAGCTCGAGGAGCATCTCTAGTTTATGGAAAAATAAAAGGTATTATTACTGGAAAATCAAAGCAGCTAGAAATAGCAAGAAGTAATCCTCTTAGTGTAATCGATGATGTTTATGGAAACTTTAAAGGACGTCAGATTTATAATAATGTTTTTGATCCTTTTGGAAGAGCGGTCTCAAAAAAAGAAGGCGCTGACTCTGAAGTATTGTCGATAGTTAGTAGTATAGAAAGTGATATAGCATCAAGAGCTGGTCAGACTACAAATAAATCTGTTAAAAAAAGATATAAAATAACAATGTATCTAAACACTTTAGAAGCTGAATCAAACCCTAATAAAATAGGAGTTGCCCCTGGTGTTGAATGGGCTAAAATAACTGTGGATTCTTACAAGCCCAATACAGGATCTATTTATAACGATGCAGATATAAAAATTTTAAAAGAATTAATAAAAGAAAGCGAAGGAAAGTCGTCGCAAGAAATTTATGACACCATGGATGCGGGCACAAAAAGAGCCACAAAAAAAATTCAAGGTGTATATAAGGACAGCGCAGACAAAGCTGCTGTTGCTTCTACTATAATCCGAGGTGACAAATTAGATGCAGTAGATAATTACGTACATCATTATGTGTCAGTTAATAAAGCACAGTTACAACAAGAAGCAACCGATGCTGTAGCTAATGTGAATAGAGATTTAACAAATAAACCGTCAACTCAATCTGTTGTTGCTAAAGAAAGAACGAAAGGCGTTAAGCCCATTGATTTTGATCCAATTAATTCTTTAATTAGATCTACAAGGGAAACAAATTTGGATTATTATGTTACTAACACTTTAAGGGTAGGAGGGAAAACTGTGCGTTCTATTTCTAATAAAACAGAAGGATTAGATCAAATACAAGAACAAGGAGCGCAAGCTTTACAAGATGCTTACAATGAAATGGTACAAGTTGTTATTAGCAACAATATAGCAGCGCCTTTAAACAGCTTTCAAAAATCATTTCAAAAAGCAAGAACGCTTGGGTATTATGCAGCGCTTTCATCTGTTCCTAGAGCAGGTGGTGAACTTGCTAGTAATTTAAGTTATGTTATGGTTGCAAGCCCTTCTGAATTTATTGCAGGAGCTGCCCCTGGGATTCTAGGATACTCTCTTAATTACAATAATGACGGATTAAATATAGCTCGTAATATAGGGTCAAAAAGTTTTTCTCGGTTGTTTGGAAAAGAAAAATTATCCGGATCTAAAGCAGAAAAAGGGGGAGTATCAGAAAAAAAATCTCCTACAAGAGCTAAAGAACAAATAGCTAATGAAGTTTCTAGACTAACTAACTCTATTCCTGATAAAATTAAAGGCGCACCCATAAAACTTGCTGATGCTTTATTATCTTTTCCCGACAAATCTATAGGACGCCCTTTGTTTTTTGGAACTTTGAGTTCGGAGTTTAAAAAAATAACAAATCAAAAATTAGATTTAAAAAAACTAGCTGAAAATGATCTTGAATACATAAGACAAAATAAAAAAGCGATTCTTCAGGCCACTAGGGCAGCAGATACAGCGGTACAAAGAGCAGCAGCCAGCATCAACCCTGCTGATGTAATATTAAAAAATCAATTCAAGCCGGATGACGGAGTTGGCATGACACTATATCGTACTGCTAATTCTTTCATGTCAAAATTTAGTATTAATGAATATGCGACTGGAAGACAAGCCGTAGCGTCTATGATAGGTCAAGGAGAATTGACGCCTCTCCAAGGAGCTCAAACATTGTTGGCTTTAAATTTACGAATGGCAAGCTATTTAATAATTGGAGAAACATTACGAAACTTAATGATGGTACCTTTTGGGGCGGAAGAAGAAAAAGATTATGAGAGCATGTTGAAACAAAGTGTATTAGGTTCTGCTTTGAGTTTGATTTCAAGAAGAACTTTAGGTAATGTTCCAATGTATGCTATAAATTGGTATATAGAAGATTTAAATGAAAACTACGGCGAGTCACTTAGAGGTGGTAAAAAATATGACGCTTACAGAGATTCATTAGTTTTTTCTCAAGTAGCACAAGATAGAGTTGTTCAAGATTTTTGGAAAAATATTGTTAAATCTGCAGCAGGACCTTATGCTATTTATGGTCAAATGGTTTATGATTTATTTAAATTAGGATCTAATTTAACAAATATAAGGGATGAAGAAGATTATGATAAGAAGCAAGAGCTTAAAGGAAAAACCGATTGGTTAAGAAATATTATACAAGTGACCGGAAACTTTGGGTTACTTCCATTTTACAAAGACATCTTTAGTATTTATAAAACTAAAAAATATAGAGACACGCAAAACACTAAAGGGGACAGCGACTTCTATTAAAAAATAAGCAAGTAGAGTAAGCATAAGATAATAGCGTTTATGATACAGGCAATTAAAAAATCATTTTGATTATTAAATTTCATCTGCCACAGACTCGCCAACACTCTTTAATTTTTTGATTAAAGAATTTACTTGACTCTTTAAGGGGACGTATTCTCTGTCCACCAAAAGCTCATAGACGTCGTTTAATGAGCCGTGAAGATCCTCCATAACAAAGTTTATGTTCTGAAGTCGTTTGCGTTCGACAGGAGGTATTCCATTCATGCTCTCTAAGTTATAAATTTTTTTCCAATAATAAACAAGAAAATTTTATTTACCATACATTTCTTTAATATGAGTACGATAATTTACCGTTATCTCTGTGTCCTTTTTAATGTCTTTTAATGCTTTACATATTATGTAAAGATTTGAATGTTCAGGGTTTTTATATATTTTAAAGATAGCATTAGGAGTTTTACTGTGATTAACCCATCTACCTAAAGTGGTCCGAACATGGGTTTTTAAAGCCACCACTCCTATAAATTTACTTCTTGATATGTTTTTTTTAGAAAAAACTCCCGTTCCTTGAATCATGGATTGAGCTTTATAATAAAGTATACTAGGCATTTCTATTAAATGGTCTACGTCCATTACGGCGTTGTATTGTTTTACCCATTCTTCCGAAACTTTATATTCCTTTAATAAATCATGAAAGTCTGAACTCATTATTTTACTAAAACTAAATTTTTATTATAGTAGTCTAGATAACTATCACTATCTATAGTTGTTAGACTACAAAACATTATATGTTCTAAATGAACAATTTCCATAACAAAGTAGTAAGGATCTTTTAGTTTAATTACTCCCGCTAATTCAAACTCATCATCAGGACTAAACAAGTAGTTGTCGTCAATATATTTTTCAATTTGTAAAACTAAGCTGATTGATATTTCTAAGTCAAGACGCATGAGCTCTAATACAAAATCACTCTCAAAAGTATACATATACCCCTGCTTGTCTGTATTACGTACCTTTATGTACCTCGGCTTTAAATCCATGTTCTCTTAATTCTTTCATTCTATACTCCTGGAGCTTTGACACTCGGCCTGTTTTTGTTTTAACCTCAACAAATAATATTTCTTTGTTGGGATGCAAGGCTAGTAGATCTGGTATACCATTCTTGTTAGTCTTAATAAGTTTGAGAACATAGTAACCCTCTGCTTCTAGCTCTTTAATCTTCTTCGCCTGTACTTGTTGTTCCGTCATTTTTAAATCTTTCTGGATACTTTTCTTTCAACCATGAACTGTCCCACAAGTCATTATCTGTAAGATATTTAGGAGATAGCAATGGATAAAAAACCGTAACCGGTTCTCCATAATACTACTCTGTCTTTTTTATATAGTCGCTTTCTTTATCCATTATAAATTAAGTAAATCTTTTCTGAAGTGATTGAGGGTGTAATCCTTCTTGTTAATAACTGCCTTATAGATCTGGTCCTCTATACCTCCCTCAGAGAAGACCCAAAACACATTACTGCTTAACCTCTCTTTAGTCGTCATCCTATCGCGGGACTGCCAGTAACTTGTGGCACTGAAGTCAATGTTGTAATAAACAAGACAGTCAGCTTGACGTAAACTTATCCCCTCTCTTCCGCTAACTATTTGAAGGGCAATACTTTTGCTAGTGTTAACAAATTCTTCGAGATCTGTAGTTAAATTATCCTGGAAAACTTCTTTTAAAGCTTTAAGCTCTTGTTTGAACTTATAAAAAATACCTATCTTTTTTTTATTAAATTGCGATTTAATAAATTCAGCCTTGCTCAAATCTAGTATTTGTGATGCTCCACTCTCAAACTTTACAGTTCCAGAATAGATCTGATGAAGCTTCATCATTAACTTAACGGGAGTGTCTGCGAGTATAACCTCTTCTTTGCCTTCAACCACTAAGTTCTTTTTTAATTGACGAGCAAGATTATAAGTAAACGGGCTCATCTTAACGTACTGAACCTGCTCTTTGGTTTGAACCTTAAAGCCTGCTTCGACTTGAGAGTATGTAATAAAATAAGGTTGCATGGATTCCATTATATTAGGTAAGCCTTTTGAATAGTCTTTAATGTTAAGCCCATTGATTGGTCTTTGGGTTACCTTAACATGCTTGTCGCAGAACCTATAAAAGTTTTTGTGTTCCCGAAAAGGATTCCCTGGGATAGAATAAACCTGGTGGTACATCTGACTGTATGATTCGGGCGAAGGTGTACCTGAGAGAAGAATAACCATAGCATCATTTTTTTGTACTAATACCTTCACTTGTTTTGCTCTAAGACTTGGTTTTGGAAATGCTCCTATGCAATGAGCTTCGTCTAAAACAATAAGATCAAACTTGCCCTCAACCTTATGAAGGCTCTCGTAGTTTATAACTTGACAGGCAAACGATGGGTTAAGCATTTTATAGTCTGACTCTATAGAACTAATAGCTTTCTTTTTTGTTATGAATAAAACATTTTGTGATCCAACAGCTTCAGCAATACCAAGGCTCGTCAGAGTCTTCCCGGTTCTGACCTCCATGGCTAGGTAAACAAAGCCGTGTTCAGATATTACATCTATTCCTTTAGCTATTATTTCCTCCTGATAATCTCTAAATTTCATAATCCTCGTAATAGTTATCATGATGTTCGAGTCTTAACCAAAAGTGTATTATAGGCTCACTGGTTTTATAATCATAGTTCCAACTTATTCCTTCTATTTTTACGATATCCTCATTTTCATTTTCAATTAACCATTTTTCAAATTGGTTTATTGGTTTCATGCTATCGGTGGGTCTAAGTGAATCTCCTATACGAGGTAAAACAGAGTATTTATTCCAAAGTTCAAAAACATGCGGAAACCATATTGTTGGATTTTCAACATAATGATGACTAACTAATATCTTATCTTCGTAAATAGATATATCAAATTGTAAATGTGCTTTCATAATAGTTTCTTTTGTATTTGTCCTTCTGACCTTGGTTTCATTATTAAAATATTAAGTCTTGTTGTACTTGCCCTTCATGTCTTGGTCTAATTCTCATCCATTTTCCTTCCGTTCCTCTTTTAACTTCAGGTTCTATCCCCTCTATAAAAACACAGTAAAGCTTTAACCATCGATAAAATTGTCTCATCGGGACATGTCTTTTTGCTTTAGGAGCATTATCTGGAAATTCTAAAACAAAATGATCATATAGGGTTTTCATATATATTTTGGTATTGACCATCAAATGAGGGTTGTGTTCTGCGACATCATCTAACCCGCACCACTCTATAAAGTCATAGCTTGTATCTGTTTCTAAAGTTCTTACCCCCAGATTTACAAACTCACCTTTGATTAGGCCCTTGCGTAAATACAACTGGTTGCAAGAAATCATGTAATTATAAAAATAACTCCATTGTTGAGCGTCCCAATTATCTCCAAATAGAAAATTATCAAAGTCATCACTTGGAGTGTGAGTTAAGTTATAATGCTGACTAAGTTCAACCTCCCACTTTCTCCTGGCAAATGAACTGCCTGATCCTTTGATCGCATAGTTAGAAGAGATTATAATTTTAGGAGAGTTCTTAAACGGAATTTTTATCGCATCCTTATTCTTTTTTTCTAATGTTACTCCCTCAGTAATGAGACTAAACATCCTTTCGAATGTAAAATATTTTTTCACATCATCAAACGCTATGTTTTTAGTGTCCGGAGTTACTAATTGTAAAGGGAAAGAATTGTCAAAATTAAAAGCTTTACCATCTATTACTACCAATTTATTAACTAAACCTAATGCTTGAATCCATATTCCTTTGCCCGTCCCCCCGTTAGCCGTGTCTGAAATAACCTCATCGTGTAAGATTACTGCAGGACAGTAAGAAACATTTTTGTGTCCATGCATCATATACCCAATTGTTGACTCCATTGTTTGAATCCTATCTGTATTTTTATTACAGATGTTAGCCACAAACTGTTTATAATCTCCTTTGTTTTGTTCTCCTATTTCAAATTTGTGGTTTATAACTTGACTCCTCCATACTTTACCATTTAGATTTAAGTAGTCGATAGGAATAACTTCATCTTTGGTTATTAATAAAGCGCAGTTCTCGAAGTATAAGTAAGACTTGTCAATGGTGTCTTCAACAAAATACACATCTACGGTTCCTAGTAGCGTCAAGTAGTCTTCTTTAAAGTACCGGGTAGAGTCAGCAAAATGATTATAAATCGACATATCCTCTAAACCAAAGAGATAATTTAAAATAAAATCCTTTATTTCTTTTTCAGAAGAATGGTCTATTAAGTTGCTGGTGCTTTTTACAAACATATAATTTTTTTGCCCTTCAGGACAAAATTTATGGAAGCCTTTATTTTCTAAAAAATTCTTAAATATTAAAGGAACAATTTTCACTACACCCTTTTCGCTTTTTGTCCAAAACTTGATTGAGTTATCTTCTTGCGCTTTGTCTACTGCGGAAGCCGCTGTCTCTTCTTCTATTCCTGCGTTAATTAACTCTTGTTTGATTATTTTTTTAGATTCTCCTCTTCTTAGTCTTTGCTGTATGTCGTTTATCTTATCCTCATCCTCATAATACTTAGTGTTAAAGTTTTGTGTGTTGGCATATGCAGACTTAAGAGTAGTCTCAATTTCTCGTGAATTAAAATTTTTGCTTTTATACTGATTTATAATTAAACTAGCCGTTGTTTTGGAGACGCCAAAGTCATTAAAGGCCATTGCTAATATAAAGGCGTTATGATTTCGTTGACCTTCAGACATAGGATAATTCTTAGTCCACCATCTTGTTAAGATGTCTATGATTTTAGTAGGGTCAGTTATAGGGATTGTCTTTGCATCTTTTTGAATGTTGACCTCTTTGTATTGTAAATCCTCAACAGTATTCCAAGTATGAGAATTATCATTAATAAAAATTAAAGGATCATAAGACTCATAACATACACGACTAATGTTTTTACAGGTCTTGTCAAAGTACGGGGAGTCAAAGTATTTCTGTAATGCTACAAAACTACCTATGTGGTTTTCTATAATTTTAGGAATTTTCACTAAGACTTTAAGCCCTTTACCGCTAGGACTTATAAATACTGAGTATACATATTTATCTTTACCAAACTTAACCTTGTCAGCCAACAAGTCTTTTTGCTTATTATAGCCATCTAGGTCTAGGCAAATTAAGCCAGAGTGATTTTCTATACTGACGTCTGAGCGTTTTGTAAATTTTCCACTGAAACATATTGAGGGAAGCTGTTTTTTTAATTCGTTGCGCTGGGCTTTATCTTTTTCTGTCCTAATTTTTAAGACTAATTCTTTGGATGCTCCTTTTTTGATCCTCTCTAAAACAACTGCTACTTCTACATAAAAAGGGGTTTCAGTTTCTTTTATGTTTTTAAATATGGTTAATATATAGGACTTCATGTATCTCTTGGGTTTTAAATCCTCAGAATAAAATTAATAATGCATAAATAGGGGATGAAAAAGGGGAGCAAAGCTCCCCAATACTCACCAGGGTTGTCTTTTAAAAGGGTAAGCCTACATCTTTAGGCTGATCTTTAGGCTGATCTTTAGGAGCGGGCTCAACATTTTTCCCATCCCCCCATACAACTTTGCCATTTCCTAAATAGACCTTTGGTTTTTTCTCCTCCCGCTCTTCTTTACTCTGAGACACATATACAGAAACATTGTTTCCGTAATTGTCTACATCGTTGTTCTGAACAAAAGTTAACTGAAGAAACTTTCCAGTCTTTCCCTCATACAATTTTTCTTTAGGTATTTTAGATACATTGATATTTACGCTTGATAGTGATGCCATAATTATTGTGATTTAGTTATTAAAATTCTGCTTGATATACATTTCCTTCTAGACTTTCTGTTGCATTTTTCCCATAGTATGCCTCATATATTTGAAGAGCGTTTTTTACTTTATAATGCCCGGACTCTAACGCTGTTTTAGACATTTTACAACAAAATATTTTATAAAAAGGAATATTATTAGTTCCATAATGCTTTTTAATTTTTGATATTGCTATAAAAATTACTGGAAGCTGAAATAGATGATTATAAATAAACCCTTGTGAATCATACCCAAATGATCTAGCGTCCCATATAAATTTTTCTACCTGAGAGGCTTTTGTCGTTTTAAAGTCAATAACCACCCCGTTTCCTATTAAATCTGCCTTCCCTTTTATATCATAAGTCTTATTATGAATTGTTGCGCAGTTTTTATCATTTATTTTTAACTTTCCAATCATAGGCTCTTCCTTTTTTGATGATTTGTCGTTAAGTATTTCACTAATATTTGTGGGTTTATTTAAAAAGTGATGTACCATATTTTGAATTTCTTCTGCCTCTGAAGTCTTCATTATAAAATCTAACCCTTTCTCTTTTAAATATTCTTTATATGCCACTCCTCTAGTCTCAGTGTCGGTCCAAATTGGAAAATTTTTTGCCTTTTCAGGTTCTAATAAAAGAGCGTGAAAATAAGATCCTTCCTCTAAAGGCTGACAGTTTTTCTTTTGAGCACCATACGATTCAAAGTCGGTGTTTAAAACTTTAAAGTCAGAATTGCTCATGTACTGCTTACCCAATTCTCCGAAATAATTTTTATCGTCACGGAGTTTTGTTATGATTTGTTTTTTACTTAACGTTTTGCTCATTATAGATTTTTTTAATTTCGTTAGCTGTTTTAATTGTTATCCCTAAATTCTTATACATGTCTCCTAATATTTTTTCCCAGGACTCGCCCTTTTTCTTCTTAATACTAATTGCTTTTAATACCTCAAAGATGTCATGATCCCCTAAATCTATTGTATAATCTTTTTCTACTAACGGAGGCAATTGTGAACCAGGAGGAAACCCTATCTCCTTTTTAGCTAATTCTTTTATAGATTCAGCTGAAACACGAATCGGTTCTGTTTTTTTAGGTGTCCCAAAAATAACTTTCCCCTCTTTCTTTGGTGGAGCAGAGACAATACTCTCTTCTGGAAGATCCTCTCCTGCATAGATGTAATGACCCAGCCCAAACATGGCTAGGTTTTTTGTCAGGCATCTCATTAAAGTTTTATTGATGTCAAAGGTTGTTGCATTGTTTACCATTGATTTGTTTCTAAAGTCCATTACAGGAAGCCACATTTCTAATGTTTCTTTTTCTATGGTTACAGAGGTCGAACACATATAGCCCACTCCCTCCTGGTAATCCCATTGTTGATTTGTATGAGGGTTTCGATATATATGATAAGTAGCAGAGGGATAATTTGATTTAACTATTCCCCAAGCCCAAGCCCAGGAGAGGTAGGTAAGGTTGCCCTTTTTTTCTGTGTGATCATTCACATCTATTGCTGAGAGCGTGTCCCAGGTTGATTTTGTATTTTTCATTATGGTTTAGTTTTATGGTTGTTTATTAATTCTCTTATTATATTAAATTTTTTTAATATATGATTTTTTCGTCCTTTATAATTTTCTAAAGCCTTATCACTCTTAGCTCCGTTTCTCTCAGATCTCTTCCTTTCTTCAAGTAAATCTAATTGTGTCTGG
>TARA_R110000764_G_scaffold4607_1_pt1 | contig 13048 bp, 23 predicted proteins | sample TARA_R110000764 | Tara Oceans TARA_R110000764 (sample SAMEA4398111) | marine metagenome | biome: Polar Biome; feature: [SRF] surface water layer (ENVO:00010504); material: water (ENVO:00002006), including particulate matter (ENVO:01000060) such as... | depth 5 m | reverse complement strand
AAGTTTCGTACACTGTTGGACAGTTTACTTACCATTAGTAAGTTTCGCATATCATCGGTAAGACTTCAAGATCTTTTAAGATCCGGTAAGATTTCTTAAGAAATCAAGCAGGATCTCATGTAATGTCATGACTATAATTAAGGGAAAAGAAAAGAAAGAAGAATCATCGGTAGTCCTCTCTCCGTGGGAGGCGAACCTCCGATCTTAAAAGATCTTACAAAACTAGTCAAAAAAAGGGACGCCGAAGCGTCCCAGTTGAGGCGTGGGTAATTAGGTTTTTGGTTGAGTCTCCACCACCAGCTTGACGAATGGTGTCCCCCAATATTTGGACGAGGGTGTATATCCGCCGTTCATCAGGGCGAGTAAACAATTAGGCTTTTTCCGGCTGTGTCCCAGCTTGGCAGCTTTACCGAGCACCAGTTTAAGACTGGCATCGCCTTCATAACCAAACAACATCCAGTCTTGAATGCGCTGGCGAACCCCACCAGATTTACCTGCATATCCAAAAGGTACTGGCTCGGCGCTGGTGAGATCTACATTTTCCAGCGGCACGATACGAACATTACCCTCCTGACCACCAGCATGTTTTTGGACGAACGCCCAAATGTCGCTGTAATCAAGTGTACCATCGGTGAGTTGCAACTCAACCGTGGTCACTGGTGCAATAACGATTTCAGCGGGAGGATTGGGCAGCACCTCGGGCGCGGCTTTTTTCGGGGCGGCTTTTTTCTTGAGCGTGGTTTTCATGGCAGACATAGTGAGCTCCTTTCTACGAGCTGGACCAGAGCGTGTTTGCTTGGCCTATACATTCTTCTACCACCATTACAGCTCGGCCGCAAGTCTTTTTATGTCCTTTGTAATCTTTTTTATTAGACCTTCTTAGATCTTCTTTGATCTTTTTTCTTCCTTCCCGATCTTTTAAGATCAGTCAGATTTCTTAAGAAATCAGGGACGACAGACGATGATTGACGAAGACCGACACGAGGACGACTGACGATGATTCGCGAAAAAGAAAAAAGAAGATCAGCTAGTCATCGCTTGTTCTCGTCGTAACCATTTGTTATCGTTGTCATAACCTCTCTCCATCTGACGGGGGATCCTGAAGACCAATCAGGCTCACACGGTCCTTTCAAATCAGTCTGTCCCGCTAACTCCATCGCCCTTCCTCCCCAATATAAATTTACAGTTCGGCTCGCTACATGCTCAACCAAGTTCCAAACGTTGCCGCCTTGAGCTGAATACCTTGTTTGCCACGAGATTTGATGAGGGCGTAGCCGGACGTTACTTATTGACTTTGCGTTATGGATCTTTAATTCTAACCAAAATGCCTGACCATCTACTATGCCATGCAAGTCAGGAATTCCAGGACTAGACCAAGATTCTACACGAGTCCAAAACACGCCTAAATCTTTAGTGCCAGCTTTGAGTTTACCCCAAAGCCGACTCTCAGGTTTTGTTGCCATTACCACTCCATAAAAGAATATGATCTACCATTGTTTTGCGTTTTATCGCGCATAAAGTATGTCGGCAACTCACCATGTGCTGAGCATCCGCTATGGTTTATTTGCACGACTTCTATGTTGTCTAAAGCATAAACATCTACAGAGTGGGTGTACCCATCAGGAGTAGCAATACTGGCTACCTGACGTTCGCCATGTGGGTATAGAAAAAACATATCTTTTTCTGGATAAGGAAATAATCCTAACGCTTCATTAGCTGTATCGTTGCTTGCGTCTTCTGGATCATAGTAATGCCAGTTATCGCCCTGCACATATAACTCGGCTAACGCCTGTAGAGGTTTTGTATTGCGGACGTACTCAGCGTCTTCTGCGCTTGATCGCCACATTTTAGCATAATTAGCGACAGTGATCTTAGGTAGATTAAACATGTCTGGCCCTTTCTACGGCACTGGGTTTCTGTACCTACAGTGTAGCACCCCGACTGTGCGGGGAGCTAGTCTTTTGTTATCAAACTTTTTTGTAGTCGCGCAACACTTGATACACAAAGCTCTGCAGTATGCTGCGGACATAGCTATCACGTGATGCTTTACCTAACAACGATGTGGGGAAGTCGGCTTCGTGCATTACCCTCATGCCCATAGGTTCAGATTTTAAAATGACTTCAGACGCTTGGCCGTTTTCAAAGTCATTCAATACGGCACTGTATGTGACGCCGTTACTAACTGCGTCGTGGCGATAAACTTTTACCATTATACAAGTTCGCCTTCTGCGATAAACGCCATACGCTCGGCGCATTGTGAGCATGGTGTTTTGTCTTCGTCATGCAATGCGTGGGCGTAGTTATTGCCGAGCATTGGCATCCCGCAAAGTGTACGACTAGAAGATAACTCTAGGCCACCTAAGTTTTCGCGCATTGCGAAGTGTTGCTGGCCGAGCTTTTTAGTCCATTCAGTAAACTTGGTAGACATTGAACAGTCCTTTCTGTGACTGGTTGTTTCCGTACTTATAGTATAAAGCCAGACTTTTTGCCGGACAATTCTATTGTTCTCTTATTATTTCAGCTTCTTCAACATCGCTAAGATCTTTTGTGATCTTAAGATTAGAGTCTGTTACAACAGCAAGAGCAGGGAATTCTTCTTGGAGTTTTGTTATTTCGCGCATAACTTCATCACGGCTCATTTTATCTATTCTTCCGTGTAGTATTTCTTTGCGATCAATATATAGACCAGCGGCTTGGCCTCGGGATTTTTCTGCAGTGACTGCTGCTGGATAGTTTCCGTTATTGAAGGCGGCGTCCCTGATTTTTGCTAATTCTTTTACGTGACTTTCAAAGGTTATTTCGTTGTTTTTCGCGTGTTCGTTTTTTAATTCACGAATCCGGTCTGCGATGTATGGGTATCTTTTAGGATTTAGAAGTTGAGAGGCGATGGTGTGGGCTGATTTAGGACTGTATCCTGCTTTGAGCGCACATTCTGTTTGAGAGATGTTTGCGGATACATAGAGTTGACAGAATTCTTCTTGTTTCGGAGTGATGTTTTTTTCTTGTCGGGGATTAGCGACGATTTCCAGCTTGGGTTTGTGAGTAGCTTTGGCGATTACCATCGGTGTTATTCCTCTCTCTCTGTTCACGGGAAGTTTTAGTTTTCACTTTGTTATATAGGACCAAAAACGAATCGGATACACAAAAAAATGAAGTCAGAGTTGTTCACGTCTTCTACTTCTTCGAGTTGTATATTGGTTAGTCGTTACTTCTTTACCTACTGTGATATTGGAACAATTGTCCATAATCCATTGTAAGTAGTTGTTCTATATATATACTGTGATATTGTATATTATCGGTTTGGTGAATTCAAATTCATCCCATTCCGAGTTTGGTCCTATATAGCAGAGTTTTTTACCATTTGATAAAAAAACCCTGCGTTTATAGAAAACGCAGGGTAGTTAGGGAGAAGTAAACACATGGACACACAAAGCCGGATGACAAGCAGATACATGGGATTGAGTTGGTGACTTTGTGTGTTTTTATTTTACGTATTTTAGATTGAATTGCAAAGGTTATTTTATTGTGATGTGAACCCTGCGATGTATGCGAGAATGCCCACGGAGATTGTGATTAGCCCCGCGAGAGTTATTGTTTTGTTGATTTGCCAGTGAGTCTCTTCTTTCGGGCTGGGTTTTAGGCTGAGTGAAAGATCTACAGGATTTATTTGTGGTGCGGTTGAACTCGGCGTAGAAGCAGGCTTACCCATGTTACGAATAGCATCCCAATCATCAGGGGTAGATGTATATAGTATTCGTTTCGGTTGTGCTTTAACTTTGGCTTTGGCTTTCGGTTTCGGCTTACCATTCACCATGCTCCGTACGACATACATCCGTTCATGAACAGCTTTTGTTGTCCTACCCAAATGATAAGCTATATCTTCAGCTGATAACCCACCATTATGTAATTCGATGAGTTCGGCAACTTCTTCTTTTTTCCAAGATTTGCGGGTATTGGGATAAGATTCTTTTTCGCTATTGTTTCTACTTCTTGTCATTACGGATTTTCCTTGCTTCAAGTTGCGCGATGCCGCGTTGTTTGTTTTGGATAGCTTTTTGGAGTAAGCTTTCAGCTTCGGGATTTCTGTAGCAGATAGTGGCTAGTGTGAATGCGAGTGCGCCCACCTTACGATCAGCTGTGAACTCCTCTAGCCTTGTGTGGTTAATAGTGGTTTCCAAATTGAACTCACGCTCACACAGGCGCAGATATTCGCCTACTGCTGTGCGAGTTTTGCCATACGATGCGCGGTCTATAAAAAATTCTTTCATAGGCCGTAGTCTTTTAAGTTCATGCCTAACTTCTTGCACTTGTTAGTCACTGTTTGATAAGAGCCTAACCCGAGTTTATGAGCTATCTGCATTTTATTGTCGCATATGATAGCGGCTTTCATTAGATAAACTCGAGTCACTTCATCTAATAAGTCTTGTAATTTGATGTCTCCTTCATTTAAATCTACATTTAGTAATGCAGATCCGCGTTCAGACCAATAATTTTGAGCTTGTATTTCTGTTGTTAAAAGCTCGGTTAGAGCTTCCCCCACTTTTTTGTGGGGAATGCCATCAACAGTTATTTCTACTTGCATTAAAACTCTACCTTTAATGTGACTTCACTCATGATTTCACGCACTTTGTCGCTAACTTTATCATCTATATCCATGTTATCGATAGAGTCTGTTACAAAACTTTCAGAGGCGTAATCTTCAGAGGTGAGATCATTAACTTCACCCCTTAATTCTGAAATTTCATTTTCTAACTTTTCCATGAGATCGAAAAGTTGCCCGAATTCATAGGCGACATTTTCAAAACAAGCACGAGCTTGTGCTGAACGAGAGCTTGTATCGCGTGGAGCTTTGGCTTTGGCTCTTGTTATTAATAGGCCATCAATATCGCTGCTAGGCAGAGTAATACTACGTAAATGATCATTAGTGGTTTCTTTCTGTTCCATTTTTACCCCTTTCTTGGGCTGTCGGAGAACCTACTATTCCCCTAATAGTAGTTTATAACCAGATTTATATATAGACTATTCTTTTTTACTCTTATTTTTCGGTGTGGTGATTTGATAATCGTTCAGTAGTCGTTTGATTTGATAATCGTTTAATAGTTGACTAGATGAATTGCGTTTAGTGTTTCCCCCTACGCCGTACTCGTAAGATACTTCGTTGCCCCATGAGCTAGTGTAGTTTTCAGGGATAGAATTTGGTTGTCTATCGCCCCCGTTCATGAACAGTAGTTTTACGAAATAGTTTTTGTCGTTCCATTGTTGATCTACAATAGATATTAGATCGTTCGCGCTATCGTCATCGTCATTAAATGGTAGAATTGTGAAGAAACAATCAAGATTAAGATGTTTTATAATATAAGATCTTTCATCCCATGTCATGAATGCTTGACCTTTTTTGCGTTTCAACCAATTGTCGCTGTTTGGCCCGATTATAAGTTGATGACATTTTTTACTGGCTTCAAAAATATAGTCAATGTGACCAGAATGTATTGGGTCAAATCCCCCTGTAACGATACCTATTGTATAGATTGAAGATTCAAAAGTCATTTTATATTTTCCTTCACATAAAAATCGCCGTTGTCTGCTTCTACGAGAAAATCTTCAGGTATAAATATTTTTCCATCTACACAAGCTTTGCAATCATGTCGCTCTTCTTCGAACCAACCACCGTTGACAAAATCTACAATGGGCTTATCGAACAAAACTCTTTCTGCCCCATTACAATCAGGACAAGTCATAGTCATGCCTTCTTCGTATGGGATTAATTGTCTGCGTTGAATATCTTCTTCTTCACAGCTATCGCCATATTGAGTTTCTAATACTACGCATGGTTCATTGTACGGATTTTTGGTTAAATGCCATTGATCTTTTTTTATCAATAAAGTGTCATGAGGTTTAAGATGGTTGTTTTCTAGATAATCTCCACCCCTGCGCCAGTGTTCTTGAATGGTTACAATCAAATTTCCGCTAATGATGTACCATTGTTCGTTGCGATTATTATGTAGTTGATCGCTGAGTTGACTGTGTGGGTTTATCGTGAGTGTTTTGATTTTAGTGTGTGTTTTCCCTATTTTAGATTCGTGAAGAATATTATAATATCCCCATTTACGCATGATTCCCATGGTTTTTCCTTTTTGTGGTGAGGGGGTTCGCAGCACTTGCCCCCTCTGTCAAGCACTTAGGCGGGTAAGGCCTCGCTGCAATCTGCAATCAGCGGTACGTTAGCGTGTAAAGTCATGTTTAACTCATACACTTTTTCTTCACCGCTGTCAACCTCTATAACATGAAGTTTATCGTGATCCATGATATATATTCTGTGTTTCATTTGATCACAGATCATAGCTGTTTTGCTTTCAACACCTGCGAAAGTATCGTAATCAGGTGAGTCCATGTATCGCCATTGTATTTTGGCAATGAGTTCAAGTAATCCGTTCACAGTCACCCCCTATATTTCCAAAGAAAAAGTTGTTTGGAATAGTGTGTCATATTCGTGAGCCTGTAAAAAGTCACGAAAGTTATTGTCTACAAGTTCTTGCCATTGTTCCCATTCGGCAAGAAACTGTGTTGCATTATCTCCTTGCATGAAGAAGTCTTGCCCTGCTTCGTAGTGTTTGACAGTAATACTGTCAAACACACGAGTCATTGAATAACCGCCGATAACCATTAGTGTTCGCTCGGCAGATAAAACACGTTATTGGTGAAGAAAAACTTCCAAGGGCCATCAGGCGCATCGGTGAAATCAATTTGTTTTTCCCAAAGCACAGCACCATTACCGTCGTCGGCGGTGATTTTTGCTTTATAATTTTTAACGTTTAGCTCAACAGACATAAAATCTTCAGTTTCCTGTAGATCAGCTAACTCTGTAGCAACAATGTCTAAAAACCAGTATGCACTTGCTGATTCTGCGAAAAACTTCACACCATCGGTGTAGTGCATGTTAGAATTGAACGGGTGTTTGTACCAGTTCACTGTTCCGTCAAACATACGCAAATGACCGCGTAGCTCGTCCCCTGTAGTTTGCTCTGGCATATTGAACTCCTTTCTGTGAGTGTTTTGCCAATTATAGTGTACTACTGGATTTTATTTAAGACTAATCTTATTTGTTCTTTTTGTTTCTCTATGATCTTTTTTTGTTTTTCTAGATCTAACCATTGTTTGTCTATTTCCGACAATTTTGGAAACTCAACTATTTTTTCAGTCATAATTTGTCTCGCTGTTATTTTAAAAAATGGGGATAACAGCGTTATCCCCATATGTTTTAGAAACGGTTTTCGTCGTTAAGCGTTAGGTGATACTTACCCGCGACTTTTTGTAGCCTAGGACGTATTATATCGTACCAAGGTGTTTCGTGCATTTGATGTTCATCCCTGAAATCTTCAGCTACATCGTCATGAGCGCATTGCAAATCTGTGAAAAGTTTCAACTGTTTTTCAGAAAGTAACTCTTGTTCAAGTGTTCGTGCCACCGCATATTGAACTTCTATAGTGGCAGCAATTCCACGACCTTCCATTTTTTCGTTGTGGTCTTTTTCAGAAATAAAGGCACCGACCATGCACTTGTTATCGCCATAGCGGTACAGACACCCTGTGTGATCTATACAGGGTTCTTCCATTTGTAGAGCGTGATTTACAGCGCGGTTAAAAATTTCTTGTAACGAAGTCATGAACTTTCTCCTTCATGTTTGGTTGCCATGACACATATTAACTTATTATAATGCGTGACGCATGTCTTATTTGTTCAAAAGATTATTTTGGACGGATAAGTTACCAACTAAATTTTTTTTATCATTTTGGATCTTTTGTTATTCTAAATTTTTCCCAATCTTTTTTTCTTGTTGTCCACCGAATGTCTGTTAAAGATCCACATTCATCGCAAGCGATTCGTCTAGTTGATTCTACTAAGAGAATAAACGATTGAGAATCACAAAATCTGCATCCTAATACATCTACATATTCTTCTGAAACAACGACTTCTCTCTCTCCTGTGACGGGCGATTCTTTTTTTATAAAGGGGATGACATTATCGGTTGCATGAATGGTGGGATTGGGCGGTTTTTCCATTTACAAAGCCTTGCTTTTTCGTGAATATAATATTGTTGATAAGCAATTAACGGATCATTGTGTTTGTATTGTTCCGGCATTGCTTGAGCAGGAGTAGTGGCCCCTCGTGCAGTAAGATTTATAGGGGGACAACGCAAAATAGAAAGAATTTTTTCGCAGCCGTGAACTTTGTTATACCTGAACGTGTACTCAGCACAAAGAGCTTTACCTAAAGACCATAACCAACGATAATTTTCAACAGTTTGCCCTGCCCACAGAGTACAGGGGTGTTTTTGATGCACTGGTCGGTAAGGACCATCTCCACTATACCGATGATGTGTGGTACTGAGCATTTGTGCAGTTTCTAACGGCATTTTGACGATGTGTTTGTCGCAATGATACTGGGCGCAAACATCATGCGCCCAGTTTAATATGAAAATATTCATAGGTGTTGTGAATTTATTAGCATGATAGTTCCCTTTCTATAGAACACTATTAGTGTAACATGGTTATAAGTACGGACTATTCTTATTTATTCTTAATATATCCACTTGTGGCTGGTGCAGCATTCATCAATTCTGTTAAAATTTGTTCAACACGGCGGTATTTAGATCTGTGCTCATCGTTTCCTAAATATGTTTTGGTAATATACCGAACACCTGTGTTAAATACTTCATGAGCAAAAGTATTCCCTGTTTGCATCAATCTGAAACAGTGCATGGTTAACTCTAATTTATCTGCAATATCGCACATATCGCGCTCTTCTGCACCTACGGGGAATGTTTCAAAACCGATGTTTAGTTTATTCGCATAATCGCACTCTATTTGTTGCAAGGTTTCTGCGAACTGTGGGTAATTCCATTTAGTAGTCGCAGGGATATCACCTGTTTCCGCTTCTGCTACATCATGATACATCATATGGATCATTGCGTTTTTGCTACTATCAGGCCAAAGCGTTTGCAAAATAACCATCGCTCTCCATGTGTGTGCTGCGACGTTTTGCCCATCTGCAATTTCGGGTTTTGCATGATATCTTAAAACATGACCACCTTTCAACCTTTGATGTATTGCTTTTAAGTCAACAGATCCTGCTTGGTTTCTTATCAACCTTTGATGTCTTTCTTTTAAGTCAACATTTCGCTGTGTTGGTGTTTTAATCCTCTGGTCCATGGTTTCTCCGTAAAGGTTTGTTTTGCTTCCCCCCAATTTGGTCCAAATTCTGCGTCTACTACTGAGGGAACTTCTAATTTGACACAGTTTTCCATGATTTCTACGATACGTTTGCCTTGGGCCTCGTTTTCTACAGAAAGATCTAACTCATCATGCACTTGCAGCATGGGTAACAGACCTTCTTCATACAACGCGACCATTGCGGCTTTGGTTTGATCAGCGGCACTCCCTTGAATTAATTTGTTTAAAGCTTTATAAGTGAAAGCTCGTTTGATAGCAGGCCCATGTTCGGCGTGAGCTTCTTGATGATTCATTGGTTTCCAACTACCATAACGTGTTGGCTCCCATTTATCGAATCTACATCTGCGGCCTAGAACGGTACGGATCACACCTCGTTTACTTGCGCGATTAATAGCATATTCACTCAATTCACGTACAAAAGGCACTTTGTCGTGATATGTGCTGAATAATTCTTTAGCATCTTCAAATTCTAAACCAAGACTAGCGGCCAACTTTTTAGAACCCATCCCATAAAATAAACCTAAGTTGATATCTTTGGCTTGTTTGCGTGGGACACCTACAACATCTGCCGCCATTTGGTGAAAATCAGTACGAGCATCTTCATTGTATTGAGCGGCGAAGTCCGCTGCACCTTTGAACCCCATGAGTTTAGCATAATGCACAACTATGCGTGGTTCTTGGCTAGAGTAATCGAACGCACCCCAAACAGTTCCTTGTTCGGGGATAAACAGACTGCGTATAAGCGGCCCTATGATGGGGTCTCTGGCGGGTATCTGTTGCAGGTTAGGGTTACTACAGCTAAACCGCCCTGTGACTGTCCCACCTTGGTCTGAGCGCAGTGGGTGAAGCTCTGCATGTATGCGCCCATTTACTTGGTGTTTTAGTATCGAATCTACAAAGGTACTACGAGCTTTTTGTAGCTCCCGAGCTTCTACAATCATTTGAGCAACTTCATGCGGGTGATGTTTTAAAAACCCTTTTGTAAAGCTCGGCGCACCTGTGTTTTCTGTGCGACTGTAAGTTAAATCTAACGCATCAAAAGCTTTTGCTACGCTATCTGCAGCCCATATTTCAACAGCGATACCTGTGCGTTTTGTAATTTGATCTAACAGCTTTTTTTCTCGCTTTGCTAAATCTATTTTAACACGCTCTGTTTTATCTAAATCCACACACACACCAAGTTGTCGCATAGGTACTATGGTTTTCAAAACATTTAATTCAAGTTCTACAATGTCGCCAATATCTTCTTTTATGATTAAAGTTTGGAAGTGTTTCCACAACCTTAAAGTGAGTGCTGCATCTTGTTCTGCATAAAGTCCCACATATGCCGCAGGAAGTTTAAACATTTCGCTTTTAGCATTGATACCAAAAGCGGCGGCGGCTTCACGTAACTCGGCTTCGCTTTTACGCTCTTGCAAGTAATCCCTGCCTATAGCGTTCAAAGCATAACTAAACCTATTTTCATCTAACAAAGGAGCTACAACCATTGTGTCTACAATGCGCCCATGGATTTTTACGCCTTCGGCCAATAGCCAGCCTACGTCGTAAGGAGCATTGTGAAACACATAATCACGTTGCACGTTGCAGACTTCTTGTAACCAGCTCAGTGTGCGTTTTACATCTAAATTAGGCCCGAGTTCATGCCGTATAGGGAAGTACCATTGATCGCCTTCTACAGCTACCGCGATACCAATTACATGACCATCTTTTCTCGCCCAACCAGATCCCATTGTGGTTAAATTGGGATCTTTAGTTTCTAGATCTATAGCAACTTCCTTAGCATTACTCAGATTCGGGTATCCGTCTGGGATAACCCATTCGGTCGGTGGCTTGAACAGAGGAAACTGCATTAGACTTCACTTTCATAGGCTGATGACATTTTTTGCAATGAGGCCACCGATTTTTTAAGTTACGAAAAGTAACTGTTTTATCGGGAGCGCCACAATTGCAGGTAGCGAGTACTTTTTGGTCAAGTTTGTCTGACACTATCTCTTTTCCATTCATCTCCACATTCTAAAAATAATTCCTTATTTTCATCAAAATCATCTCTGAGTTGTACGGAATGCACAGCGCGTAACTTTTTAGCATCTAACTCTGCTGTTCGTAATATTTCTGCTTCTACCAACATTAAGTAACGTCGCAAATCGCGTACATCATCTATAACGCCTTCTTCACGGTTATCATCTCTTATAGCTTCAAATACATCGTAATCCATATCTTCAACTTGTTTTTCTAATCTATCCCATTTACGGGCCAACATCATAAAAGAACCTACACCACCACGTTTTTTCCAACTATCGCCGTAGCTTTTTTCTGCTTTTTCTAAAGCAACTACATCTGCTTTAGCTATTATCTCTACGGCTATCATCATCTCAGACATCAAGTGTTCCTTTTCCAAAAACTATTGCATTCCTTTGCTGATTGAAATGCGTAACCGTTAGCTGAAAGTATAGCGTACTTTTGCACACGAGACTTTTCCTGTTCGTTAAAATATGACGATGTAGTTTTACCCCGAACAGCTACGTGGTCTTCTGTAATAATTTCATCTGGCATTACAGACCAATCATAACTAGAAAATATTCGGGTATCATTACCTTCAGTATCTACTTTTAAAATATCTACATGAGTAATGTTGTGATCTTTGAAAAGTGTTTGCAACTTTTTCACTGGGACTTGTTGGTACTCATCTGTTAGGTGTTGGCGAACAAAGGGTTCATTGTTTCGCAGTGAAGATCTCATACACTTTTCTTTTTGTGCTGGAGATCGTCTATCAAAAAACCCATACTTACCAAAATAAAGTCTACCCATTTCATCTACATCACTTATAGCACAGTGGTCATAAACGTAATTTGTTCCTTTTAAACTTTTGTGAATATCTTTTTCCATATGGGCATTTGGTTCTACCATAAGACCGAACCAATCTTCTTTTTTACGATGCAGGAGTTTATTTGCAAGCGATAATGTTCGGGCATTAAAGCACCCTATGTCAACGATAACTTTAGTCATTTTATTCTCCTTTGTAGCCATTCAATACAAGCCTTCCGCCAAGCTGCATCTATGATCGTTTTTGCGTGGTTTACTGCCCCTGCATAGTTTTTCTGTTTCCAACAATCCCATGATTTACGCATAGGCTCGCATATGTCATCGAAAACAGAGTTTCGTAAACTATACCTGTCTTTAGCCATCCACCTACGAAGCTCTTCGTCAAATGTATCGGGGTGACTTACGAGTGGTGTGGGGGTATTATCTTCTGGACTTCTGTCCAACAAAAGATATGAGTTGTAGTCGGGCTGCATATCATCTAACTTAGCTAACGTCTTTTTATAAGCATGAAGATTGTTAGAAATTTGATAGTATAACCCAACTTGAAACCCAGTCATTGCTGCCATGTACTCCAACAGCATAGACATATGAACAGCATTTGCGCCATAAGCCCCCCAAATCATATCATTGCTGCGATTCACGATACTCATGTTTAGTTTGCCTTCACGCGCCCAAAAGAAAGCCTGAGTATTGCAGGGGTAATCTTTGCCTTGGTTGTGCTCCCGTAAATCTTCCCACGGATCCCACATACCCACCACAGCGCGGCGATCGTTTTTAAAAGTCATGAGTCTATGCTGGGCTATTTTTAGTTGATCGCCCCCAAACCATTCGCGCCATCTAAAACCATATGCGCCGTGGAACACATCGCCATCATCGCTATAGCTGCTGATGTTAGAATTAAACTGGCTTATCCATTCAACATCATTGCGCCCTGCCAGCATCCACATACCTTCCATAAAATGAAAATATGGGTTGGCATCCCGTTCTGGATAAAA
>TARA_R110000764_G_scaffold147162_2_pt1 | contig 13091 bp, 13 predicted proteins | sample TARA_R110000764 | Tara Oceans TARA_R110000764 (sample SAMEA4398111) | marine metagenome | biome: Polar Biome; feature: [SRF] surface water layer (ENVO:00010504); material: water (ENVO:00002006), including particulate matter (ENVO:01000060) such as... | depth 5 m | reverse complement strand
CTAAAGGTGGCTCAGCAGGTCAGTGGTCTGCACGTAAGGCACAGATGCTAGCTAAAGAGTATAAAGCTAAAGGTGGAGGTTACAAGTAATGGCTGCAGGAATGAAACACTACTTTAAGAACGGTAAAGAGCATAAGGGTGGAACTCACAAGTCTAACGGTAAGTTAATGTCAGGTGCTAGACATACAGCATCAAGTAAGTTTCTATTCCACTTTAAAGAACTATCGGCTACTGCTAAGAAGGTTGCTAAGAAATGAAACCTAGTCAGAAGTCACTTAATAAATGGACTAAAGAGGAATGGGCTACTAAGTCAGGTAAACCATCTACTCAAGGTTCCAAGGCTACTGGTGAGAGATACTTACCTAAAGCAGCTAGAGAAGCATTAACAGATAAAGAGTATGCAGCAACATCTGCTGCTAAACGTAAAGGTAAAGCGTCTGGTAAACAGTTCGTTAAGCAACCTAAGAAAATAGCTGCAAAGACAGCTAAGTATAGAATGAATAAAGGTGGATATGTTTCTTGTGGAGCATCTAACCCAGGTACTCAGAAAAAGAAGTAATAAATAACTACTTGACAAACTAATGTGTGTATGATATATATCCTTATATAAATAATAAAGGATTATATTATGTCTTTCTTAAAACTGCCAAACCTAACACTGCGTAAGCACATAGAACTCGAAGTATACTGTATGAGTCCTGCATTAGATAAAATGAAGTTCTTTGATTTGTCGTCTAGGTTTAAGAAGCCACATATGAAGGCAGAAAAAGGAAATAAGTCCATAGGTACTTGTTATGGTCTTATAGAAATGCAAAGACATAGTGTAGGGCTTCAATCTTGGATGGATTGGTCAATGGAAGTAACTAAGGATAATATACACTTCATGTCTGCTCAACCTCAATTTCTTGGGACAGACACTTCGCACACTGGCTTAACTAATGGTTGGGCGGATAAAAACAACTTAGTAGTGGCTAAAATAGATGTCCCTTTTGTTGTTTATAGTAAAGATGAAGTAGACTTTGTAATGGCACCAAGCCCTTTTCTACGACATAACTTACACATGCCAAGCGGAATGGTTAACTTTAAGCATACTAGGTCTCTTGCCTTCTTTATATACCTTCACACAGATTATAAAAGGGCCTGGGACTTTGAGATGGGAGACAGCCTATTAAACTTTGCACCAATGAGTGATAGGCCAATTAAAGTGCATAACATCTACGATAAAGAAAAGTATGAGTATTACTCAGAAGACACAATGCATCTGACAAAGTCTAATGGCTTTTATCGTAGAAGAAGTCGCTTGACAAAGTAAGAAGGGTGTGATATAAAGATGGCTAGAAAACAAGCTCCAACATTAACTGCTATTCCCGTAGACCAAGCATGGAAGATTCCTAAGAGAGGTTTAGACGGAGAGTACTACCCAATAGTAAGAGTAGGTAGACATATTCCTTTTGGATATGAGCAAGATGAAGGTGACAAGGATATACTCCAACCAATACCTGAACAACTAGAAATGTTAGAGATGGCTAAGAAGTACTTGAAAGAGTATAGCCTCCGCCTAGTAGCTAGATGGCTAACAGAACAATCAGGTAGATATATTTCACATGTAGGATTAAACAAACGTGTCAGCATCGAAGAAAAACGAAGGTACTCGGCCTCAGCCCATAGAGAATATGCAAGGCGCTACCAAGAAGCAAGCGAAAAAGCAAGAGTCATCGAAGAAGAAAGACTCGGCGGTAGAAGTACAAGAAAGCTCGATAGAGAAGACTGAACCAACTCCTACTTACGCACAACCTAAACCAGAGCCTATTGATGTTAAGAAAGCGCAAGACATTATCTTCGCTCCTAATCCTGGACCTCAGGAAGACTTCCTAGCTTCTAATGAGCAGGAAGTTTTATACGGTGGAGCAGCAGGTGGCGGTAAATCATATGCGATGGTTGCAGACCCAGTACGTTACTTTAACAATGGACAGTCTAGAGGATTGTTAGTTAGACGTAGTACAGAAGAATTAAGAGAACTTATTTCAGTATCTAAGCAGTTATACCCAAGGGCTATCCCAGGTATTAAGTTTATGGAAAGAGATAAGACTTGGGTAGCTCCTAGTGGTGCTACTTTATGGATGTCATATCTTGATAGAGATGATGATGTTATGAGATACCAGGGACAGGCTTTTAACTGGATAGGACTCGATGAGCTTACACAGTGGCCTTCCCCTTTTGCGTGGAACTATATGAGATCACGTCTACGTGCTACTAGTGCTTCTAAGCTACCTCTTTATATGAGAGCAACAACAAACCCTGGTGGCCCAGGTCACTTCTGGGTTAAGAAGACCTTCATAGACCCTGCTCCTCCTAATACATCTTTCCATGCTACTGATGAACATGGTGAAGTTATTCAATGGCCTAAAGGACACAGACGAGAAGGTGAACCTTTATTTAAACGTAGGTTTATACCTGCTAACTTGTTTAACAATCCATACTTAGCAGAAGATGGAATGTATGAAGCAAACCTACTATCAATGCCAGATCATCAACGTCGACAGTTATTAGATGGTGATTGGAGTATATCAGAAGGTTCAGCCTTCAGTGAGTTCAGTGTTAAGAAGCATGTAATACCACCTTATGATATACCAGATAGTTGGGCTAAGTTTAGAGCATGTGACTACGGTTACGGTTCGATGACAGCAGTATTATGGTTTGCTGTAGCTCCTGATGAACAGATAGTTATATACAGAGAGTTATATGTTAATAAGACTACTGCTTCTGATTTAGCAGATATGATTATAGAGATAGAAAAAGGTGAACGTATAAGATACGGAGTACTCGATAGCTCTTTGTGGCACAATCGAGGAGACACAGGACCTAGCTTAGCAGAGCAAATGATTCAAAAGGGTTGTCGTTGGAGACCATCAGATAGATCAAAAGGCTCACGTATAGCAGGTAAAAACGAAATACACAGACGACTTCAAATAGATGAGTTTACAGAACAACCTAGAATAGTATTCTTTAACACTTGTCGTAATATAATATCAGAACTACCTTCTCTTCCTCTTGATAAGAACAATCTAGAAGATGTAGATACTAAGAGCCCTATAGACCACGGTTATGATGCTTTAAGATACGGCTTAATGACTAGACCAAGATCATCACTATGGGATTATGACCCTTCTACACAACGATCAGGCTTTCAGATGTCTGACCCCACATTTGGCTACTAAGGAATAAAACATGGATGAGTACGAAATGGACGAACAAGTAATGGAAACTATCATGGATGATGCAGAATCTTCCTTTGTAGATGACATAAAAGAAGGCGATACAACAGATGAGCCAGTAGGTAAGGTAGTTGCATACGTTACTGAGCGCTTTAAGAGAGCTGAGACAGCTAGATACACTGATGAAGAGCGTTGGGTTAGGTCTTATCGTAACTATAGAGGCATATATGGCCCTGACGTACAGTTTACAAACACTGAGAAGTCTAGAATCTTCGTTAAAGTTACTAAAACTAAAGTATTAGCTGCTTATGGGCAGTTAGTAGAGGTTTTATTTGGTAATAACAAGTTTCCTATCTCTATTGACCCTACTACATTACCAGAAGGCATAGCAGAATCTATGCATTTTGAGTCTAACCCAGATATGCAGAAAGCCAAGGCTGAAAGTAAGCCTCAGATTAGCCCTGAGGACTCCAAATTACGCCCAGGAGAGACTATCCCGGACCTTATGGAACGATTGGGTGGATTAGCTGATTCAATGGCTCCAGTGGCTGATATTATGGAGGAAGGTGAAGGTAGAACTGCTACTGAAGTAACCGTACATCCTGCAATGGTAGCTGCTAAGAAGATGGAAAAGAAGATACATGACCAATTAGAAGAATCAGGTGCATCTAAGAAGCTTAGAACAGCTGCATTTGAATGTGCTTTGTTTGGTACAGGCGTTATGAAGGGCCCTTTTGCTGTAGATAAAGAATATCCTAATTGGGATGACGAAGGTAACTATAAACCTCGTGTTAAAACAATGCCTCAGTGTGATGCTGTTTCAGTATGGAACTTCTACCCAGACCCAGACGCTAATTCAATGGATGAAGCTGAGTATGTAGTAGAACGTCACAAGATGTCTAAGTCACAACTACGTGCACTTAAGAAACGTCCATTCTTCCGTAAGAACGCTGTTGATATGGCAATGGGTTATGGTCAGTCCTACACTAAAGAGTGGTGGGAACAGGCTATGGAAGACGATGCACAACAAACAGCTACAGAACGCTATGAAGTACTTGAATTCTGGGGTTATGTAGATGCTGAGATATTAGAAGATCACGATGTTGAGATTCCATCAGAACTAAAAGATGTAGATCAACTTAACTGTAACATCTGGATTTGTAATGGACAAGTAATCCGTTTAGTAATGAATCCATTTAACCCACAGGTTATACCTTACTACGCAGTACCATACGAAGTAAACCCTTACTCATTCTTTGGAGTTGGTCTAGCTGAGAACATGGATGATACACAATCTCTAATGAATGGTTTTATGAGAATGGCTGTAGACAATGCTGCTTTATCAGGTAACTTATTAATTGAAGTAGATGAGAACAACCTAACTCCAGGTCAGAACCTAGATATCTATCCAGGTAAAGTCTTCCGTAGAAACGGTGGAGCTCCAGGTCAAGCTATCTTTGGTACTAAGTTCCCTAACGTATCTAATGAGAACATGCAGATGTTTGATAAGGCTCGTCAGTTATCTGATGAATCAACTGGTCTACCTAGCTTTGCTCACGGTCAGACAGGTGTATCTGGTGTTGGACGTACAGCGTCTGGTATCTCTATGCTTATGTCAGCAGCTAACGGCTCTGTACGGACAGTTATCAAGAACGTAGACGACTATCTATTAGGTCCTCTAGGTAAATCATTCTTCTCCTTTAACATGCAATTTGATTATGACTCAGATATTAAAGGTGATCTAGAAGTTAAAGCTATGGGTACATCATCACTGATGGCTAATGAAGTTCGTAGTCAACGTCTAATGCAGTTCTTACAAGTAGTACAGAATCCTGCTCTAGCACCATTTGCTAAGATGGATTATATTATACGTGAGATTGCTGACTCAATGGACTTAGATGCTGATAAGGTTGCTAACAGTTTATCTGAAGCAGCAGTACAAGCTGAAGTACTTAAGAAATTCCAAGAAGCTAACCCTCCAGAAGTAGATCCTAATGCAGAAGCAGCAGCAATGCAAGCAGCTATGGGTGCTAGTGGTGGGGCTCCTGATGCAGGTGCAATAAATGTAGGTGGTGCTCCAGTGCCAGGGGAGCAAGGTTTTTCAGGAAATACTGGTCAAACACCAATTTAATTAAGGTACTTAAATGATTTTAAAACAATTAGTAAATGATAAAACACTGTACGATGCTTTTATAGAAGAGTTGGATATACGGATTAACTTCGCATATAAACAGTTAGAACAAAGGGACGAACCCTTGGAACTACACCGACTACAAGGTGAAATAAAAGCATTGCGTAGCTTGAAGCAATTACGTGATAAAATCAACGGAGAGAGAACGGAGACATTTTAACAATGGATCGTAAACTAGAACCCTATGACCCTAAAAAACATAAACCTGTAGATACTGTAGGTGGCTCTAAGGCTACTGAGTATCTAGCCTCTGAAAACTCACCTGAGGGTATTGTATCAGGTTCTAAAGAGTTTTGGAATATACCTACAATATGGTATGACGAGAAAACAAAAGAGCCAGTGTTTCTAGGTGGTGAGGGGAATGAAAGGGCTTGGAGACAAGCTTATATATATGAGAAGGAAACAGGAAAGAAGTTTCCCAGGTACAAAGACTCAGACTCTGCAGTAGCAGGTGCAAAGGAACGTAGTAATAAAGGCGGTGCTACTAACAAATCATTAGGTATGGCAAAAGGTGGAATAACAATGATGAGTAAAAACAAGAAGCTCTACGAAGAAGGTGGCTTAGCTACTGACGGTGTAGACGTAGACCCAGTATCAGGTAATGATGTACCTGCCGGTTCTAATGCAGAAGATGTAAGGGATGATATCCCTGCACAGTTATCGTCTGGTGAGTACGTTGTACCTGCTGACGTAGTGAAGTACTTTGGTGTAGCTCACTTTGAGAAACTAAGAGCTAAAGCTAAAGACGGATTAGCAGACATGGAAGAAGATGGACGTATGGGTGGTGAGCCTGTAGAGGAAGCTTCAATGGGCGTGTCAGATGAAGATTTAATGAACCTAGATGGTTATGCAACAGGTGGAATGGTAATGAAAGACTCAGATGTAAACAGCATTATAGATCGTGTAAAGGCAGCTGCTAAGTCTGACCCTTCCGTATCTAACTTATTAAAAGCAAAAGGTATCTACATGCAAGATGACGGTGTAGGTCCAGAAGTAAAAGGACAAGCAGGACCTCGTAAGTTTAACGAAGGTGGTACTACTGATCTAAACTCAACAGGTACAACAAGTGACTACAACCCTTACGCGTACACCCCAGGGTTTTCTGTAGACTCAGGTAACACAGGTACAGCTCCTACAGTTCCTGGAGCACCTACTACTCCAGTAGCACCAGTAGCTGATGTAGCTCCTGGTCCAATCGCATGTCCTCCAGGTTACACGTTAGACCCTGCTACTAACACTTGTGTTAAAGATAAGCGTGGAAGTTCTAGCAACAAAGTAGAACATGACCCTACTGAGTGGATGAAGAAGTATGACTACACAGACCCTAATACTTTGTTCGATCAATCAATGACTACACTAGGTCTAAGTGAATCAGATGAAGAAAAAGGTTTCTTAGAGAAAGCTGCCGGTATGGTATCTGGTTTCTTTGACAACGGTATCTTTGGTAAGATATTTAAGACACAGAAACATGCTGAAGTATTAGCTAACGCTTCTGTACTAGAGTCTCACGGCTTTACAGATCAAGCTGATAAGCTACGTGAAGCTGCAGGTGGTTATGCTAGTTCTAATGAATTAAAGCTTGGTGGGTTCTTTGACTCAACTACAACTTTAACTAACATGGCTATGGATAGCTACGGTATGACTAACATGATGAAAGGCACAATGGGGTCAGCTTCTAAGACTGCTAAAGCAAACGAGAGACCTCGTACAACTGCCTCAGGTGGTAAGATGACTTACAATGATGAGAAGTATGTAGACAAAGGTTTAGAGTTAGCACGTAAGGTTAAGAACTCTAGTGATGTAGTCCAGAAAGCTTTAGTTAATAAGCGTTCTAAAGGTGATGCTCGTCCAGACACTTGGAAAGGTGGCTCTGTAGCTACTAACCAAAGTAATCCTAATAAACCTAAGTCTAGTTCTTCTTCATACGGTAACTCTGATGCAGGTGGTTCTCCAGCTAAGTCAGTAAAAGAACGTAAAGGAAGTGGTCCAATGCATAGTGGCGGTAGAGCTACTGGTGGACTCGTAGACAAGAAGACTAAACTAAAGAAGAAAGGTTTAGTATCTCCTAAGAAGAAATAATAACACTAAAGGTGGGGGCGAGCAGCCCTCATCACCTCCTAAATAACTAAGGCCACTCAGCTACGGCTGACCCCAACATAAACAAAAGGATGTATAATATGGCTCAAGAAATGGTAAAGAAAGTAGATAATACTGCGGCAATGATGTCAAGAGGTACTAACTACACAGTTAAACAATCTCGTATGCAAAAAGACGAGAAAGAATTAGCAGCTCTGTTAGCAGAGCATACTGGTGAAACAGTAGAAGAGGCTATTGAAGAAGTAGAAGAAACTGTTAAAGAAACAACAGAAGCACCAGTTGAGTCAGAAGAAAAAGAAGAGTCTGATGAGAACTTAAGTAGAGAAGAGAAGTCTTTCAAGAAGCGTTATGGTGATCTCCGTCGACATATGGCTGATAAAGAGAAAGAATGGAAAGAGCAGATGGAATTAAATACATCAGCTCCCCTCAGAGCTCCTAGTTCAGATGAAGACATAGAAGCATGGGCAGAAAAGTACCCAGACGTAGCAGCTATAGTAGAAACTATTGCATCTAAGAAAGCAGATGAGAAGTTTGCTGTAGCAGAAGAAAGACTACGTGAGTACGATGAAGCAGCTTATGAAGTTGAAAGAACTAGAGCAGAAACAACTATCCGTAAGTCACATTCAGATTTCGATGAGTTAAGAGACTCAGACAAGTTCCATGACTGGGTGGAAGATCAACCCAAGTGGGTACGCGATGCTTTGTATGAGAACTCAGATGATGCAGCTAGCGTTGTAAGAGTTATTGACTTGTATAAAGTAGACAACAACATGACACCTGCAGCTAAAAAGAAAGCTAATAAGGATGCAGCTAAGACTGTATCTAAACGTGGTACACCTGCTGTAGACAGTGATGGTGATAATCAAATGATTAAAGAATCTCAAGTATCTAAAATGACTGATAAACAGTTTGAAGATAACTACGAGAAGATACAAGCAGCTATGGCCTCCGGTAAGTTCGTCTATGACGTAACAGGCAAAGCTCGTTAATACCAACATACTTAATTAAGTACTTGACAGACAAGTACAAGTATGGTATAACTGTTGATGTCCTACTAGACCGATATGCAAGGTCGCACAGGGCATCTTCAAAGACTCACATTGAGTCATAGAACACTAATAAATCTCTAAGAATTACCTGACAATAAAGGCCCGATTAGTTAGACTGGCAAGTTGACCTAATTGCACCCTTGAAAACTCAGCCCCTTATCCAGATTGTTTTAGGTTCATTTAACCGAGATACAACTAAGTATCTTTATTACTAGCCAAACATCATAAAGGATATTAATCATGGCTTTTGCATCAGCATCAGGTTATACAAACCTACCAAATGGTAACTTCTCTTCAGTTATCTATTCCAAGAAAGTACAACTTGCTTTCCGTAAGAAGAGCATTTGTAACGACATCACTAACTCAGACTATTTCGGTGAAATAGCTTCTCAAGGTGATACAGTTAAAATTATCAAAGAACCAGAAGTAAGCGTATCAGAGTACAAGCGTGGAACAACTATTGCCGCGCAAGACTTAGCAGACGCAGACTTTTCTTTGACAGTAGATAAAGCAAACTACTTTGCATTTAAGATCGACGATATCGAAGAAGCACACAGCCATGTTAATTTCATGGATTTAGCAACTAACCGTGCTGCTTTCCGTTTAGCTGACCAATTAGATCAAGAAGTTCTTGGTTACTTGTCAGGTTATAAGCAATCTGCTTTACATGCAAACGCTAACGCAGTTAACAACATCGTTAACGGTACAGTAGCAGACGCAGCTGCAGGTACAGACGAACTACTTGCATCAATGAAGTTAAAAAAGGGTGACTTCGGTAACATCACAACAACTTCAGCAGGTGATCACGCAATCCCAGTAGCAGCACGTCTACCAGGAGCGACTGCTCTACCAACAGCATATGCTTCACCAGTAATGCTTATCAACCGTATGGGTCGTTTATTAGATCAAAACAATGTTGATAAAGAAGGCAGATGGATTGTAATAGATCCAGTAATGCTAGAAGTATTAATGGACGAAGATTCACGTTTCTTGAACGCTGACTTTGGTGAAAGTTCTGCATTGCGTAACGGTTTAGTAATGAATAAGTGGAATGGTTTCCGCGTATACGTTTCTAACAACTTACCATCAGTAGGTACAGGTCCAGCAACTAACGGAACTGCTAACCAAAACGCTAACTACGGTGCTATTGTTGCCGGTCACGATTCTGCTGTAGCAACTGCTGAGCAAATCAACAAGACTGAAACTTACCGTGACCCAGATTCATTCGCTGATATCTGTCGTGGTATGCACTTATACGGACGTAAGATTCTACGCCCAGAAGCATTAGTAACAGCTAAGTACAACTTAGCATAAACTAAACGAATACAGGGAGTCCCGATTGTGGGGCTCTCTATCTGCTTCAAACCATTAAAAGAGGATTCACAATATGGCTTTTATCGCTGATACCGTGTTTGACAATGGACTTACAGTAGTAGATACTAACGGTACTCGTTTAGATATCTGTTCAGCTGAGCCTACAACTTATGCACAAGCAACTTCAACATTAACACTTGGTAACGATACAGTTAACACAGGTGCTCCAACTAATGGTGCAACTGATGGTCGACGTGTAATCGTTCCTGCAATTACTGCAGGTACTGTAACAGGTACTGGAACTGCAGCGTTTTGGGCATTAACAAATGGTTCAAATACACTATACGCTACTGGTTCTTTGAGTGCTTCTCAAGCTGTTACTACTGGTAACACATTCTCATTAGACGCAGTTTCTATTACTATCCGTGACGCTTAGTAGGCGTTAACTAAGATGGCTGATCATAACTTAAGAGCAAGCGGTTACGCTGTCTATGGTACTTCTCTCTTCGGAGCAGAACAGTACGGTGGACAAATACGCTCTGAGGTTGAGGTCAGCCAATTTTCGTTAGGGGTGGATGGTACAGTAAGATGGGAGTAGTACTTAACGCAAACGATATCCAAACAGGCGGTGTTGGTAGCTTTAGTATAGATACCACCTACGGTACTACATACCTAAGAGAATTTACATCATTTCCATCGAGTGGTTTTTCATCTGGTTCTGGTGGTGCTGGTAGAATTGATGCAACATTCGTTATTGATATGTCATTCAGTACAACAGATACTGGGTGTCTATTAGACCAAGGTGGTGGTGTAGACGGAACATACATAGGTATGGTGTCAGGAGGAAACTTACGCCTCTCAGCATCAGGCGCAGTATCAGGAGTATCTAATCAAACATCTACTACAACAACAGACATATCTGCTTATGCCGGTATATCTGGTGAACTTATTATTACTATTGATTATCAAAACCATATTCAGTGTTGGTGGAATGATAGTACAAACGGTCTTAACCAACTAGTTTCTGTAGATTACAATGGTGACGGCGACTGGGCAGGTAGTGACGGCGCTAAGGCTGGTGTAGGCAAGGGTTCAGTACATGGTGGTCAATCTCTATCAGCTTTTACTGGTACAATAACTAGGTATCGTGAGTTCGATAATAACTACGTCGACTTATCAAGTGTAGATTCTGGTGCACTTAATGAAACATCAAGCCCTGAAATAGATCAAACACATACTTTTATAAGTGTTAATACAGAGTCTACATCAAGTATAACTAATCCTGATGTTGATGAATTAAACATACTAGACGCTAGTGACGTGTCTTCTGCTACTACTCTAACTTTACCTAATACAGGTCAGTTACATAACATAGAAGCTACTTCAATAGAGTCTAACTCAGAGATTACAACAACTTCTGTAAATCAGATAAGTACACTAGATGCTAATAACGTAGAGACTGACTCAGAGATTACAGCACCTAGCACATCTGCTAAGGTTGTATTCCTAGCAGATTACATTGAGTCTTTAGCAGAAGTAACTAACCCTGAGTTAGATGAAGATAACGTATTAGGTGCTAGTGATGTAGAAGCAAATACTACCATAACGCCTAACCCAAGTGTATCTCAGTCACACAGCTTAGCTCAACAGAGTACAGAAACAAACTCTGAGTTAACAACAGCTACAATACTTCAGTTACATGCTAACACTGCAATAGATATAGAGCTAGCTTCTGAAGTAACATCTCCTGACTTAAGGGAAAAGCAAGCACTAGGTCAAACAATAAGCCCGACTACTACCTCAGAAGTGTCTGAAGATGTAGGTCTAAGAAACTTAGAACCTATTGACCAAGATAGTAGATTTACTATAAACATACCTTCAGAGAACAGATCGGTAACAGTAGCCTCTCAAGACTACAGTAACACTGTACTAGTACTTGCTGAGAATAGAAACGTATTAATACTAGCGGATAGGATAGCAACATAATGAAATGGCCTTTTAAAGACCCCGATGAGATACTAGATTATTCAGTAGACTGGTCAAGATTCCTAGACACAGATAACATAGAGTCAGTAGCTTGGTTTATTAAAGCTGCAGATGGAACTAAAACATTAGTGTCCTCAGGTGAAACAGTGGATGGTCTACTTTTATATCAACAAGTTAATACAAGCACAGTGGCTACAGCTCGTTTTGGAGCAGGTACAGCTAACAAGACTTATAAAGTTATATGTGCAGTAACTTATAATACTTCACTAGTATCTGAGCGTACTATACAGTTACCAATTAAGGAACGATAACAATGGCATATAACTACTTAGAGTTGGTGAATGACTTAAACCGTAGAGTAAATGAAACAGAGCTAGACTCTACTTCTTTTGCAGGTGCAACAGGTTTCTACAACACAGCTAAAGATGCTGTTAACTCTTCTATTAGATTACTTAATCAAGAGGCATTTCAATGGCCTTTTAACTTCTTAGAGCAAGAAGATGTATTAACTGCAGGTGATATGAGATATGATATACCTTATAACGCTAAGACACTAGACTACAATACATTCCGTATTAAACGTAATACTTCCTTTAATAACACAACTGTTATGCTAAAGAGAATGGATTATGAAGAGTACTTAGCTAAGCATGTCGATGATGAGTATAACGAAAACACTAGTGTTCGTAAGATACCTACACACATTATACAAGCTCCAGGTAATCAGTACATTGTATACCCATCCCCTGATCAAGCTTATGAGTTAGTCTATGAGATGTACTCGTTACCAGTTGATCTTATTCTATTTTCAGATGTACCTTCTGTTCCAGAAGCGTATAGACACATAATAACTGATGGTGCTATGTACTACGTTCAGATGTTCCGTAATGATAATCAATCATCAGGTATGTCTTTGAGTAAGTTTAATGACGGTGTTAAGAATATGAGAAGTATTTACATCAACAGATTTGAATACATTTATGACCATAGGGTACGGTTCTAATGGCTACAGGTTGGGAATCATTTCCACTAGAGCTTAAGGGTGGATTAATAAGCAATATGTCTAGACTGCAACAAGGGGTTAAAGCTCCAGGCTCAGCTAGAACATTAGTTAACTTTGAACCTTCTGTAAAAGGTGGTTATAGGCGTATTAATGGTTTTGCTAAGTACTCTAACTCAACTGTACCTTCATATGGCTCTCCAGTCGTCCAAGGAAGCTCACAGACAGGCACTAGCCTTA
>TARA_R110000764_G_scaffold11321_2_pt1 | contig 13092 bp, 13 predicted proteins | sample TARA_R110000764 | Tara Oceans TARA_R110000764 (sample SAMEA4398111) | marine metagenome | biome: Polar Biome; feature: [SRF] surface water layer (ENVO:00010504); material: water (ENVO:00002006), including particulate matter (ENVO:01000060) such as... | depth 5 m | reverse complement strand
AAGCGGGACGGGTTCGCGCTTCTCACAAACTTGGAGCGTTTGGAGTAATTGATCAACTTGTTTTTCGCCACGCAGAAACTAAACAAGTAATTGAACACATTAGACACTATGGACGCTTTATGTCTTCTTATCTTCCCGTCATGGCGGGGATGCAAGATGTTGCGGGTCATCTTTCCCAGAACGCCCTTCTCATGCCCAATTACAAATCTTTCCGTGATAGTGTTATAAGAAACACGGGTTCTTCGGAAATGTCTATTCCACTCCCTTCGGGCTTGACCCTTGGCGGTCAAAAAATGCCTCTATCAAAAATTCCACTTGAAATTGAAATTCATCTAACTCCCGACAGTCAGTTCTTCTATTCTTCTGATGCGACTCTTACTGACATTCAGAATTGTTTCTATGAGTTAAGTGATATTTCAATCACATGTGAAGTTGAAGAAGGCGATGAATCTCCCGACAGTGGCGCTTTCACATTCAATTCCATCACTTCTTATTTCAACACATTAGAATCCACCAATTCCATAATCAATTATAATCTTGGACTTTCAAAGGTTCTCGCGGCCTTTGTGAATTTTGTTCCATCTTCATTTGTTAATAATTTAGCCCAAGATGGATTTTTGACTTACATGCCTTCCAAACTGATTTCTTCTGCTGATCCGAAGGTCGGAGGAGGACTTGCGAATCTGGACACAATTTCCTTTTTAAGAAATGGTGAGCGTTTCCCAGAAAATTTCCAGATTTCCTCTGTATATGATGCATCAACCAACACGACTCCCGTTGTAGATTCCCAAGTTATTAAGGGATTCTTATCATCTATTATTCCCGAAAAAGACCATCACCGCTCGTCTGCTGGCCCGGAAAATTCTAACAGAAATTATCTTGTTAGCGCGAATGAAACGGTTGGTTATAGATTTATCCCCGACACTGGCGCGGTTTATGGTGTTGGTCAGTTATATGACATGTTAGATTCGGAAGGTGTTGATTTCCAGAATGCACAGTTTTCTATTCAGATGACAAACGGTCTTGATGACGGAAACCCAGTCTCCGCCTATCTATTTATTAAGTCAAAGATGGTTGTCGCGTGGTCTTCAACCGCGGGCGTTCAGATAATTATGTAAATTTTTATCTATTAATTAATTTTATTTTTATTTTTATTTTGTTTAAATTTTATATTTCATTATTATAAATATAAAATGGCTGAATCCGATGATAAAATGTCAAGTGTTTCTTCTGATAGAATTCCTAACCTTGTACAGATTGGAGCGATTCCAACTGAATATGGACAGACTTTAACTTCTGATGTGATAGACGCATCCACCTTCAACCAGAACCGCGTCAGATTTACTTTATCTCGCGTCGCTGGTTTCTTACATTCAAAATCAAAGGTGACTCTTTCTGTTACCCCTCTAACAAATACGGGTTCTTATTACCCAGTAAATATTGGAATCTCACAGTTAATCCGTTCGGCTGAACTTTTAGTTGGAAATAAGACAATTTGTCATGTTGATGATTATTCAAGTTTCCACGCATATCAGTCTCTATTTATTACAAATGAAAATAACCGTGAAAGGGAACAGTTTCTTTCCCAGAGAGTTATCAATCATCAGCCCGTTTATGATAATCGGGCGACCGCGGCCGCTGATGAAACTCCAAACGGCGCTGATAAAGTTGGACTCGCTAATGGTCTGAATCCCGTGGTTGATGTTGGAAACGGAAATCAGACTTTTAAACTTCTTCCTTTTCAATTACATGATGGGTCAAGCGCCCAAGGAATTGCCGATGCACCAGTTTATTCAGTTTATCTATCTGATTTATTTCCCTTTCTTGAAACCAATCAGATCCCCGCTTTTATGATTGATGAAGAAATTCACATTGATTTAACTTTCCAAGACCAGACAACGGTTCTCGGTGGTTCTCTTCAATCGCGCAGAATGTTAGTCCCTAATGGCGCAACTGTGGATGTAGCCTATCAAGTTAATCAGAATGAGGTCAAACTTCTTTATGATTCAATAAGTTATGATGGAGAAATTATGAGAAAATATAGGGAACAGAATAAGAAACTTGTTTTCCAGTATGTTGATTATCGCCTTGCAAAGAGAACTGGTGATCAGACCGCCTTTTCCGATTTAACTTTCCAGATTGGCGGAAATGGTCGCCTTGTTTCCAAGGTCATTTTTGGTCTTCAAAATCATAATCATTATAGGGCGGAGGCTCTTATTGGTGGAGATGCTGGTGCAGTTGCTCCTCCCGCTGATAATGAATTAACTGTAAATATGAGATACAATGACCGATTTGAGTTTGCTGTTGATCGTTCCAACAAGGCTCTTCTTTTCACTACTACTCAACAGAGTGAAGGGAAAGTTCCATTTGTTACTCGCGATGAATATCAGAATCAGAATGTTGATGGGACAACACCGGCCACTCTTGAAGGGAACGAACAGTCTTCAAAAATTCATGGGACTCGTGGGAATTTCTCTTGGACGGCGCTTCGCCTTAACAAAGGTGAGCGTGTAAATAATAAGGGAATCGAAATAACTTACAAGAACCCGGGTCTTCCCGCTCACAATTACACTCTCCGTTGTTATTTAGAACTTCTCAAAGTTGCAACAATTGAAGATGGAAAAATGTCGTGTTATTTTGCTTAAATTATTATCTTATATAATTATATAAAAATGAATTGGTTGGTGAAAATATTTTGGGATTATTTTCCTTGTGAAAAATGTAAGTACAAAAAAGAAGTCAATAAAGAATTGATTATTTTGGTTAATGACCTTTTAAAAACTCAAAATGAGATTCTTAAATATATTGATTTGAGAACAAAGAAAAAGTGTCTGGGATAGAATCCCGAATTTATTCACATAAAACATATCTTCTTTTTTTTTGTCTAAAAAATGAATTCTATCCCAGACACTTTTTTTTTCGTTTTATTTTAAAATTAAAAATCTATTCTTATATTATAAATATGAAAATAGTTTCAAAAAACATCTCCGAAGAGATTCAAAAATCAAGGCCTCAATTGAAGACCTCAACAATTAAACAATATGAACAGAACCTCAACAAATTAAAAAAAATGTTTGATACTGACAATTATGATTTCTTATCTGATACTGATGAAGTCATGGAAAAGATTGGTGTCTTACATTATACAACTCAAAGAAATTTCTTGAACGCGATAATTGTTCTTTTATTGGCTTTGAATCATGATGAAAAATATGATAAACTTGTTGAAGAATATGGAAAAATAAGAGATGGATTTAATACTAAATATGAAGAAGAACAACAATCGGGAGTTATTTCAGATAAACAATCAAAGAACTTTGCAACCACCGAAGAAATAACTGTAATGATAAATCAAATGGGAGTTGATTTAAAACCTATTAAAAAAAAGACTGTTGATCAATTAACAAAAAAAGAAAAGAATCTTCTTCAAGCCTATGTCTTATTCACAATTTATTCCAAGTACCCCATGAGGAACGATGTCAGCATGATGTCCGCCATTTCAAAAAGAGAATTTAATAAACTAACAACAAAAGAAAAAGAAGATAATAATTATTTAGTGATTCACAAAGGCGGAATGTTTTTCGTACTAAATAAATATAAGACATCAAAAAAATATGAAGAATTAAGAATTGAAATTGAAGATAAGAATGTTAAGAAATTATTAAGATATTATATTAAGATGAATGGAATGGGAATTCTTTTCAAAAGTTCAACTGGAAAGCCACTGACCAGAATTGAAATTTCAAAGACTCTTTTGAAATTCTCTGAAAGATACATGGGAAAGCGTGTCTCTTCAACTCTCCTTCGGAAGGCTTACTTATCCGGAAAGTATGGTGGCGATGGTGGTCTTAAAGACCAGTTAGAAGAATTAAAGAAAGATAATAAAATGATGGGTCACAGTCAAGAAGTTGCACTTGATACATATGTAAAAGAACAACAAGAATAAATTATTCAAACTTAACATCAATTTTATCAGTAGTAATATTAAAAAGTCCTCCCATAGTATCAATAAAATCTTCTCTCCGTTTCTTACCCATTTTAATGCTATATATAAAATTTTCGTCGCTTGTTTTTGTTATGTCGTGGGGTTCAAAACCCGCATTCTTGAACTCCACTCTGTTTTTAAACCAAACATCAAATATTTGATGGGCTGACGGAATAAAACTATTTTCTATTAAGTCATAAAAGTTTGTTTGGTTTTTATTTCCATATTTTTCAATAAGTTCTTTATTTAAATTCTTAAATGTTTCCATATATTTCTTAAAGCGTTTCATTTTCTTCATCGTCTCCTCAATGTTTCCGGTTAATATTTCAACTCCGCCTTGTTTGCTGCTGACCGTATCTCCAAATTGTTCCAGTTCTCCCTTTTTCAATTTAAACGTTTTTGGAAATTTCTTCCTTAAAACTTCATACATTTTTCTCGGAGTTGATTCAAAAACACCTTTCAAAGAAGGAACAATAACTTGAATCTTTTCATCTTTAACTGTTCCACCTTCAATTTTATCTGGGTTCTTTTCGGGTTCTTTTGTTGGTTCAACCTTCTTAACTGGTGCGGGATTGCGTCTGACTCTTTTGGCTGGGCGAACTTCATCTTCCTTTTTTGAACTTTGTTTCATTGCTTTACTATTACTTATATTTTTATTCTTAATATCTTTTTTCTCTATTATTTTTTTTTCTACTTTTGGAACTTTCTTTTTAATTTCTTTCTGTTGTTGAATCGCTTGTTTTTTAATCTCTCTAACTTTCTTTTTTTCAACTAATTCTTTCTTTTGTTTCCTCTCCATGTCTTTCTGTTTTTCCAGTTCTGTCTTTGGTTTAGGTTTAGTCTGTTCCACTTTCTTCTGGTCAATAATCTTTAATTTCTTAACTTTGTTTTTTGACACTGGTCTCAATTCTGCTTTTTTATGTTCGATAACATAACCCGCTTTTTCAAGTACTTGAACAATGGTTTGTCTTGTTGCACCTTTGGGAATCTTAATTGATTCCGCGACATTATGGGCTTTGATTAATTTTCTGATTTCGGCGGTTGTTAATTCACCATTTTTTAAACGCTTCACTTCCATTTATAAGTATATATTAGAAAAATAAAATCTTTTATATATTATAAATTAAATGTTAATTCACAAATCTCATTCAAAGAAAGATCTCATTGAATTGTTTGGAAAATTAAATGTTAAAATTGATACAGAGTTATCAAAGGGAAAAATCATGATGAATATAGATGACTATATTGAAAGAAGTATTTATAATGAAAAAATAAAAAATAAAACTCAATTAATTAAGTTATTATGTGATTTAAGTTCTAAACAACGACCAACAATTCAAGAGAAACAAAAAATTATGTTTATCTCAAAAAAGATTGTCAAGTTTTGCAATGAAGGGGAATTCTTTAATGATTCAACATTTCAAACAAGTGAGGAGGTTTATAATCATTTGATTTTGATTCATAGATGGGGAGACATCCCATCAGTTCGCCGGGCTTGTAAATTATACAATAAATCAACATTAAAGATAAATCATGTTAATCCAGTTATCTCTGAAAATGTTCTTGAAGAAATAAATAATAAGAGAATCTTATCAAAGAGTTATTTGAATAATTTAAAAATAAGATTTGGAACAAAAGAGAATCCCATAATTGTTTCATTTGATTAATTGCGTATAAATTAAGATTATTATTATCTATGTTAAGTTATATAATGAACAATCAAAAACTTATTGATTTAAAATTTGGATTCAAATCGGAAGAAGATATTCATGGTTTTTTGGAACAACACTTTGGCTTCTTATTAAAGTCAAAACTAAATCCCGAGATGGGTGAATTCTATGAGTTCGATAAATATAATGATTCATTTTTTATTGAAATGAAAACAAGAAGAATAAGACATAATCAATATGACACATTATTCTTCGGACAAAATAAATTGATTAAAGGCGATGAGATATTAAAGAAATCTCCTCATTTAAGAATCATTTATTTGTGGAGATGCAATGATGGAGTGTATGGTTGGGAACACAGATCAAGCCCATTTGAAATAAGAAAGCGTGGAAGATGGGACAGAGGAAAAGAAGAAATAGATGATTGTGTTGATATCAAACAAAAATATATTAAACCCATTGAAGAATTAATATCTGATAATTAAATAAATGGTTGAAAAAACAAAGATAACTTATAAGGGAAAATCCAAGAATGTTCCGAAAACATATGTGGGAAATTTAAAAGGTAAAGAAAAAAAGAAACAAGTTAAATCCATCATCGAAGGCAAGACAAGACCAAAGACATCTGCGCCAAATAAAGAATCCACATGGACAACAAAATTCAATAAGAAGTATGGGAAAAGATTGTCTGAAATGAAAGGTGGGAAAAGTAAAAGAAACATTTCAAAACTTACTGGGATTCCATTCAAAGCCTTGGATGAAGTCTTTAAGAAAGGTGAAGGCGCTTATAAATCATCTGGTTCAAGACCAAATCAAACACCGCAGTCTTGGGCATTCGCCAGAATGTACTCTTATATTTTGGGAGGCCCGGCGAGAAAGGTTGATAAAAGTATTACAGATAAATATAAAGTAAAGTTCCCGAAATAATTATTTCTTTTTATTCATAATTAAATAACCATTATTTTCATCATCATTAATTATTTTTAATCTCATTAATGCAAACAAACAATTCAAGAAATATATATGATCACTTCTTCTTATTGGTTGTTCATTAGATTTTCTATTATGTATCATATTTAAAAAATGAACATATGTTTTTATTTGAAGCCTTATTGGAATTCCTTTTGATTGTCTTATCATGTGTTCGCCTTGAAACAAATAATCATTAACCTTTTTCTTTTTGGTTAAAGGGAATGATGAAATCAATAAACCTTTATAATATAAAGTCAAAGAACCTTCTGAACCTTGTCTAATCATTTTATCTATTATTAAGTAGTAGATATTATTTAAGTATTAAGTATTAAAATTAAAATCATATCCCCATGAATCAACAACAACACATTCAAGCATCGCACTTCCAAAAGTTAAATCAGAATTATATTCTTCTTGGTTATAATATATTTGAAGAGTTGTTTCCGCCACCTCTTCAATTTGGTCAATCACTTCTGCAAATTTTCTCTTTTCAATTTTAATTTGTTCGGCTCTGTTGAAACTAAATATTAAGTTGTGAATTTCTGTTGGAAGGTCATTGAAATTTTTCATATTCTCTATATAACCTTAATAAAGATATTATTTTAAGTATTAAACCGAATAAATACATCTTTTAAGTGTTAAAATGACATATTAAACTGTTTTAATGCTATTATTAGGGTTTAAAGATGTAATAATTCCGGAATTATTACTCGTTTAAGTGTCTTTATGTGTATTATCCTTGTTTTTAAGGTATAATAAAGGATTTTACGGTCATTTCTCAATATTTTTATCTATGTTAATATATAAATGGATAGAGAAAAGTTATTTAAAAAGAAAACTGATAATATAATTAAAATGAATACTAATAATATCAAGATGCAATTTAAAAACTTTAAAGGACAGAATAATTTCAACGCGAAAGTTGATGTCATTGAAGTACAAACAAAAGACCAATTGAATAAGATTATTAAAGATGATACGGGGAAAAAATATAAATATTATTTTGAATGGACAGATTATAAATCAATTGTCAAACCTTATTATGATATTGATATTTGGATTGAAGGTCATGGTGATGAATGGAAAGAACAGATTCCAACATTCCAAAAGAAATATGAAGACCTACTCAAACAGATATATCCATTTGGAGATGTTGCAATCTCTTCAAGCCACGGTGTCAAGGGGAAAACAAAAAAGGGAAAAGAACTTTATGGACACGCAATTTCTTTTCATTACATCATTAATAATTATGAATCTTCAATTCAAGATTTGAGAACTTTTAATGACAGCATTAATATTTTCGATGATAAAAATATTGATAAAGGTGTTTATCGTGATGGTGGAAATATGAGGGCTATTCATTCCAATAAACCTTCTGACCCGAGAACATTCATTCCAGAAAATTTCAAAGATGATATGACTTATCATGTCATTCAATCAAATGAATTAACACAAAAGGTCAAGTGTCTATGTCTTCCAAATGATTATTCTCCCGCAGTTTCACCACCTTCTTCTGATGATGAAGTTGTTGATGAAGTTGTTGATAAAGAAGATGATGAGATCATGGAATTTAAACCTATTGAAATGAAAAATGAATATGATGTTTCAGAATTGAAAAAGATTCTTTGGAATTGTCAAAATGATGATTGTTTTTCTTTTGATACTTGGATAAAAATTGGAATGGCTCTCCACAATATAACAGATGGAGATGATATTGGTTTGGCGTTGTGGAATGATTGGTCAAAAGAAGATGATAATTATGATGAAAAGAAAATCAAAAGTGATTGGACATATTGGACTAAACAAGATAAAAAGACAAAGAAAATCGGAATGACATTTTTGAGAAAACTAAATGATAAATATAAACCAATTGAAATCAATGATTCACTTGAATCACTTTTCAAACATACACTTGAAACTAACTTTGCAAAAAGACTTCAATTCTGGACGGACAACGGAGAGAATGAAGAAGACAAACCCGACAAGGGAAAGTTTGTCAAGAGAGCCATGGAAGACATGTTGAAGGTTATGAACACAAAATTGATTTTTTGTAAAGAGACGGGTGATTATATTCTTCTTGATAAGAAGGTACATGTCCAAGATAATGAAATAAAAATTTATAAGGATTGTTGGTATTTGAAAACACCAGCCAAAGCAAAAGACCATTATAACAAAGAAATTTTCACATTCTCTTATAAAGACCCGAATGGAAAAGATGTCAATAAAAAAATCAATCCTTTTAAAGAATGGACAGAATGGATTGACAGAAGAGAAGTCCGTGCAATTGGTTTCGACCCAAGAGAAAAAGCGAATGATGACATCTTTAATTTATGGAATGGATTTAATATTTCAAAAGAACAAGCGGATGAATTCAATATTGAAGACGCTGATCCAATTGTCAATCATATCAAAAAATCTTGGTGTAATGGAGATGAAGAATCTTTTCAATATATCATGAGTTATTTATCACATATTATTCAGAAACCACATGTTAAGACGGGTGTGATGTTGGCCTTGAAATCTGGTGAAGGTGGTGGAAAGGGAATGATTCTTGATATTCTTGGAAGAATTATTGGTGAAGACCATTATTGTCAGAATTCAAACGCCAAGTTTTTATTTGGTGATTTTAATGGACAATTGGAAGGAAAGATTTGTGTTAATCTCGATGAAGCCTTTTGGGGCGGTGATAAACAATTAGAGGGAATTGTCAAAAATAAAATCACAGAAAGACGCCAAACAATCAACAAGAAAAATAAGGAAAATTACACTATCGACGATTATGCGAATTATATCATAACAACCAACAATGATTGGTTTTCTGGTGTCAATGCGGATTCCCGCCGTGTCTATTGTGTTGAATTAAATAACTTCTTGTCTGGCCGTATGACAAAAGAAAAAGAAGAATATGTGAAGGGAATTGTGAATGCGCCAATTGAATCGTTTGCAAAAGTTCTTTATAATTGGGACATTACTGACTTTAATCCGAGAATCTTCAAAAAGACACCTCTTCTCCAAAATCAAGTTGAAAGAAATTGGAACTCTGTGAATGCGTGGTGGAACAATGTTCTTCAAGAAGGTGGCTTCATGTTTCAAGGGAAATTTGTTGAATGGGGACAACTGTGGAATCAAAATGATTCATATGAAGACCCAAAAAAATGTGGAACAAGAATCAAAAATAAAGTTGATAAAAGTAAAAAGACAATTTATTATAAAGATTGGATTTATGATTGTTATAATCAATTTAATAGTGATACAAGAAAATTTCAGAATAATAGGTTCTTTTGTGATTTAAAAAATAATTGTCTGGGAAATCTTTATGAAGAAAAGAAAATCCAAATCAAAGGTGAAAGAAGAATCTTTTTGATTCCCCCAACTCTACAAGAAGCCCGTGATAAATGGAATGAACTCCAACAATTTAACTATGAATATGAAGATGAAGATGATGAGTGGGAAGTTGATGATTCCGACGATGAATAAATATTTTACTTTTTCTTTTCCTTTTTTCCATAACCTTCAAAAACATCTTGCGGTGTTATTTTTTTTTCTTTCTCAAATTCCAGTTTAATCGGAATTTGAATCTGGTCATGATTTCTAACTTTGGGAACATTGACAACCTTCTTCTTTTTCTTTTTTCCCATTTGTTCTATATTTTATTTTATTTTTAAAAGTTTTATTATAAATTTTTTATATTCTATTAATATAAAATGAGTTTAATTATAACATCTAATATCGGAGTGGATGATGTGGAAACTTCAAATGTCTTCAAACCGTTCTCATATCAGAACGCGCTTTCCAATACTATGAGGATTCCAAAAAATAGTGAAATAGCCCTTGAATCTGCAAAAATAAACAAAAATTCTTTGATGGTGGTTGATCGTACAAATACGGGTTATGGTTTTTATTTTGGGAAACCTCTGGCGGATGAGGAAACAATATTGAATTCCGCCACAACACCTTTCCGAGGAATTGGCGGTGTTGGTGAGGCGTTTAGAGAAGGGAAAAGAACTTCAAGAAACACAGAAGATTTCGCGAGTGATTTGGAAGCATCTCTCAAAGAAATATCATATCACCCGACCCTTATAAGTGAGGTTGGCGGTGTGGTTGTTCCGACTGTTGATGTCGCGGCTGTTTTTCCAAACAATCAGTTCAAAGGTTATAAATGGACTGTCACTCAACAGACTGGAATAACTAAAAATAACGGGTCGAGCATGAAGGAAGGTTCTTGGACTGATATAAGTGATGACACCAATAATCAATTCAAGATTGTGGATGGTGTTATCAGTTCAACAGCCGCGGATGGTTCAACAGCAAGTTCCACAAACAACGGTTTTTGTTGTCAAAATAGGGAATATCCAATCGCCCAAAATGAAGGTGAGTTGGTGGTTGATTTTAGTGCGGCCAATTCAGCCGGCCCACAATCGCCATTTGCTGTTGGTTTAACTCGGATTAATACGGGGAAATCAATAATGGGAGCGGAAGTATTCACACCCAAAAATTTCGCGTTAGATAATAATCTAGCCAAACAAAATTTTAGAAAAGGATGTACAAGCACAGTTGGCGTTTTTTTTGATATATGCATCATAAGAGCGGGGCGAGATCTATATGTCTATCAGTCGGGATCAAATGCGAGTGGTGGTTTATGCATGAATGAAGTTGTCTATTATGGTGCTTGGAATAAAAACTTTGGAACTCAATTAGATGTCAGCGACACAATGGCTAATGATAAATACACAAAAGTCAAATTTAAGTTGGTTGGTGAAGAAATGAAGATCTTTTTGGTCAATGCGGGAGGTGATGTTTTACTTTCTGATTTCACAACCATGAGAGGAACTGCCGACGGAACAACCGCGGCTCCAAAAAACTCATTCATCAATCCGATGAACTGCGCTAAATGGGCTTTATATCCGCAGATTTGGGCTATTCCAAGGGGAGCGGTTAAAACATTCACGGTTGATTATATTCAACATTACACAAATTATCCAAAATATACTGATACGCGTTATTCTGATTACGATTGGTGGGGTTTTTGTGAAGAGCAGAGTCAAGAAAGTCAAGCGCTTGAAGTTGAATCAAGACCATGGAACGACCGTTCAAAGGTGAATGTTCTCACAGATATTCTTGTTCCCGTGGGTGTTGATGCAAGTGGATTCATGGATGGTTATGTTCCCACTTTAATCACTGCGAAATCTGACCAATATGGCGCAGTTCAAACCGCTGGTTGTAATTCTCAAAACGCCTTTGGATTTCTGGGTCGCCCGGTTACGGTGGCGAGTTCCGCGGCCGCCGCACAACCAATCACAATTGAATCTGAACTTGTTCCAACACTATCTTCTGGCGCTTCTTTATTTGTTAGGTTGAACAATTTCACACAGAATTCTGTCAATGCGAGACAAGGAACTTTATCCAAAATTGTCGCTCACCTTCCGAGGTTTGACAATAGTGGAAATGATACTGGGGCATTATATTTTTCCCCAAATACTCCCGTTTATTTGGATCTTAATAATTCAGAAGATATTCTCATAAATTCTTTTGATGTTGATATTGTTTATGATAATGAGACTTTTTGCACAGCCTTAAATGGAAAGACAATTGTATGTTTTCACATCCGCCAAAAGAAAACTTAAAAGTGTCTGGGATAGAATTCAAAAAATATTCACATAAAACATATCTTCTTTTTTTTTGTCTAAAAAATGAAATCTATCCCAGACACTTTTTAAAGTCAAATAATTAAGTTCAAACTTATTTAAAAAATATCTATGTTATATATATAAATAAAAATGACATTTTCGGAAGAAGAAATCACAAAAATTCTCAATCAATACAAAAAGAAAAGAGACCGTGAAAATAAATATTATCATGAGACAACTAAAAATAAAGAAGACTTTGTTTTAAAGAACCGTGCAAGAGCCAAGGCGCACTATAATTTGAATAAAGACAAGAAAAAAGAAAAGTACAACGAGAATAAAGATTTGATCAAAGCAAAGAACCTATATCATTATTATGTTAAGAAAGAAAAGGTTGATTCTTTTAAAGAAAAACATGAAGACAAATTCAATCTTTTGAAAGAAAGAAATCTAATCCAATAATTTAATAAGTTTTTTATCCTTTCTTTTTTTATATACTCATAATATAAATATGAGTGAATACACTGACATCACCCTCTTAAATTGTAACCGCTCGGCATCAGTAGAAGCGAGAACTAATAATGACACAAATCCCGCAGTTTTCACAAATCCACTTCAACAGACTCTCCAATTAAATGTTGGAGATAAAGTATCAGTTGAACGGGCTTTTATTTCAGAAATCGGGGCGGGTAATCCATCCACAATTGAATTCAAAGGAAGTTCAAGGGGTTCTAATCTTGTCGCACCTTATACAGATATTTTAAAGAGTGATTATTTTTATAAAAAATCAAACGCCTTTGACCCAAATTATAGATTGGGATATTATCGAAAAATTATAACA